>Ga0207419_1002345_pt1 | contig 12604 bp, 10 predicted proteins | sample ElkSloMetagenome_4_FD_184723 | JGI IMG/M metagenome (GOLD analysis project Ga0207419, IMG submission 184723) | Hot spring microbial communities from Elkhorn Slough, Monterey Bay, USA - MD2A (version 2) | ecosystem: Environmental > Aquatic > Marine > Intertidal zone > Estuary: Microbial mat ... | reverse complement strand
CGCGATCCGCTGAATGGGTCTCAGGTCTGTTTTCTGGGCGATTGGCAGAACCTCGACTGCGACATGATGTTTCTAAGAATGATACAGTCGAGGTCATATTTTTGCTACGGGCTGATCGAACGACTTTGCCCCGGTTGTACGACAATCTCGATGGCATTCACCTCTAGCGACGCATTTGTGCCATTTTTAAGGACGTTCCGGGGGTCAACGTCTCCGGACTACCTACGACGCTGTTCACCGCTTGCTGGACTCTAAACTTGCCGCACAGAGAAGCGCCCCTACTGCCCCACTCAACCCCAAGAAAAATTAGAATCCCCCAGAATCTTCGATATTTTAGGAAAAGTAGGAAAAGGGCGAATGCTCCCTTTTTTTTGTCAACGCCCTAAAATGCCAAATAGAGAGATTATTGGCAATCTGGGCGATCGCGTGAATACCGTCTCGATCGCTCAAGTCAACATACATTGTGACTGAATTCCGATATGATTTGAACATTCGGACGATCGGGCTTCGGTTTAGACTGTCCCATAATTGTCGTGACTATCCCAATCATTTATTGCATCTAGGGTTATGGCCGATTGCCGAATCCGTCCCTCTCTAAAGGCTATTCGTAAAGTCAAAAATGCCCTTGACCATGAACGCTTGCGTCAAAAAATTCTCGAAGACATAACGGGTTTGAGTTCTCAAACCATCATGCGTTTTTTAGGGGGTGAATCTATCGACCAAGCCAGCCTTAACTTAATTTACGATGCCCTCGATCTACCCTGGGAAGAAGGAGATGTTGTGGTTGATTCCCAAGCGCGAGAACCGATACAAAATATTAACTTAGAAGTTTTAATTCAAGAACTGCGTCAGCATTGTAGCGATCGCGTTTTAAGTCGTTACAGTCACACCCAACTTCTCAATCTCCAAAAAACCAGAGTCGATCGCTTTTGGGTGGATTTATATCATCTCGAACCCTTACCGCGAGAAGCTTATTTCTCCTCGCGAGACCTCCTCGAAACCGTCCAAAAATTGAAAAATCGCGATCGCTTTGGTTTAGGAGAACGCCGTCAACGGGGTTCAGGTTTAGACATTGCCAACCAATACCAAAGATTAATTATTTTAGGCAAACGGGGTTCTGGGAAAAGCACATTTCTCCGCCATCTTGCGGTCGCTTGTTGCCAGGAAAAATACAAAAGCGATTATATTCCCGTTTTAATTAACCTCAAACAATGCCCTCCCGTCGAAGCCACCCATACCTCCTTTTTTACTGAATATTTACATCGCGAATTTGCCCTCTCTCATATCTCTTTGACCGAACAAGTTTTATGTAGTGGTAAAGTTTTGATTCTGTTCGACGGCTTAGATGAAATCCCCGATCGCCATCGCCGCAATGTACAGTATATTATTCGCAATTTCTGTCAACGCTATTACAAAAATCAAATTATTCTGACCAGTCAGACCCAAGTGACTGAATGTAACTATACGACCTTTGAGTATTTTGAAATCGCCGAATTTAACCCCAAACAAGTCCAAGAATATACTAAAACTTGGTTTACTGCCTTAGTTAAAAATCCCGTCAAAAGTGAAGCTTTAACTAAACAATTTTCAACCAAGCTCAATCTTCCCGAAAACCGCCCCCTTAAACAAATAGCCGTCAATCCGATTGATTTGAGTTTGGCTTGTTGGGTTTATATTAGTAATAATAACCTCCCTCAACGTCCCCCCGAACTCTACGATCGCGGCCTTCGTTTATTTCTAGAAACCTGGGTGGATGACCACTCCGACGGACAAAGTTCAATTTATAAAAATTTGTCTGTCGATCATAAAATCGACTTGTTTTGTCATTTAGCAACGGTGACTTTAGAACGGGGTTTATTTTTCCTAGACAAACGTCAACTCACAGATTTAATTGCCCGTTATATTACCCAAAAACTCTCTCAAAAAGCCAACTACGAGCGTATCCTCGCTTACAGTGAAGGGATATTAAAAGCAATCGAAAGTCAACATGGTATTATTATTAAACGGAGTCACGAACTATATTCTTTTGCCTCTCAAGCTTGGCATGAATATTTCGTGAGTTATGCGATTCTCGATAAATTTCATCTCCTCACATCCGATTTACCTTTTAGTCAATTTATCTCTAAAAACTGGCGGACATTTTTAGGATTTGCTTTAAAAGAAATGCAAAATCCTGACAACTTCGTTCTTCAACTCAAACAAAAAATAGATGAAATAATAGCAGGCGATCGCAAACTTCAATTTTTCCTAGAATGGGTGACCCAAAAAGCGGTTTTAATCCAAGTTTCTTATAAACCATCTGCGGCTCGTGCCTTTTATTTTTCCCAAGCATTAGGTCGCATTTTTGAACCTAAACTTAGCCGTCCTCTCGACTTTTCCCACGCCGTCGATCGCGCCTTAAAATCCGATCTACATGACCGTTCTTTAGCCTATCGACTTGATAAAAAACTCGGTAAAGATTTTAAAGATAATGCAATTCGCAATCTCGATTATGACTTAGCTGTGGACTTGATTTTAGATTGTCTATTAGTGACTTATGCTTACGACCTCAATTTGTTTTTAACCTATAGTAGTGACCGCGATTTTGACCTAGACCCCGAACTCCAACAGTCTTTAAAGCGATTTAAAAATCAAATTCCCACCCCCGAAAGAGACGATCAAAAATATCAGAAATGGTTGAAAATGAATGGGAAAATTTGGACACAAAATCTCCGTATGGCAATTATTCAACACCGTAATATTGGTTATGAATGGCAGTTTGATTTGGAGGAAAGAAAGTTGCTTAAACAATATTATTATGCTAATAAGATTTTGGTAGACTGCTTGCAAGAAAATCAGAAAGTGAGTCATCAGGTAAAACAAAAAGTAGAAGATACTTTATTACTTCCCGTTGCCGAAATTGAAAAGTACCAACAAGAATTCAACCAGCAGTTAGACAGCCAACAATAAGTAAAAGATATTTAGAGTATTTTCATTTGAGACGTAAACTCAGATTGCGTTTTTTCTTAATAGTATCTCTGTTATAGAATCGAGGCAGAGCTTCGTTTGGTGCGTCCCTTGGTGGAACCAAGGAACGAGATTAGGATGTAACCTCAAATCCAAGTTACATTGGTTCCCCGGATTTCAATATGTGGGTGGGCTGTCGGTTCTTATTTAGAATTACTATAGTATTGCCACTAATTCACTTACTGATTACGACTTTATGCTTTCGGTTCAAAACCTCCACAAAGCCTACGGTAAACGGCAAGTTTTACAGGGCTTAAATCTCCAGATTCAAGCCGGGGAAATTTATGGCTTACTCGGACCGAATGGGGCCGGAAAAACTACCACGATTAATATTCTTTGTCACCTTTTAAACGCCGATCGCGGTAAAATTCTGCTAGATCGTGAAACTTTGTCTGACCAAACCAAACCCCTTCTCGGTGTTGCTCCCCAAGAAAACCTACTCTACAAAAGCTTATCCTGTGCCGAAAATCTCGACTTTTTTGCCCGTTTGTACGGTTTAACGGGGAAATCAAGGCAGAAACAAGTTAAAGCGAGTCTAGCCGCCGTTAATCTCAGCGATCGCGCCTCTAGCGTCGTTGAAACCCTGAGTGGGGGAATGCAGCGTCGGCTTAATATTGCTGCGGCTATTGTTCATCAACCCAAACTGGTGATTCTCGATGAACCCACCACGGGGTTAGACATCGAAGCCCGTTACGAAGTCTGGGAGTTGATTCGCAACCTCAAAACCCAAGGCATTACTATTCTACTCACCACGCATCTACTCGACGAAGCCGAACGTCTGTGCGATCGCATTGGTATTCTAAAATCAGGACAAATTGCAGCCGAAGGGACTCTCGAAGCCTTGCGTCAGTGGGTCAACGCTCAAGAAATTGTCACGATTCAAACCCCAGACGAAGCCGCCGCGATCGCCCGTGGGACAGAACTGGGTTATCCTTATCGGTATTATGGCCAAGACCTCACCTTCTGGCTGCCCGAAACCCTGGAACTACGGGAAATTATCGCCAATTTTGACGGCATTCCCCTGGATTCTATTTCCCGTCAAGCGGTGAGTTTAGAGCATATCTATCTCGAAGTAACTCAAAGCCAGAATCAAACTACCCCAGTTACCTAGAAATAATTACTGCTCTGGAGAGAAGAATAACACCGGAAACCAACTGTTACGCAGGATTTCGTCTGCGAAACTAGGGGCTGTCCAGTCGAGCAATGCACCACGGGTCACATAAGAAGTCGCGATCGCGCTAATATCTTCTGTAACCGCCGTTTCTAGGATTTCCATGAGGGGGTTACCAATGCTGACTTTGGTATTCACTTGCAGCTTGAGATGGTCTTCTAAATCGGCTTTAACTTCTGCAATCCGTTTGTTTGCTTCTTCGACGCGGTACTCGGTGGGGACTCCACGACGGCCACTTGTTTCCTCGATGGCCCACAATAGCAAGCATTGATCCAGGGAATTTTCCGGGCGATCGCTGGCATAATCTTTAATACGCTCGATCAGATATTTAGCCGAATTGCCGTCATTATAGGGAATCAGCAAATAACGCCATAAGTTACGACAGCGTAGTTTCAACTCCTCGCAAGTGTAGGTTGAAATCAACTGCGGTCGCAAGATCATCACCGGAGTTGAGGTGGATTTAGCCAACTCCAAACTGGTACTGCCAAAAATCTTTTCTTGCAGTAAACTCCGAATAGGCGTTCCGGTGAGGATGACTTCGCTTTGGTGTTGTTTTGCGAGGTTGGGGATAGTTTCTGCGGCTCGTCCAGACGGAACTTCAATTTCGACTTCCACCGTTTCAGGGACGTTGGCTAAAGCTTCAGAAAGTCTGGCTTTCGCGGCTTCGATTTTGTCAGTATCAATGCGGGGAACGTTTCCTTCAGTCCAGACGGGGACGCTGTGGAGAAAGACAATTTTCGTGAGACCATTTGCGGCTAAATCGGGAACAAATTCCACAAAACGATACAAGCCATCGGACAAGTCTGTACAAATTAAACAACTTCGGAACATAAGAAATTAATCCGCCGCGATCGAGGTCAAAAGAGGTAGTAAATGGTTTTGCGCCATTATTTATTAGCTTAACAAGCGATTCAACCCCCTTATATCCTACTATATATTGTTTCCTTCAGATATAATGCCAGAGCCACTTCAGTCCCAACACCTCCAAGACATCTGTCTGATTGCCACAGATATGGATGGGACATTAACCCAACAAAGCAAATTTACGGCCCAATTATTTCAGGCTTTAGAAGTATTAGCCACAGCCCAGTTAACCGTTTTAATGATTACAGGACGCTCCGCAGGCTGGGTAAGTGGTTTAAAACATTATCTCCCTATTCAAGGCGCGATCGCAGAAAATGGGGGTCTATTTTTCCCTCCCGATCTTGAAGCCCCTCAACCCCTGGTTAATCTCCCCAGTTGGACGCAGCATCGGCAAAATTTAGCCGCAATGTTTGAGCGACTGCAACAACAGTTTCCGCAGCTTCAAGAATCGGCTGATAATCAATTTCGTCTCACCGATTGGACGTTTGATGTAATGGGGTTAAGTGCAGAAGATTTACAGCAGTTGCAGCAGTTGTGCGAGGAATCGGGGTGGGGATTTACTTACAGTACCGTTCAGTGTCATATTAAACTCAAACAGCAAAATAAAGCCGCCGGATTGCAACAGGTTTTACGGCAATGTTATCCCCAGTTAACGGCAAAACAAGTGTTAACGATTGGTGATAGCCCTAATGATGAATCCTTGTTTAATCCGGTTGATTTCCCCGTTTCAGTGGGAGTTGCTAATGTTTTAGATTATCAAGAAGAACTAACCCATCAACCCGCTTATGTTACAAATGCGGCTGAAGGGAAAGGGTTTTGTGAGGTGGTGGAGTTGTTGCAATTCGGCTCGTAAATAGTATGACCCATAACATTCCCGATCCTCATCAAACTTATCCTTAAGAAAGGGCTGAAGCCCTGACTACAAACTAATAACAAAAACTAGCGATTTTCCGGATTAAATAAACCCATTAACCAACTCAAAATCGCCCCAAACGCAAAGCCCCCCGCATGGGCCCAATAAGCAATCCCACCCATATCAACCCTTGTGGTTGTATCCAAACTAGCAACGCCATATAAAGCTTGTTGAGCAAACCAAAAACCGAGGAAGAAAACCGCCGGAATCCGAAATGTTGTTAGGAAAAAACCAAGGGGAATTAGGGTTAAGATTTTGGCTCTAGGAAAGCGGATAATATAGGCTCCCATAATACCCGCGATCGCGCCACTTGCTCCCAAAGTTGGAACTGTCGAATTAATCGAAAAAATGTATTGGGCTAAAGCCGCAAAAATACCACAACTGAGATAAAAAATAATATATTTAAGCCGTCCCAATTTTTCTTCAATGTTATTCCCAAAAATCCAAAGAAACAACATATTACCCCCCAGATGTAAAAAGCCACCGTGGAGAAACTGAGAGGTAATTAAAGTCATAAACTGCCCGAAAATTGCCGCCGGATTACCGCTTTGCAAACTCAGGGTTAACTCCCGTGGGACAACTCCATAAGTTGAGAAAAAGGCGCGTAATTCAGGAGCCGGAAGCGATAATTCATAAACAAAAATGATAATATTAAGGACAATTAAAACATAAGTAATGTAAGGTGTAATTTCTGTCGGATTATCATCGTGTAAAGGAACCACAACTTTTTGACCTCAAATGATTAACACAGTAACAGCAACCCTTCAACAAGCTAACTCAAAACTTCAGAAACAGTCAATTTTTGGAGGTGACGGTGGGGTAGAAATTTTTTATACCAAATCTTACCGAATTTTGCTCAGAAATGCCATCAAATTTTTGCTGCGATCGCCCGAAGCTTAAGGAAAATTCAATGTTAATATTAACTTGAGCCAATTTTCTCAAACTCTAGACCCACAGAAATTAAAAGACTACACTAAGGAATGAAACTTTTAGCCGAGATTTTAAAGTCGTCATGATGCACGGTTTTATCCCCCCCCAACGCTACTTTCCTTATTTAACTTGGCCCGACATTGCGGCCATGTCTGATAAAGAAAATACAGTCATTATTCAGCCTGTCGCTGCGATTGAACAACACGGACCTCATTTACCCTTAGCCGTTGATTCAGCCATTGGTTTAGGGGTGTTAGGCAAAACTTTAGAAACATTAAATCCAGAGATTCCGGCTTATAGTTTGCCTAATTTATATTACGGCAAATCCAACGAGCATTATCATTTTCCCGGTACAATTACTTTATCAGCGCAGACTTTAATTTCTATTTTATTAGAAGTTGCTGATAGTTTATATCGAGCCGGATTTCGTAAGTTAATTTTAATGAACTCTCATGGCGGACAACCGGAAATAATGAATATTGTAGCCCGAGATATTCATCAAAAATATGGCGACTTTCTCGTATTTCCTTTTTTTACTTGGAAAGTGTCGAATATTGTTGCAGAATTATTCGATGAAAGGGAACAAGAAGTGGGCATTCACGCCGGGGCAATTGAAACCAGTTTAATGTTAACTTTATTACCCGAACAAGTGCGAATGGACAAGGCGGTGTGCGAGTTTCCGCCAGATTCTCCCCCGGATAGTATGCTGAGTATGGAAGGAAAATTACCCTTTGCTTGGGTCACTAAAGAATTAAGTCAAAGTGGAGTTTTAGGGGATGCCACCATCGCGGATAAAGCCAAAGGCGATCGCATTCTAGCCGCTTTAGTCCAAGGCTGGCAACAAGTGATTACAGAGGTTTATCATTTTCAACAACCCCAAGTTTCGACAACCTAAAAAACGGAAGCCCAGATCGAACTTCCGCATCAATTAACTTCGCCGTTGTTGAATAACTTTCAGTTATGAACGAATATTCGGGTTCACTTCTTTTGCCATATCTTTAAACATTTCTAAACTCGGGCCAGGACGACGGCGAGTTTTAGTGGGTTTTGGCATTAAATTATTCGGTGCAAACAGCACATTTTTCGGTTGTGCTGTGGCGACTTTACCGTTATTCGTTGAAACCGCAGGAATGGGTTTGGGTTGCGGTTTTGCTTCTTCTTTTTTCTCCTCTGGTTTTACTTCCGGGGCTTTTGTTTTTTGAGTCGCTTTCGGTTGAGAAGCTGTTTTTTTCTCCTCTGTTTTTGTTTCCGAGGCCTGAGACGGTGTGGATTGAGATTCTTGATCCTCGTCAAGTTGCAAATAATAGCTGTCTTGACCGCCGCCTAAGATTTTCTTTAAAAAACCTACCATTGACGATTACTCCCAAAATCGCAAGTTACTGTTGTTTGAAAATGTGGCTGTTAATAACAATGAACAATCTTAATTAGCTTGCTGTTTAGCACTAAGCAGAATAACTCAGACGCTTAGGGATTGCTCGACACATCGATTTTATATCTTACCGTGTTTCGGGGATCGCTTTATTGTTGCGATCGCGCCCTGGGCTATTGCCCTATGCCGCATTTCGGGTAAATTCTAGAGTCATTCGCGCTAACTCCTTTGTTTTTCATTCAGCATCTAGATTCAAAGATTCGACGATCGCGAGGGGAAGTAAAGGATTATTAATGGTTTGGGCGTAACTTTGGCTGAGATAAGGGCGATATTGAGGTTGATTGGCAATATAAGTTTGAAAAAAGGCCAGACTAAAAGCTTCTATATAGTTATAGGCGATCGCGGGGTCGGGTCCTAGAACTGGCGCGGGGAGGGAAACATCATTTTCCGTCACACCAATCGCCGAAAAATGGGTGCCATTTTCCAAAAGAAGCAGATATTTTTCTGGGGTGGTGAGTTGGGTAAACGGACGGATTTGTTCTTCGAGGGCGGGAGTGACCGCATCAGCACTCCCCGTAACAATGGTTAGGGGAATCTGGATTTCAGCCAACTCAGAGGGGCCAAAAATCGTGCTGGCCAGGGGGTTGATCGCGATCGCGGCCTGAATGCGATTATCCGTCAAATCGTAGTCAGCAGGGGGCAAATCCAGCGCTTGGCATTGAATCAGAAACGAAATATTAAACGAAGGATTATTAGGGTCACACTGAGCATTCAAGCGGTCAAAATTAATCTCAGCCCCCGCTAACGCCAACGCCGTATAAGCCCCAAACGACTGACCCACGATGCCCACCTGCTGCCAATCCAGGCGATCGCCATAATCCCTTTGTAAAATATCCAAAAGAAACTTGATATCCAGGGGACGGTCGATCAACTCCCGCGAGGGGGTAATATCCTGAACCAAACCACTCGCGAGGGCTTCAATCTGCTCGGCATTACTCCCCGGATGTTCTGGAACCGCCACCGCAAAGCCATGAGACGCTAAATGAGTCGCTAAATAGGCATAACTCGCCCGTTCTGAGCCTAAACCGTGGGAAATGACAACCAACGGCAAAGAACCGGGCAACTGGGGTAAATATAAATCAACCGGAAAAGCGCGATCGCGGTCTGGGTCATTGAGCCGCAAAGTTTCCCGACGAAACGTCACTGGCCCCGACTCCTGCAAATCAAGGGGAAAATCCGCCAGATTCGCCGCCGCTAACTCCGTATTAGCTTGCCTTTGAATCGCCGCGATCGCCTCTTGGGTATTATTAATAATGCGACTAATCCGATTCAACAACTCAAACGCCCTGGCCGAATTAATGCGAATCCCAGAAGTCGGAAACTGACGCAACACATTCAACGGCGTTAACCCTTCTTCTGGGTCAGCCGCCGCCAAAATCAACGCCGACCGAATCGCAAAAAAGCCCGGTTGCTCGGCCCGAGTTTGAATCAACTCCCCCACTTGCTTTAAAATCGTCTCTCCTTGGGGCGAATAAAGAAACTGAGCCACCGCCACCGCACTCACATCCGCCGAGGTTTGTAACACCGTGCGTAGCTGCTGTAACTGTTCCGGGGTCAAGCGATTGGCATAGGGCGCAAAATCCGGCTCAATGCGGCCTTCTGTCGCAAAAGCCTCTAACGACTCCACCGACACCGAAAACTCGATTGGCCCGAAGAATAGCAAAATTTCTTCAGCACTCCACACCGGGGGCGCGATCGCGATTGGCAAGGCCAACCCGCACCCCACACTTAACAAAAGCGGACTCAACCCCCGCCGCAAAAAGCTTTTTAGTCGTTTTTCCTTTGTCATTTGTCCTTTGTCATTTGTCCTTTGTCCTTTGTCATTTGTCCTTTGTTGTTGGTTGTTGGACGGGGAAACCCCGCCCCTACAGGCTGATTGCCTACTGCCTCAACAACTGATGACTGTTGACTGTTGAGGCGATAACTGATAACTGATAACTGAAAAACCCCCCTTGTCCTCCCCCTCCAATACCTCTAAAATCGAAAGTCTAAACCACTCATATCTGGGTCATGAAGGAATTAAAGGGACAAGACTTTTTAGGAATTGCCAACTTCAGTGCCAATGATATTCGGGATTTGCTGCAACTGGCGGGCGACTTAAAAAGTGGCAAGACGACCATCACCTGCAACAAAATTCTCGGACTGTTATTTTATAAAGCCTCCACCCGTACCCGTGTTAGCTTTACCGTCGCCATGTACCAACTCGGCGGACAAGTGATTGATTTGAATCCCAATGTAACCCAGGTGGGTCGCGGCGAACCGATTTGCGATACCGCCCGCGTTCTCGACCGCTATCTCGATGTTTTGGCAGTACGGACATTTAAACAAGAAGACTTGGAAACTTTTGCCAAATTTGCCACAATTCCGATTATTAATGCCCTCAGTGACCTAGAACACCCCTGCCAAATATTGGCCGACTTGATGACGATTCAGGAGTGCTTTGGGACGCTTTCTGGCTTGACGGTGACCTACCTGGGCGACGGTAATAATGTGGCCAATTCCCTATTATTGGGCTGTGCCTTGTTGGGGATTAATGTTCGTTTTGCCACGCCTCCCGGTTACGAACTCGACGACAAAATTATTGAGTATGGTCGCGCGATCGCGGGCGATCGCTCGGAAATCATCTTAACTGAAGACCCAGTAGCGGCGGTCAAAGGGGTGCAGGTGGTTTATACCGATGTTTGGGCGAGTATGGGTCAAGAAAACATGGCCGACGAGCGAATGCCCATTTTCCAACCCTATCAAGTCAACGGGGCGTTACTGAACGAAGCTGACCCGGATGCGATTGTTTTGCATTGCTTACCTGCTCATCGCGACGAAGAAATCACAGATGCCGTTATCGAAGGAAAGCAATCGCGGGTGTGGGATCAGGCTGAAAACCGGATGCACGCACAAAAGGCTTTGTTAGCGACTTTGTTGGGTTTGGTTTGATGTAGTCCTTGGTCATTGGTCTTTTGTGACAAGTTAAGGTTTTGTGCCGATTGTCAAGTTTCCGTAGGGACGGGGTTTCCCCGTCCAAGTTGACGTTTTAGCGACATGATGGCTCTCGTCATTGGAATGACTATAGGACAACACATTCATTCTTAGAAAACAAGCCCCTCCTCCCGTGGGAGAGGGGTTGGGGTGAGGGCGCACCGCAAAAACGTCCTAACTGTCAAGTTTTCGGCTCTGAAACCAACAACCCGTCACTCCCTAGAAAAACGCTCTGTACTATGAATTGGTCTGCCGGGGACGGCCTAGGGTTGTGATATAAATGGCGGCCTCGTCGGCGGGAATGCCGAGAACATCGTTAACGCGGTCGTCGTAGAAGCCGCCAATGCCGCTTACGCCGAGTTCGAGGTGAATGGCGGCTAAATTCAGGCGCTGGCCGAGGTGGCCTGCGTCGAGGTGGAGGTAGCGGTAGGCGCGATCGCCATATTTCGCGATCGCCTGATTGAGATCGGCAGTATGAAAGATAACAGCCCCCGCATCCCGTCCGAGGTCTTGACCCAAGCAGAGATAATGCACATCCCGGCGGAAGTTTTTAAAGCGAATCTGCCGCAATTCTTGGGCGTTGGGGGCGTAGTAATAACAGCCTGCCTCTAAACCTTCCATTCCCAAGACAACGATAAAGGTTTCGAGCAAGCTTAAATCAAAATAATCCGGCTGAGAATCCAAGCCTTGAGTTTCGTAATCTTGGGACTGATAAGTAAAGTGCAACAGGGCTTTGAGTTCAGTCAGGGAGAGTTCTGCCCCCGTATAAGCGCGGGTTGAGCGTCGTTTGAGGAGGGTTTTCTCTAAATCGACTAAATTTTCTCCGAGTTGAATCGGAGAGGTTTTCGTCGAGATTTTGAGACAGAAAGGAAAGTTGTATTTATCTTCAATGGGGGTAGTATTGGTGAGTTTACCCGGAGAGGAGGGCGGTTCAGCTTCGCGAATTTCCGTGGCTTGGTGAAAGTAATCGAGGAGTTCGCCGTCTTCGAGGGGGGGATAATCGGTGTGAACCCCAGAAGGTAAAGCCGCAGTGCCTTTGCGAATTGGATTCGGATCGGTTTCCAGGTCGCTTAAGGCGGCCACCGCGATCGCCCCTTCTTTTTCCGGGTCAAGATACAACAAACTGTTTAAGGCCAAATCCTGAAAGCCGCCGATGAGGTGGGGGTGGTAAGAATTTATGGCACTAGATAGCTCCATATTGCCCAGCAGATGCCCGGTATCTAATAAAATGCGACGATAGGCGCGGTCTTCATAACGCCAAGCAGAACGGTAAAAAATGGCGCTTGCGACCAAGGCCAGATCGGTGTGTTCGAGACTG
>Ga0207419_1002342_pt1 | contig 12614 bp, 11 predicted proteins | sample ElkSloMetagenome_4_FD_184723 | JGI IMG/M metagenome (GOLD analysis project Ga0207419, IMG submission 184723) | Hot spring microbial communities from Elkhorn Slough, Monterey Bay, USA - MD2A (version 2) | ecosystem: Environmental > Aquatic > Marine > Intertidal zone > Estuary: Microbial mat ... | reverse complement strand
CAACGAACCTGCACGCGCCTCCTCGAGGCCTTGCGTCTGCAGGGTCGGCACGCGAATCAGGGAGGGTGACGGCATCCAAGGAGTATAGGGAGGCCGGGCAACTCGACGTGTGAAGCGGGGAGGATGGGGTTACGGTTTCCGGTTTCCGGATTCCGGTGCAGGGCGGGAAAGGTTTCAGGTTCAAGGATTCAGGATTCAGGATTCAGGATTCAGGTGACAAGCCTTGAGTAGCACCATCTTGCACAACCTGAGCCCTGAGCCCTGAACCCGGAACCCTGAACCCTGAACCCCTCGATTCTCAGACCTTCTTCTTCGTCGCTGCCAGAGTCTGACTCAAGCCGGCGACCACCGACCCGATGTCCGACAGCTCGGCCGGCAAGATCAGCGTGTTGCTTTCCTTGGCCAGCTTGCCGAATTCCTTGACGTACTGCTCGGCGATGCGCAAGCTCACCGCATCCGCCCCGCCTGGCTGATTAATCGCAGAGGCGATGCGCTCGATGCCCGCGGCGGTGGCATCGGCGATCAGGGTGATCTCTTCGGCCCGGCCCTTGGCCTCGTTGATCTGCTTCTGCATATCCCCTTCGGAGACGTTGATCATCTCCTGCTTCATGCCCTCCGAGACGTTGATCTTGGCCTCGCGCTCACCCTCGGATTCGGCGACCACGGCGCGGCGCTCACGCTCGGCGCGCATCTGCTTTTCCAGCGCATCGCGGATGGTTTCGGGCAGGACGATGTCAGCGACCTCGTAGCGCAGCACTTTGGTGCCCCAGGGCTCTGAGGCTTCGGCCAGCACTTCGACGACCTTTTCATTGATCACCACTCGTTCTTCGAAACTCTTATCCAATTCGATCTTGCCGATTACCGATCGCAGGGTAGTCTGGGCCAGCTGCATGGCGGCAAATCGATAGTCCTCGATGCCGTAGGAAGCCAGTTTGGGATCGATGACCTGCATGTAGATGACCCCATCGACGTGGATCTGAATGTTGTCTTTGGTGACGCAGGCCTGCTGAGGGACGTCGATCGCTTCTTCTTTCAGGGTGTGTTTGTAGGCCACCTTGTCGATGAAGGGGATCATTAAATGGAAGCCGGCGTCGAGAACGCTGTGAAAACGCCCGAGACGCTCGACGACGTAGGCCGAACGCTGGGGGACAATCTGTGCCGTCTTGGCGATCGCGATAACCACGATTGCCAGGATGAGCAGGGAAAGAACAGTTGAAAAATCCATGGTCGGGCTCCGCTAGATCGAGTTTGTGTGAGTCGTTCAGTCCTGGGGGGATCTCGTCGGCACCGGTCGCTCGGCAGAGACCAGCAACGTGATGCCGCGGTGCCCGGTGATCCAGACCGTCGCGCCCTTGACGAGACCGGGGTCATCGCTTTCGGCCTTCCAGTCCGTGCCGCTCAGGCGCACCTTGCCGATGCCATCAACGAAGTCCCGACTGACCGTGGCCCGCTCGCCGCGGCTCGACAGCAGATCCTTGTCGCCCTCCCAGCGTTCGCTGACCTTGCCGCGGAACCAGACCTTGATGCGTTCGCGGGCAAACAGCAGCGTGGCGATCGAGAGCACGGAAAAGACCGTGATCTGCTCGGGCAGGCTGTCGATCAGGCCGATCGCTGTAAGGATCCCGACCAGAACGGCGCCGATTCCGAAGAAGACCGCGACAATGCCCGTCAGAAAGAACTCGGACAGGATCAGCAGCGCGCCAAGGATCAGCCAGAATCCTTCGTGTTCCATCATGAGCGTGTCTGACAGCCGTTCAGGATCAGGGTCCGATTATAGACAGGTTGCGGGCGCGGCAGCATCTGCCAGAAGGCCGCCAGCGAGCTATCGGGCTTCAATTGCGTCTGTCGGCGATTGACCTCGAGCGATTTGCGTCAGATTGGTGGTCACCGATTCGGCGATGGCGTCCAGGGCCTGGCGGGTAAAGAAGCCCTGATGGCCCGTGATCATGACGTTGGGGAAGGTCAGCAGGCGCTGGAAGACGTCGTCGGTAATGATTTCGAAGGACCGATCCTCGAAAAACAGCTCCTCTTCCTGCTCGTAGACATCGAGCCCGAGGTAGCCGATCTGGCCCGATTTCAGACCCTGAATCACGGCCTGCGTGTCGACCAATGCACCGCGCCCGGTGTTGATCAGCATCACGCCCTCCGGCATCTTTTCGATCGCCTCGGCGTTGATCAGATAATGCGTTGACGAATTCAGCGGGCAGTGAAGCGACACCACCTTTGCGGCGCGGAGGAGCTCATCGAGCGCCACGTAGCGCACGCCCAGGTCTCGACAGGCATCGTTGGGCTCGGGGTCATAGGCCAGGATGCGGCAACCGAAGCCGTTCAGAATGCGGGCGAGCGCCGTGCCGATTCTTCCCGTCCCGACGATGCCGACCGTCGTCCCATAAAGATTGAAGCCCAGCAGGCCGTGGAGCGAAAAATTGCCCTCGGCGACGCGCCGATGCGAGCGAATCAGCTTGCGATTCAGCGCCAGGATGAGGGCCAACGCGTGCTCCGCTGGGGCTTCTGGCGAATAGCCCGGGACGCGCGTGACCGTCAGGCCCAATCGCTGTGCCGCGGCCAGATCGAGGTTGTTGAAGCCCGCACAGCGAAGAGCAATCGCGCCGACGCCGCGATGGGCCAGGGCTTCGAGGACGTCCGCGTCGAGGCGGTCGTTGACGAAAGCGCATACGGCGTCAAAGCCCTGAGCCAGATCAACGGTTTCAGCAGTCAGGCGCTCACGAAAAAAACGAAAGTGCAGCGATTCGCTGCCGGCGAGCGCGCGCTCAAAGTCAGCGCGATCGTACGCCTGGGTGCTGAACATGGCAACGCTCAACCGACCCTCCCGTGCTTGCAGGGCGCGCAGCCGCTCTGCGCCCGCATCGCGATACGCCTCGGTCCACTTCCTCAGCTGGTCGGACGTGATCCCATTATCGCGAGCGATGGCCTCGAGGCGATCGGGTGCGGCGAGCGCCTGAAGCACCAGCGCCTCGAGGTCCACGTTTTCCTTGCTTGGTTTCTCGCTGATTCCGTCAGAGCTTGGCCCAGCCATTTTCAGTCCAGGGCGCGGTCGGCGACGATGACGCCATTCGGGTCGGCGTAGAGATGGTTTCCGGGCCGGATGATCACGCCGCCGATCGTCACCGGCACGTCGACTCGGCCTTCGCCGTTGCGGACGCTCTTGATCGGCACCACGCCCAGGGCCAGCACGCCTAGTTCGATGTCGACCAGCACCTCGACATCGCGACAGGCCCCGTGAATCACGATGCCTGCCCAACCCTTGTCTCGTGCTTCAGCGGCGAGCAGGTCGCCGATCAGCGCATGACGCAGCGACCCTCCGCCGTCGACGACGAGCACGCGACCGTCGCCGGAAGTGCCGACCAATTCCTTGACGCGCGAATTGTCCTCGTGGCATTTGACAGTCGTGACGGGGCCATCGAAGGCTCGAACAGCACCGTAGGACTGCCAGTGCAGGCCGACGACGACGCGCGCCTCGTCGGGATGGGCATCGCAGAGATCGGGCGTAGAAGGCATGGTGATGCTCCTGTCGGACGATTGAGTTCGAGCGCGGGCCCTGGGCCGTGGCTTAGCCTGCAGCTGCTGAGGATTGCATGACCGTTCCCCTGGATCAAGCCGGCCGGCACCCCGGCCGCCCGTACCCGAGAAAAGATCCTGCGAAACGAGCCTGAGAAATGACCTCGAGACGCCACCGAGACGACCTCAAACCGCTATAAAACAGGAGATTCGCCAAGTGTTGAGCTCAGTATTGATACGCTTGACGCTCGTTCAAGAGGCAGTTAGCTATGCAGAATGAAGTGGAAAAAGTGCTTCTGGTCACGGGCGCTTCCAGCGGTATCGGCGAGGCGACAGCACGCCTTGCCGTCGACGAGGGCTTTCGCGTGGCGCTGGCGGCGCGGTCCGAGGACAAGCTGACGAAGCTCGCCAATGATCTCGGTAGCGACAAGGCTCTGGCGCTGGCCTGCGATGTGACCGACTTCGCCGATCAACAGCGAATGGTGCGCCAGATCGTGGAGCACTTCGGTCGCCTCGATGCAGTCTTTGCCAACGCGGGAATCGGCGGGCCGCCGGGCGGCTTCTCCGGCGCGCCCGTCGAGAGCTGGAAAACGATGGTCGATGTCAACATTCTCGGGGTGGCCTACACGCTGCGAGCGACGCTGGCCGAGGTCAAGAAGGCCCGCGGCCACGTCGTTTTGACCGGGTCGGTGGCCGGGCGTCGCACGCTGGCCGGCTCCATGTACTCGGCAACGAAATGGGCCGTGTCGGCCATTGGGTACGGCCTGCGCGAGGAGATCAAGGGTTCGGGAGTGCGCGTGACGCTGCTCGAACCCGGCATGGTCGATACGCCCTTTTTCGATGAAGCCAAGCCCGATGCGCTGAAGCCGGAGGACACGGCGCGGGCGGTGATCTATGCGCTGAGTCAGCCCGACCATGTCGATATCCACGAGCTGATGATCCTTCCAACGCCGCCGACCGAAGCGCATTGACATCGAGCTTGGCCGCCCCGCTTGTTATCTCGGACGGGGCGCGACAATCAGCGAGACCAAAAGATCAGCGAGCAAAGAGGAGTGACGATGACAACGAGTAATCCCTATAACGCCAACGAGCTAGTCCAGGCCGCGATGTGTTCCGAAGCCAACTTCAGCCATTGGGCCGACTCCCGCGGTGTCGAACTCGAAGTGTCGCGAATTCTCTATCCAGCTCCGCCCAACGAACACTTCAATGAGGTGGGGGGCATCTTCCATGCCGGCAACAGCTACTACCTGCAGGTGATCGAAGGCCCGCCGGCGTCCGTGGATTGGTACCTGGAGCATCTGGAGGCTGACGAACGACACAAAGGGGCGAAGATGCTCCATACCCAGCCCATCAGGTTTCGCCGCTTCAAAGCCGGTCGCATGCGTTTCATCGGCAGCCAGCGCGAGATGCACGCGATCCAGGAAGCCGTCGGCGAGCGCGACTTCAATCCCTATCGTTTCAATGGCGAGATGATTGAAGCCTTCATCGATCTGGTCAAAGCCGAAGAATAATCGCCGCTTAGATCGCGTCCTCGGACTGCAGCTTTTCGAAGGTTGCGCGCTGCGCCGCCACGCCGGCTTCGAGGCGTTCGATGAGTCGCTGGAAGCGATCCGTGTCGACGATGGGCTGCAGGCTGGGGTAGTAGAAATCCAGGCCCCACCAGTAGTAGCGCCAGTCGCTTTCGACCAGATCTTCCAGGGCGGCGAGCGCGGCGTCGTAATCGCCGTGTAGGGCATGATCGAGGGCCTTCTCGTGACCCACGACCAGCCAGGGGCCTTGCTCCGTTCGCGTGCGATCGACCAGCTCGGAGTGTGCGGCAAGAAGGGCTTGAGCCTCGTCACCTCGCTTCTGCTGCTGCAGGCAATGGATGGCGGTGTGCGCAGGCATCAGCTGCATGGGGTTGAGCGTCGGCTCAGTCGTAAACAGGCCTGGAAATCTCTCGCTCAGGAGCGCCAGAGCGGCCGGACAGTCGTTCCTTGAGTACGCTTGCGCGAGGAGCGCCGGGGTCAGCGGGTCGCGGTCGTTGCCGAGTGCCACAACAGCCTCGAGTGCTTGAATCTGCTGCGCCAATTCGCCGCGAAACCCGTTCAGGATCTGGCGCAGATAGCCCTCACGGAAGGGATCGTCATGGTCGGCGGCGAAGGCCTTGCTGCAGCGCTCGGCCGACTCATCGTCGCCAAGCTGCAGCCAGAATTCGCAAACGCGGAAGTGGCGCGCCGCGCTCTCCGGATCCAGGGCCTGGGCCCGCAGGATGTGCTGCATGGCGCTGGCCGTTTCACCGGTCTGGAGCAGGTAGGTTGCCAGGCGGTCGTGGGCCTGGGGAAAATTCGGCTGTCGCTCGATGGAATCACGCAGGCGAAACAGCGCCTCTTCTGCGCGGCCTACGGCCCAGAAGGCATCGGCCAGCCAGACCGTACCCAGCGTCATGTAGGGGTCGAGGCGCGCGGCCGTTCGAAGGGGCTCGATGCCCTCGTCATAGCGAGCCTGGCGAAAGAGTATCCGGCCGAGGTGGCGCCAGGCCGTCGCGTCGTTCGGGTTGCGATCGAGCGCGAGGCGAAAGCTACTGATGGCCTCGTCTGGTCGTCCATGGCTGAAATGCCAGTCACCGACGGCGCGCAGGACAAGGGCGGAATCGCCGGCGATCATTCGGGCTCGGTCGAGGTAGGGCTCGCGAACGTCCTCCGTATCTGTACCGGTGCGCATGGGGCCCTGACTGCGCTGCATGCCGAGCGCGTCGAACAGGCCAATCAAGGCATCGACGTTGTCGGGCTCCAGCGCCAGCGCTTGGCGGAAATAGCCCACGGCAGCGGTCGAGCTTTCCAGGGTAAAGCGATCCATTGCCACTCGGCCGCGGGTGATCAGCTCCCACACTTGCTGCGAACTGGCGTGGGGCAGGTCACGCTCCGGCAGCAGGGTCTCGGTCATCGTGCGCGCGACCTCGTTGGCGATCTCGTCCTGCAGCGCGAACAGCTCGCCGATGGGGCGATCGTAGGTGCGCGACCACAGGTGCATTTCGCTGTCGGCATCGATCAGCTGGGCCAGCACGCGAACCTGATCGTCGGCGCGCTGGACGCTGCCCTCGAGCACGACGTCCACGCCGAGGGATCGCCCGATCTCGCCGATGCGCGATTGGCTGTCGCGGAAGGCGAAGGATGACGTTCGGGCGGTCACGTCCAGCTCCGGCGAGAGGGTGAGCATGTGGATGATCCGGTCAGCCAGGCCGTCGGCGAATGGCCCGTGATCGCCATCGACCGTCATGTCGACAAAGGGCAGGACGGCAACGGCGCGGCCAATGTCGGCGATGGATGGAGGCTCGCGCCAGGGCTGCAGCCAGGCCAGGACTGCCGCCACCAGGAGAGCGGCCGTCATCCCCAAGCCAATCGGCCGGATCGGCCGGGACCAGATCTCGGGACTCGCGCTATCGATCGGAGCCGGGGAGGTGGCGTCGCCGTTCGAGAGCAGCGCGGTCGCTTCTTCGGTGCTGAGAAAACGAATCGCGCCTGCGTCGAACAGGTAGCCGCGCCGGGGAATGGCCTTGAGGACGCGGTGGGGGCGGCGGGTGTCGCCGATCGCCTGGCGCAGGGACGAGACCGCGACGTTGACCGAGTCATCGCTTGCCGCCTCGAGGTGCCCCCAGACGGCTTCGATCAGGTCATCACGCGCGATAACCGTGTCGGGGTGGTTGACGAAATGCTGCAGCAGGCTCAGCAGCCGAGGCGGGAGCGGACGAGCTTCGCCTTGGTCATGGATCAGGCCCGCGCCCAAATCGATCACCCGATTCTTGATGGCGATCCACTGCATTCGACTTACCTCCCCTTCGAAAACCTCAAAAGCTTGAACATGATCACACATTTCAGGCCCTGGATCACGCCCTTATTCGTTCGGGGACAGTGTTTATATCGTTGATATATATCGGCTTTAGGAAACTTTCGAGTTTGCACAGGAATTTTGCATCGCTGGGATCGAAGCTGATTGCAGGCTTTAGGTCATGACGACCGTCGCCACGGCTCGATCGGACGCAACCAGACTCTCCGCATCCGACGAGCCGATCAATCCATGTTCGACAATCCGGTTCGTCCCGGGGGAGAAAGAGAATGAACAGCACTCGAGAGAAAACCATCACCGCTCGGCGACTGCTCGCCGCGGCTTTTCTGGCTGGCGCCGCGCTGCCGGCCTCCAACGCCCTGGCCGAGCAGGTCAGCATCCAGTTCTCGCAGACCATTCCGGGCGGCGGTACCGTCACCGGTCTGCTCATCGGCGAGGATCTCAACGACGACGGTCGCCTGTACACGGTCGCGCCGCCGTTGGCCGACGCTCTCGGCCTCGAGGGCGGCGGCTCCGAGGTGACTTATGCCAGCGTCCGCATCGAAGGCGTCCTCGGCCAGACCGTCACGAACGTTTTCGATGCGTCCGTGGCCGACATCAATGACCCCTCGAATTTCTTCTGGGGCTTTGCCTACAACCTCGACGGTGGCGAGCTGGGTGACGAGGCCGACGAAGGCGTGTCCTTTGCGCCTTTGGCACCCAGCACCTCCTACGTCGGTGGGCCGCTATTCGCCGGTGCCTTTACGCCCAGCGTCATTCCCGACACGATCGATAGCTGCGGAAACGCCAACGGCGATGCCTGCTCGGCGCTCATCACCCTGGATCCGGTCGATCCCTTCCCGAACTTCGAGCTCCTTTTCGCGACCACCTCGGCTGCGCCGATCGTCACCCATGAACTGCTGCGCTACACCTTCGAGCAGGACGGCTTCGACGGCGGCGCGTCGATTCGCGGGACGATCAGTGGTCGTGATCTGGACGGCGACGGAAGGATCTACTCGGCGAGCCCACCCGTGTCGGGCGCTATCGGCGTGCCCACAGGCGATGAAGTGGTCTTCGCTCAGGTCGAAATCCTCGGCGTCGAACCGCTGCCGATCGTCAACGTGCAGGATCTGATCACCGATCCGATCGACAGCTTCGCGGCCTTCTTCTTCCTGGCGAGCGTCAACGTCGCGGGCGATCAGCTCGGTGACGAGCCCGGCGAAGGCCTGTCAATCGCACCGTTCTCGCCGAGCACCTCGGTGGTTATCGGTGATGCCGCCTCGCCAATCTTCTTTCCGTCCTTCGATGACGAAGGGCTGACCACCTGCGGCGACGATGAGCTGGGCTGCAGCGCGCTCGTCTCCCTGGTGCCCGACGCCGAACTTGAAACGGGCGCCCGTCTCGTCGGACTTCAGCGCAGCAGCGCTCCGGTGTCCCTGACGCCCGAGCCGCTGGTCATCAACGGCGACTTCAGCGGCCATTTCTTCAACAAGGTCGAGAGCGGGGAAGGGGTGATCGTCCAGGTTATCGCCAACGGCACGGTCCTGGTCTACTGGCTGACCTACGATGACGACGGCAGCCAGCGCTGGACCTTCGGCATCGGCGAGCGCTCGGGTCTGACGATCACCATCGACGAGCTCTACGTCACCGACAACGGCATGATCGCCACGATGGAGCCGAACGAGGTGGATCTGGACGTCGTCGGCAGCGCGGTCGTGACCTTCAGCAACTGCAATGACGCGGTCATCGACGCCATCGTTGACGGAGTTCCAAGAACAATGGAGATCGGTCGCCTGACCGGGCTGGATTCTCTCGAGTGCGTCCGCTAGCGATCGGCGCTCATTCGTTCTGGAACGCGATGCCGGCCCTGCGCCGGCATCGTTTTTTCTGCCCTCGGGGCCTCGTTCCAGGATCGACAGCCGCGGTAGACTAGCGCTCTCCCCAGCCAGGCCATTTGTGACCTATGAAAACTCCCGCCCGTCTGCGGCCGCTGCAGGCTGACGGCCTGATCGATGAGGTGCTCTACGAACTCAAGAGCGGGAAGGAGGCCGACGTTTATGTTGTGCGCTCTCGCGGTGAGCTGCGCTGCGCCAAAGTCTTCAAGGAGGCGCGCCATCGCAGCTTCAAGCAGGACGTGATGTATCAGGAAGGTCGCAAGGTCCGCAACAGCCGTCGCGCCCGCGCCCTGTCGAAGCGTTCCAGCTTCGGCCAGAAAGAACAGGAGCAGCTCTGGGTCAGTGCCGAGGTCGATGCGCTCTACGCCCTGTCGGCCGCTGGCGTGCGCGTGCCGAGGCCCGAAATGTTCGTCGATGGGGTGTTGTTGATGGAGCTGGTTATCGACGCTGAAGGCCGGGTTGCGCCGCGCCTCGACGACGTCGATTTGGATGAAGATACCGCCCACCGCTATCACCAGCATCTGATCGCCGAGGTGGTGCGGATGCTCTCGGCGGGATTGATCCACGGCGATTTGTCGGAATTCAATATCCTGATCGATCAATCCGGACCGGTCATCATCGACCTGCCCCAGGCCGTCAATGCGGCAGCCAACAATTCCGCCGCCATGATTCTGATCCGCGACGTCGACCGCCTGCGCCATCACTTTGGCCGTATCGCCCCGGAGCTCAAGGACACCGAATACGGCAAGGAGATCTGGGCGCTCTATGCGGCCGGCCGCCTGGAGCCCGACAGTCCCCTGACCGGGAAATACGAGCCCGTTCATCAGGACATCAATATGGAGCATCTGATAGCGATCATCGATGCGGCGCGCGAGGAAGAGCAGGAGCGACAGGCTCGCTTGAGGGGCGATGACGAGGACAGAGACTGATCTGTGCCGCGAGCGTGAGGCTCGTATCAGGCGCAGAGTGATTCAGAGATTCTTTATCCGGACGCTCCGGGCTGGCGGGCGACAAAGCGTCTGATCAGGCCGCGCGAGCGCAACGAGCCCGACTCGACCACGAAGCCCGCCCGCTCTACCGCAGCGACCGTGTCGCGATTCGGGTGGCAGCCGCCGGTCACCCGCGTCCAGGCCGGTTGAATCGCGTCCAGCATGCGAGCAAAGGACGGAGAGCGTGCCTGCACATGCTCCAGCATCAGCAGTCGTCCGTCCGGCCGCAGGACCCGTCTGAGCTCCTTCAGTCCCCGACCGGCGTCCGGCACGCTGCAGAAGACCAGCGATGAGACGACGCAATCGAAGCTGTTGTCGGCGAAGGGAATCGCTTCAGCTGAAGCACAGACCAGGCGAGCGTCCCGACGCCGTCGATGGGCCCGGGACAGCGAGGCAAAATTCGGATCGAGGGCAAACAGCTCCATCTCGGAGCCATAATCCGGCAGGCCCCGCCCCGTGCCGCAGCCGACCTCCAGTACCCGCCCCCGGGCTGTGGCGACCAGCTCCTTTCGCCAGCGCTCGAGGCCTGGCGCCAGGGTCATCAGCGTGTCGTAAAGCCAGGGAATCTGTTCGATACCGCGCATCGGAGCCGCCCGCACCTCGGTGTTCAAAAAATCGCTTACGCCAGCATACAATGTCACCGAGTTAAATCGACTTCCCGCTCCCGGCGCTGCCTCGGCTGAACGAGAAAGCGGCATCGCCGTGGCATTCTTGCCGAGCCTTTTTCTCGCCCGAGTTCTGCATCATGCGCTGTTTTTCGTCCACCACGACTGTTCCTGGTTGCATTGTTCTAGCCCTTGTCGTCGCGTCCTTGGCGGCTTGTACCCGGACGCCGCCGCCCGTCACCGAACCCTGGCTCGATGGCGTCGACCTGGCCGCCTATCTCGACTGTGCGCGTGAGCAGGACATCACCCTTCTCCAGGCGCATCGGGCCGGCGATCGCGCAGGCGCGGCCGAAAACAGTCTCGGCGCGATCGAGGCGTCTATGGCCGACGGCGCCGTGTTCATTGAAATCGACGTGGCGCAGACCGCTGATGGCCAGCTGGTGCTGCTGCACGATCGCACGCTGGAGCGCACCACCACCGGTCGGGGTCGGGTGGCTGATATCCCAGCAGAAGACTTCTTGGCCCTGCGCCTGGTCGACGCCAACGGGCGAACGCTCACCGAAGCGCCGCCGACGCTGGCCGCCGCTCTGGATGCCCTGGACGGCCGCGCCTTCGCCCAGGTCGATCTCAAAGGCGTGGACATCACAACGATCGTTCAAGCCATCGAAGCGGCCGATGCCGTGGACCGCAGCATTGTCATCACCTATTCCATCGCTGATGCCATCGAACTGCACCGCGCGCTGCCCGGCGTCATGTTCTCTGTCGGCATCGACGAACTCGCCGACCTCGAGCGTCTTGAACGCGCCGGCGTGGACCTGCGCCGGGTCCAGGCCTGGCTCGGCACCGGAACGGGCAACCCCTCCCTCGACCTCCTCCTATCCGAGCGCGAAATCGAAACCAGCTACGGCGATTTCCGCGGGGAACGGCAGGGCAGCGTCGACTATCAGCGCCTCGCCGACAACGGCGCCGAAGTGATCAGCGTGGATGAAGTTCGAGCGGCCTCTGCGGCCCTGGATGCCCGGGCGCAGGCCCGGTCGCTGCTCCAGGCCTGCCCCGAGGCACGGAGCGATTGATCACCTGAGGCCCCCCATTGAGGAGATCCGATCTCAGGGACCCGATCGGTTAGGATGCCGCCAGGCCCAATCCGAGTACCGCGCTATGGTCGCTTCTCCCACGATGACCCGCCTGCTGATGAATCGCGCTCGCTTCGAGCACGTGCAGATCGATATCGTTCCCGCTCCCCAGGCCAGCGACGGTGAGGTGGTGCTCGCCCTCGACCGCTTCTCCCTGACCGTCAACAACTTGACCTATGCCGTGTTTGGTGACGAGCTGCGCTACTGGGATTTCTTTCCGACTGGCGTCGAGGGTTTCGGCCTGCTGCCGGTCTGGGGCTATGCCGACGTGGTCGAGTCGAAGGCCGAGGGCGTCGAGGCGGGCCAGCGCTTCTTCGGCTACTTCCCATCCGCCACTCATCTTGTTGTCCAGCCCGGCAAGACGGGCGGGCGCAGCTTCCGCGACGAATCCGCGCACCGGCGCGACCTGCCCGAGGTCTACAACTGGTATCAGCGCAGCGACAATGACCCTTTCCAGACCGAGGCCGTCGAGCCCCTGCACGCGATCTTCCGACCCCTGTTCGTTACCGCCTTCGGCCTGTCGGACTTTCTGGCAGAAAACGAGTTCTTTGACGCCGAGCAGGTCGTCATCTCCAGCGCGTCCAGCCGCACCGGCTACTCCGAGGCCTTCAGCATCGGCCTGCAGCGGGCCGAGCACGACTCGGACATCGAGGTGATCGGCCTGACCTC
>Ga0207419_1002340_pt1 | contig 12621 bp, 10 predicted proteins | sample ElkSloMetagenome_4_FD_184723 | JGI IMG/M metagenome (GOLD analysis project Ga0207419, IMG submission 184723) | Hot spring microbial communities from Elkhorn Slough, Monterey Bay, USA - MD2A (version 2) | ecosystem: Environmental > Aquatic > Marine > Intertidal zone > Estuary: Microbial mat ... | reverse complement strand
GTTGGTTGTTGGTTATTGGTTATTGGTTATTGGTTATTGGTTGTTGGTTGTTGGTGGCCCCTGTGACAAAAGACTAATGACAAAAGACTAATGACCAAGGACAAATGACTAAAGACCAAGGACAAATGACTAAGAAATCTCTTACGATTAAGAAAATATTAAGTTTTTTATAGTTGGAAAATTTATGGCTTGGCTGCGCGATCGCTCTCCCCTACAACTGTTACAACTGACATTGGCATTACTCAGTGGCTTTTTTGTAACCGAGTTGATCGGGGCTTGGTGGAGTCAGAGTTTATCTTTGTTGGCAGATGCGGGTCATGTGTTGTCGGATGTGGCAGCATTGGGGGTGACGATCGCGGCAATGGCAATGCAAAGCCGGGTTACGTCTCAGTCTCGCGTGAAGGCGATCGCGGCTTGTATTAATGGTTTAAGTTTGCTATTTGTAGCGGGGTGGATTGGTTGGGAGGCGTTGGAGCGTTTGCATTCCCCGGTTCCCGAAATTCAAGGGTTGCCGATGCTGTTGATTGCGATCGCGGGGTTGGGAATTAATAGTTTTAATGCCTTGTGGTTACGCAGTTGTAGCTGTCACGACCTCAATTTGCGCGGGGCGTTTTTACACATTCTGGCTGATGTGGTGAGTTCTCTGGGGACGATTTTGGCGGCGATCGCGGTGGCTTGGTTACATTGGAATTGGGCGGATGGGGCGATGAGTTTGATTGTAGCTGGGGCGATCGCGATTTTGGCGTTGCCTTTACTAATCCAGAGTATACAGGCTCTAACCACGCGATCGGTCGCTTCTGTGCCGCTAACCCCCACCGAACGCCAAGAGTTAGAAAAGGTGTTGTATCCTTCCCTTAACGAGTTGATTCGTTGAGTTATTGGTTGTTGGTTGTTGGCAAAATTACAAAGAACCAAGGACGAATGACCAAGGACAAATGACCAAGGACAAATGACCAAGGACTAAACTTTTTGATACACCGAAACCCCACCGCGATCGCCCCGTTCGATGTGATATTCTGCATCGAGGTAGGTGGTTTGGAGCCAACCTGTCGCCCAGGAGCCAAAGGGGAGGTCTAGGGCGGGCAGATTGCCGAGTTTTAGGGATAATTGCGAAAAGGTGAAATTAAGGCGCTTGCTGGCGGTGTAGCGGCAAGTTCCGGCGACGGTCAAACAGCCAATGGGAAAATAAACTTTATTTTCAATACGATTTTGGTTAGGGTCGAAGGCTTGGATAATACGCGATCGTTGCGTAAGATGGATTTCTTCGGTTTCGCGACCCAAGGGCATTTTTTGCGTGTTTTTGGTGCCACTCGTCCACAATAAGCGCCATTCCCCGGCTAAATCGGCAAAGGTGAGACGGGGGCTAGATTGCTTTTCGAGGGTCGCGATCGCGCTTTCTAAGGCATCTCGACGCACAACGTTACCTTGGGCGAGATGTTGCAAAACTGCTTTCGGTTCGTCTTGGGTCATAACCACAAGGCCAGGGTTTTCAATTCCCTTTTAACACAAATTTTAGAGGGCGATCGCTTTGCTGGCCAGCCTCTTATTTTAGGGGGGGCATTGATGCAGGAAGCGGACGCGATCGCCATTCGTTTTGTTTAAAAAATTCCGGCAGAATGATTCAATTTTCAGGAAGATTACTTACAATTTGAACAGACTTAGCTTGTTAATCTCAAGGAACATCTTTATTAAAAATCAGGAAATAACAAGCCATTGCAAATATTTTCACCTTTTAAAAAATTTATTTAATTTAAAAACATGGCTGCAACCGGAAGCGAAAATTTTATTATCGATTTGACTTTGGTTTTAGGGGCTTCTGCCGTAGGCGGATTTATTGCCAACCGCCTGCGTCAACCCGTTCTTTTGGGTTATTTGGTTAGTGGTTTAATTGTCGGGCCTTTTGGTTTTAAACTCCTAAGTGAGTTACAAGATATCAAAGCCTTGGCTGAGGTGGGAGTTGCTTTTCTGCTTTTTGCTTTGGGGGTAGAGTTTTCTCTCGCTGAACTTAAAAGAGTCAAAGAAATTGCGATTCAAGGCAGTTTATTACAAATTGGCTCGACGATTGCTTTAACTGCCGTTTTATCACTTTGGTTGGGTTGGGTTGAGTCAATTTCCCAGGGAATCTTTTTGGGTTCGATTTTATCTTTATCGTCTACGGCGGTAGTTTTAAAAACTTTAACTGAACGGGGTGAAACCAATACGATTCACGGTCAAATTATGCTGGCTATTCTGATTGCTCAGGATTTGGCCTTGGGTTTAATGTTGGCAATTTTACCCGCTTTAAACGAACCACAAAATCTAGTCCAGGCGTTGAGTTTTGCGATTCTCAAAGCCGTTTTATTTATTGCTGGAGCTTTAGCCGCCGGGTATTGGGTAGTTCCCAGAGTTATTAAAACGGTGGCTAGAACTGAAAGTAGCGAGCTTTTTCTGTTAACAACGATTGCTTTATGTTTAGGGGTTGCTCTGATCACCTCAGCCTTGGGATTATCAATTGAAATGGGGGCGTTTGTTGCCGGGTTGATGATTGCTGAAATTGATTATTCCGATCAAGCTTTGGCTAAAGTCTTACCGCTTCGAGACACCTTTGCGAGTTTGTTTTTTGCCTCGATTGGGATGTTAATCGATCCAGGAGTAATTTGGAATAATTTAGGGATTATTTTGGGTTTAGTCATCTTAGTTATGATTGGGAAAGCAGCGATTATTTTTCCGATTGTGATTAAGTTTGGCTATTCTTTTAAAAATGCTGTGGTTTCAGCTTTGGGACTTAATCAAATTGGGGAATTTTCGTTTGTTTTGGCTTTAGTTGCTTTGGATACTGGCTTTATTACCCAGGAAAAATATTTACTGCTTTTAGGAACAACGGCGATTACCTTGGTTTTAACCCCTTTAGAAATGCGTTTTTCGCCCCGCTTAGTCGATCGTTTAAACAGTATTCCGAGTTTGGTTCGCTATTTTGAACGATTCCAAAGTCACAAAAAATTATCGGTTCCTGAAACCATTTGCGATCATGTAGTGGTTGCAGGTTATGGCAGAGTTGGTCAAACGATTGTTAATATTTTACGCAATCAAGGTTATCCGGTTTTAGTCATAGAAAATAGTGAAGCGGCGATTCAACGCTTGAGTCATGAAAACATCCCTTATATCTTTGGGGATGGTGACTCAGAATTAGTATTAGAAAAAGCCCATCTCGAAAAAGCCAAAGCCCTCGCGATCGCCCTCCCCGATCCTGCGAGTACCCGCTTACTACTCAAACGGGCCCTCGAACTCGCCCCAGAATTGGACGTAGTGGCGCGATCGCACGAAAACAGCGAAATTGACGTTTTGACGCAACTCGGCGCAACAGAGGTGGTACAGCCGGAGTTTGAGGCAGGTTTAGAGATAGGGTCTCATACCCTTAAAAATTTGGGTGAATCGAAAACGAGTATCGATCTCGTTCTGAACGCCATTCGCACCGATCGCTATCTCAGTGTACGGCCTAAGCAGGCTTCGGAATTGTTGCAGAAAGATTTGATTAACGCAGCCTCAACCATTCACAACGAATGGGTTACCCTTCCGGCCAATTCTGCCCTTGATAATGTCACTCTGGCAAAGGCCAATGTTCGCAATTTAACGGGAGTCGCAGTGATGGCCATTCAGAGTGAAAATGGTATGGTTTATTATCCCAAAGGCGAGACAAAATTGCATTCTGGCGATCGCCTTTTAATTGTGGGGAAACGTTCGGAAACGGCAGCTTTTCAGGATTTAATGCACGGGAAACTGAGTCTTGATAATACTAATGTTCGTTGGGTGACGCTAACACCAGAATCCGATTTGATTGGGACAACACCAACACATTTACAACAGCAATATAATGTCATTATCAAAGCCTTACGCCGTCAAGGGGAACTGTATCGTTCTGTTAATGATGACTTTGTTTTTGTTTCCCAAGATAGCTTACTCGTGGGAGGGGAAGGCGATCGCATCGAAACAATTGCACAACTAGCCCATGCAGAAGTGAAGCGTTCTTTCGGGGAACAGGAGTCATAAATCACCCCATCCCCATTCCCTAGGATTGAACGGGGAAACCCCACCTCTACAAATTTAGGCAAAAATCAGATCGACCACTTCCTCATCATCTTTGATTTTCGGTAGACGATCGCCCGTCCCATCTTTACCCCAGAGTTTAATCTCTTTAACCGGGATATGAAGCAAGCGATCGCTACTGAGAACCACATCAACTTGCTCGCTTTCTGGCGGAGAAACAATCATTTGCGCCAGTTTGTCGGTTTTACTGGCAAATTGGAGCGCCTGTGTGCCAATATCGCCGCGATTGGCTTGTCGAATTAGATTTAAGGGGAGACGCTTGGCATAACCTTGACTGGTGGTAATGAGGATATCCGCTTCTTTTTTGAACGTGACGCAACCGATCGCCGTTTCAGTACGTCGCAAACGGGTGGCTTGACTGCCTTGGGCCGATCGCCCCATCACGGGTAATTGTACGTCATCAATGGCAAAGCGTAGAATCCGCCCTCCCGATGTCGCGATCGCCACTTCCATCCCGGCTTGAGCAAAAGTGAGCGATCGCAAGGAATCATCTTCTTTGAGTTTAATCAACATCGCCCCGCGATTACTCAAGTCGGCAATCTCGGTATAAGCCAGGCGCTTCAGCCGTCCTTGAGCCGTCAGTAAGATGATTTCCGTCTCTTTGGGGTTTTTCGGGGGGAAAAAGTAAAATAAGATGCTTTCTCGCTTATTTTGAACGCTTGCAGGCAACAAATCTACAATGGCGGTATCCTGACTGCCTGCCGAGGGAATATCCGCGATCGCGAGGGGATAGGCTTTACCGCTTTCAGTCACCATCACCATGAAATCTCGCTGCTGTGCGGGTTCGAGGAATACCGTTGCATCATCCGGTCGTCTTACGGTTTTCCCTTCTGGGGGCGGAGAATGCCAGCAAATCGTACCATTGCGCTTAATTTCGACCACCGCATCATCCGGGACGGTAAACAAGGTGTCAGCGACTTTCTGCGCGGGTTCTATTGGGGCTTTTTTACCCTTTTTCGCTTTTTTCGGGGCTTCCGGTTCGGGTTCGAGGGTAATCAAACGAGTCCGTCGCGGATTGTTGAATTTACGCTTTAATGTCCTTAAATCCTTTTTAAGGGACTTCATCAACTCATGGCGATCGCCCAACAATAACTGTAACTGCTCAATTTGCTGGCGTAACTCCCCTTGTTCGTTTTCGAGTTTCTGCCGTTCTAACCCCGTCAAACGGCGCATCGGCATGGCTAAAATAGAATCAGCCTGAGCTTCAGTAATATTCAACTGCTCTTGTAACGAGACTTTCGCCGTCCCGCCATCCGGTGCATGACGTAAAATCTCAATGGTCGCATCTAAATTATCCAGCGCCACCAGCAACCCTTCAACCAACTGTAAGCGGCGTTGGGCTTGGTTCAGTTCGTGATTATACTGACGGGTGAGGGTTTCTTCGCGAAAACGCAAAAACTGTTCGAGAATTTCGCGCAAACTCAACTGACAGGGCTTATTATCCACCAGCGCCAGTAAAATCGCCCCAAAATTGTTTTGTAAATGGGTTTGTTTGTAAAGCTGTCGCAGCACTTCTTGGGGATTCGCATCTCGCTTGGTTTCGACAACAACACGAATCCCGTCGCGATCGCTCTCATCCCGAATATCAGCGATTCCTTCGAGTCTGCCCTGATTCACCAAATGGGCCACTTTTTCAATCCAACCCGCCTTATTCACCTGAAACGGAAACTCAGTAATGGTAATAACACTTTTCTCTTTCCGTCGCTTGCCCCTACGGACTTTTTCAATCCTAGCCACCCCCCGCATCGGGATAATACCGCGGCCCGTCCGATAAGCATCCTCAATCCCGGCGGTGTCGATAATTTCGCCCCCTGTAGGGAAATCGGGCCCCGGAATCAAGCGAAACAGTTGCTCGTCGGTGAGACTCGGACGGTCGATCAAAGCAATTAAACCATCAACCAATTCCCCTAAATTGTGGGGAGGAACATTAGTGGCCATTCCCACTGCAATTCCAGAGCAGCCATTGAGTAATAATATAGGTAGCTGCGCGGGCAAAACGACAGGCTCTTGCTGAGAATTGTCGAAGTTACTGGAAAAATCTACCGTAGCTTCGCCAATTTCTGAGAGCATGGCTTGGTGAGCCACCGGAGCGAGGCGTGTTTCGGTGTAACGCATGGCGGCGGCTGGATCGTTGTCTACTGAGCCAAAATTGCCATGGCCATCGAGTAGGGGATAACGGCTGGAAAATTCCTGCACCATCCGCACCAAAGCATCGTACACCGATTGATCGCCGTGGGGATGATATTTCCCCAAAACGTCCCCGACGACGCGAGCGCATTTGCGAAACGGTCGATCTGGGGTTAGCCCCAATTCGTGCATCGCGTATAAAATACGTCGATGAACGGGTTTTAAGCCATCGCGCACGTCCGGTAATGCTCTACCGACGATCGTACTCATGGCATATTCAAGGTAAGACCGTTTCATTTCTGCGTGTAGTGCGGTAGGAATGACTTGTCCGGTCTTTAACAGATTAAGCTGTTTGGCCATGAGTTTTTCGTCCTAAATGTTTTAATGTGTTTTACTGCCCTAAGAAGATGACGGATTGTTATTGTAGTGGCAATATTACCAAAGCTGCCCGTTAATGATTTTAGTTGCGATCTTCGCTCGCCTGTTCGTCCATTTTTTTGAAGAAACCTTATGACAACCGTTCTGATTGTAGAAGACGATCCCATTAATCTTCGTGTATTTTCTAAAATTTTGACCAAGCGGGGGGGCTTGGCGGTCAAAGGAACTGAAGATGTTGAAGAAGTAATGAAAGTGGCTCAATCTGGAGAAATTGACATTATTTTGATGGATGTTTCCCTGGCTCACAGCGTTTATCAAGGCAAGGCCGTTGATGGCATTAAGATTACTCAAATGCTCAAATCTGACCCGGATACGGCAAAGTTACCGATTATTCTGGTCACGGCTCACGCCATGGAAGGCGATCGCGAGAATTTCCTCAAGCAAAGCGGGGCTGATGGCTATATTTCTAAACCTGTTATCGATCACCAAGAATTCGTTAATAAAATCCTAGAACATTTACCCGACCCGTCTTAGAACCCTCTCAATCAAGGTAGCATGACGATACGGGAAGCAAGCGGTGGAGATGGCTTGACCTTCTGCCGCTTTTTGATATCCCAATAAGTATTGGTGTACTACAATTCCGTAATTCTGACAAGAGGAACCGTAGTCAATCGCAACCAACAATCTTATACGGCCTTGGCTGTCTCAGTTTCCCTAAGCTCACCCTGTCCAAACCCCAACCCATGAGAAAATACACAACACTATTTGCCGGGTTAACCCTTGGCGCGATCGCGACGGGCTGTTCAACCCTGGCTACCGAACCCACTAATTCGCCAACGGTAAGTGTAGCATCTCCGGCAACCCCCCAAGCGGCTCCTTCTCCCTCTCCTCAAGCCTCTACGACTACATCTGAGAGTACCTTGGCCAATGCTGAGGATATTGCAACCGGGGCGATCGCGGTAACCGATACCGCCATCACCGCCGAAGATTGGCAAATGGTGGCTTCTCGCTGGCAACGAGCGATCTCGCTGTTACAGACTATTCCTGAGTCTGACGCAAAAGGCGCGATCGCGCAAGAAAAAATTGCCGCTTACCAACAAAACCTCACCACTGCCCAACAAAACGCCAAATCCCCTCCCCCTCCCCCTTCTCGTCCTCCGGTTTCCGTCGCGAAAACCAACAGGGCTACCCCACCTCAACCCCAACCTGCGGCGGCTGCGTCTCCAAATGTGGCTCAAGCCCCACCTCCACCAAACAGCCCCCAATCCCCAAAAATAGCTTTAGCCCAACACCTCAGCAGCATCGGGGCTAAAGTTTACGGGACTTATTGGTGTGGGGCTTGTAAGTATCAACGGGAACTATTTGGTCAAGGGGCTTATGCCCAAATCCAAGAAGTTGAATGTGACCCTCGCGGTAAAAATGCCCAGCCCGATTTGTGCCGACAAGCCGGGGTACGGGCTTATCCCACTTGGGAGATTAACGGGCAAAATCATCAAGGGGCGCGATCTTTGGCAGAGTTAGCCGAACTTTCGGGTTATCAAGGTGATTTGAATTTTTAGTTGTTGGTTGTTGGTTGTTTGTTGTTGGTTGTTAGTTATTGGTTATTGGTTATTGGTTATTGGTTATTACCAGAATCCTTAATTGGTAATTGGTAATTGGTAATTGGTAATTTCTTCCCACTCCTCCCCCTCTTCCCACTCCTCCCACTCCTCCCCCTCTCCCTCCTAACTCCTCATGGCACGTTCTAGTAAGATTTCGGCAAAAACTTCAAAAACATCGCGCCAGGGGCGTTTCTGGCTAATTTTGGGCGGGACAATGCTCATCGCGATCGCCCTATCAGGGGTAAATTGGGCGGCATTCAGCGATCCGTTTAACAATGTGGTGTACGGTATTGACGAGCAATATCACACTTGGTTGAGCGATCGCGGCTTAAATTCGCCTTTGATTCTCATCCCTTTTGCCTTTTTAGGCGGCTTAATTGCCAGTATTTCCCCTTGCGTCTTAGGATTACTCCCGATTAATCTCGGTTACATTGGCACAAGAGACATTACATCCCGCAAAGATGCTTTCATCAAAGCCAGTAGTTTCGTCCTCGGTGTTGCGACAACCTACAGCTTACTGGGCTTATTTTCCGGTTTAGCCGTTGCGGTTTTCGCTCAATATCGCGGTTTTATCCAAGTCGCGATCGGTATTATTGTGGTCTTCATGGCCTTGACGCTGCTCAATATCATCCGTCTCCCCCTCCCCCAAACTAACTTTTCCCTGCCCATTTTGGGGCCTTATGGAGTCGGTTTGACCTTCGCCTTTGTGAGTTCCCCTTGCAGCAGTCCCGTAATGTTTACCGTCCTCCTAATGGCAGGAGAAATGGGTTCAGCGTTGTATAGTAGCGTCACGATGATGAGTTACGCGATCGGTTACACTATGGTCATTTTCCTCGCCAGTTTATTCGCCGGACTCGCCAAACAAACCCGCAGTTTCATCAAGTATAGTAACGCAATTCTGCGCGTTAGCAGCGTCCTTTTAATCTTTGTGGGGACGTTTTATTTTGCCACAGGGATTCGTTGGTTGTGGGCATTATGGACGGTAGGATAATGGCAATACTTCAGAACCCCGGTTTCTTATTCGCTTACCCGATAAAGTTATAATTTCACGCTAGAAACCGGGGTTCTTAACCCCCACGATTTAATATTAATAAAATCGTCGATTTAGCCTTAAAAATAAACAAGATAAGTGATTGTAACTGTCATCGGTTTGATAAGAATAAAAGCGAGCAATTTGTAGAGAAAGTTGATCGTAAAAGTTACTAATTGAACTTGTCCAATGATCGGGAGAGTCTATTTGTTTCCAATAGGGTTTGACTCTTTTCACTGCGAACAGACTCCGAATAAGCATAGAAATCTCTGAACGACTGCTTAGTTCAGATTGAAACGTTTTTTGTAATGTTTCTACTGTTGTACAATCTAAACTTGTATCGTGTTCGATACGTTTAACTGTGTTTTGAAAGTTTTGCCCTAAATCGCGATCGCCCACGATATCGTTTACCATATCTTTGTAAATATCATTCAGAATTACAGATTTACTTTTATACTGAGGTTCGAGTTGCCATTCATTATTGAAAAACTCTTGTAACTCTGGAAGCAGAAAATAAGCTTCTTTGTGAATCAATCCTGTCACCCAAATGCGATGATTATCAATGCGATCGCGATTAATTTCATGCTGTTGATAAAGATCGTAATATATCGCTTCTGTAGAAACAAAAGGGTAATCGGTTTGTAATTTAGCTTGATTGCTGTCTAAATCGATAATTGCAAAAAGTTTATTAGAATCTAAATAAGTAGGTTGTTCGGTTTTATTGAGTTCAATTAAGCGAAAGTAAGTATTAATAACATCTGTGCGATCGCCACAATTGAAAAATTCTGGTTTGCTTTGTTTCCACCAGTGAGGAATACAAGCCTTATAAAAGTTAGAGTCTGGCATTTGTTCCATCCTGCCATAAGCTTGAGGCGATCGCCTAGTCTTGGATGGTATTTGTCCTTCACATAATATTACAATTTTGCTGAGAGCGCGGCGAGAGTTTAAAATATTGTGACAATGCCGATCTAGTTCTTCAGAATTAAGACTCATTCTCCTGGGAAGGTAACAAATTGGGACTAATTTCTTTAACGTGAGCAGGAGTTAAAGCCTGACAAAGTTCATAGGAATGAGTCGCGAGAATATATTGATTACTTGCACCCCATTCTTGTAAATCGCGAATAATTTGGTATTGCCAATCGGGATGAAACGCGATTTCAATCTCATCCATTAAAACAACTGCATCTTTTATATCATAATACTTGAGCCACAGATAAATACTCAGTCGTTTTAATTCTCCATGACTCAAGTCTTCGGGATAAAGTTTTCTTGTATTTCCATTTTCATCTTCCATTTCAAAATTAATAGTTTTGCGATCTGGAGAAATGTTTACAATCTTATTCTCCAAAACGCAATTCATCTGCTCGATCAGTTGCTTGTATTGGTTTCCATATTCTCCTTTTGTTTCAATTGCTTGCTGAATATCGAGGTTAAAAACTTTATCAAAGAACGATTGTATTAAATTAACTGGTAAAAAGCTATAAGTAAAGAATCCTTGTAAATATTTTTTGGCTTCTTTGAGAGATAATTGATATTCATCAAAGCGATCTTGAAAAAGCATTTCTTTTTGATGGCGATCCAAAAACAAAATAGGTTGTGTTGACGGCATTGTAAGAAATATATTTTTAGCTATTTTGCCAAGACTATCATCTATATTAATATTAATACTTTTAGGAGTTTTTGATTTTATAGACAGCTTACAAGTTAAAATATTTAAAAAATCATCTTTGCTAAAGTATGCAATAATAAGCACATCTTTTTGTTCATATAGCTTTTGTCGTAGCACATTTTCTTTAAGTAAAATTTCCGTTTGTTCTGTTATTAATTTATTGAGATGTTTATTGATATTTTTTATATCAATAGGATTTGACAACATTGCAGACTTCAAATTTTCTTGTTCTTGTATTTTTTTTTCTTTTAATTGTAATGTTTTGTCTATTTTATTTTGAATTTCTATTTTTTGCTGAAAAATAGAAAAGTCATACTCATAGTAATGTGTTGGTGAAAATTTTAAATAATTACCATCTTCAGATTTTATAGACTTACCAACATGGAATGTAAATTCCATATCATATTCTACTAATTCATCTTCAATGTTTAATTGAGCTATTACTCTACTACCCTGAACAATTATTGGATAACTGAAAAAATCAAATAAATTCTCTATGTATTTTATATTTTTTTTCTCTGAATTAGCATCGAGGCTTTTCAACAAAATAAAAACGAGCTGTAACAAAGTACTTTTGCCACCACCGTTGAGGCTGGCAAGCGGAAAAATATTGGGAGTAAAATCGGGTTCAAAGGTGATATCAATATTTTTGAGGGCGCGAAACTCTGGGACGCGAATGCGAGTTATTTTCATGGTTTTACTTTTGATTTAAATAATGTTTTTTAAGTTTAATTGAGGCAGAGTCTAGTTTTTACGTCTCTTGGTAGAACAAAGGAACGAGGATAATATAAATCATTCTAAAGCGCTCCGAAAGGTTTTCGCAGCTTCTAGTCGCGAGGTTTGCGCCATCAAGACGCAGCGAGTTAGTAATTCGATGTCTAATGCTGCGAGTTCGGGGATTTGGCTGCTGGAAATAGTTTCGTAATGACTATTTTGCAGATGATATAAACTGAACACGCCATCTTGCCAAAACCAAACTTCGGGAATTTCTAGGGCTTGGTAACGCTGTAGTTTGTTGGGACTTCCACTGGTAAAAATAACTTCAGTAACTAGGTCGGGAATTGGCTTAGATGCGCTGAAACAGTAGGACTCATCGGGTTCGGCTGAGGCAATTTCAGGGCTTTCTTGGGTGGTAGACCCCAGGGGTTCAAATTCGATGTTTTTTTGCAGACAAAATAGTTCGATTAGCATTCCGATGATGCTTTTAAAAAACTCATGTTCGCGTCCCGGCATGAGAATTTCAATAGTATTGTTGTAGTAATAAAGATGAATGGCAGAAGATTCGGCAAAACCGGCTTGAATCAGTTTGAATTGTTGCCAGGTAATGCCAAAATAAATGATGTGTTGGTCGTGGGATTTGGGGTTAAGGGTTGTTTGCGTCATGATGTGTTTTCGCGATCGCTTTTTTGAGTATGGGTTGTTGTCGTGAGTTTGGTAAATCCGAGAAATTGCTATATCCAAACTCAGAAAGATTCGGCAAAATAGAAAGAATCTACCTCTGATAACAAAAACTATTTATTATGGTACAAACACCGAGCAAGCCCACCACAGCCCCAGAACTTGCAGCCCTCGCGATTGACTTGATTCGTCAAGCGGGGTGTGAATATGGCGATATTCGGATATGTCGCGATCGCACTCAAAGATTCATCGCTCGCGATCGCTCCCTTTCTACCCTAGCCGACAACACCAGTTCCGGGTTTGGGGTGCGGGTATTACTCGATGGGGCTTTGGGG
>Ga0207419_1002339_pt1 | contig 12621 bp, 9 predicted proteins | sample ElkSloMetagenome_4_FD_184723 | JGI IMG/M metagenome (GOLD analysis project Ga0207419, IMG submission 184723) | Hot spring microbial communities from Elkhorn Slough, Monterey Bay, USA - MD2A (version 2) | ecosystem: Environmental > Aquatic > Marine > Intertidal zone > Estuary: Microbial mat ... | reverse complement strand
AGCTGGAATTTACCTCAAAAAAGCTAATCCGTTTGTAAATTAATTAAATCAGCGTATATTTGCAGACATTTTTAAACACATTTTTAATAAAAACGTTACGCTATGTACGCAATTGTAGAGATAGCAGGGCATCAATTTAAAGTTGAAAAAGACCAAAAAGTTTTTGTTAATCGTTTATCAACAGAAGAAGGTAAGAAAGTTTCTTTCGACAACGTTCTTTTAATTGGTGATGGTGACAATGTAACTTTAGGCGCCCCAGCTATAGACGGAGCACAAGTTAGTGCTAAAGTCTTAAAGCACCTTAAGGGTGATAAGGTCATCGTTTTCAAAAAGAAAAGGAGAAAAGGATACCGCACTAAAAACGGACACAGACAGGCTTTGTCTGAAATTATCATTGAAGGCATTACAGCCTCTGGAGCTAAGCCAGCTAAAAAAGCTGCCGCTAAAAAGTCAACCAAAAAAGCTGAACCAAAAGCTGAAAAAGCTGCCCCTAAAAAGGCATCTAAAAAAGCAACAGGTAAAGCTGATGATCTTAAAAAGATTGAAGGTGCTGGACCTAAGGCTGCTGAAGCTTTAATTAATGCTGGTTATGACACTTTTGAAAAAGTGGCTAAAGCAAAACCAGAAGATTTAAGTAATGTACTTTCTGAAGCAAGTTCAAGACTCTCACATATTGTTACTGAAACATGGCCAAAGCAAGCTCAATTAGCTGCAGAAGGAAAGTGGGATGAACTTAAGGCCTTACAAGATCGATTAGAAGGTGGGATTGAAAAGAGTTAATTTCACTAAAGTATAACAATAAAACCTAAAGATAATGGCTCATAAAAAAGGAGTTGGTAGTTCTAAAAACGGTAGAGAATCAGAATCGAAACGCCTTGGTGTTAAGATTTTTGGTGGACAAGCTGCCATTGCAGGAAATATCATCGTTAGACAAAGAGGTAATACGCACCATCCTGGTGAAAATGTATACCAAGGTAAAGACCATACACTTCATGCTCAAAAAGATGGAATTGTAAGATTTACCAAAAAGAAAAATGACAAATCTTATGTTTCTATAGAACCATTTGAAGCATAATTGAAGTAGATCATACACATTAAAAACCCTTTCATCGCTGAAAGGGTTTTTTATTTAGACGATGTTCATCTTTTTTAGCAGAAAACTGGCATTCATGTTTTGGCATATACCAGGTTGTAACTTATAATTAAATTCTAGTTGGCCCTTAACGATTTGTGCATCAAAAAAGTAATTGTTTACCGCACTTAAATCTTTCTCTATTGCTGTAAGGCTAAGATCGTGAGTGGCAATGATGCCCGTAGCCTTTTGACCTACTAGCTTTTCTACAAATTTCCTAGACCCAATAGCTTTATCGGTACTGTTAGTTCCTTTTAAAATTTCATCTAAAATTACAAAGGTGTCATTATCCTTATCCAAAGCTTCAACAATATGTTTTAATCGTTTAAGCTCGCTAAAAAAATAGGAGCTATCATCTGTTAATGAATCACTGGTGCGCATACTGGTGATGAGCTTAATTGGTTTGTAGGTACTCGCTGCAGCACAAACGGGTAAGCCTACATTAGCCATTACAATATGTAAGGCTACCGTTCTCAAAAACGTACTTTTACCAGCCATGTTGGCACCGGTGACTATAAAAAACTGAGATTTTAAAAGTGTAACATCGCTACTCACGCGTTTCTCTGAGTTAATCAGTGGATGCCCTAATTGCTGCGCTTCAATCACAGAAGCACCATCCGTTATAGCCGGATAAACAAAAGAAGAATGATTAAAAGCATAGTTACCTAAACTATTGTAAGCATCAAAAAAAGTAACTACCCCGAACCACTCTTCTACCGTTTCATTATAAGCAAGGATCCACTGCTCTATCTTATAAGACTGCCTTATATCCCACAGGAAGAAACCATTGCCAAAAACAGCAGATATGAGATTATTCCGGTTGTCTAAGGCATCTAAGTTTTTTGAAAACTTGGTGAAGATTTCTGAAGCTTTTAATTTGGCACTTGTAATATTATCTTGTTGCCGTCGTAGCAACTGAGCTTTAAATGTTTCCTGCTCAATTTGTTCTAACAACAGAGCATATTGTTTAATAGTATCTTTTGCCAATGATGTATGTTGTGCCAGCGCATTTACTCGTTTTACAAAGTAACCTGTGATGCCTAGGCCAATTAGCAACCAAAATACCGCATAATTAATAGGAATGAACTGAAAAATAGTTAGAGCGATGACCAACAATGATGCTATACTAAAACCTATACTAAATTTATACGTAAGTCGATTTAAAGACGGTGTATAGCTCAGCAACCAATGCTTTATGGCATTTGCAGAATGCTCCGAATGAATGCCCTGAGCTAATGCGAGATAGCGCTGTCGCCACTGCGGTTTTTGAGACAATTCTTGTACGGCCTCCTGTTTTAATTTTATGTCATTTGTATCATTAGACAACACTAATTGAGATAATTGTGCTGTACCCGCTTTAAGCCCAGTACGATTGAGAACCTGAAAAAAAGAACCTTTGCCAAACAAATCTATATCTAGACTATAATTGTGCTGTGCTTTCTGATACACCATACCATCTGGCCTGTGCAAATAATCTCCAGAAGCTATTTTGAGCTCTTCTTCATTAATTTGTATTAAGCGCTTTTCAAGTTTGTATTGGTGTTTGCGGTTGGTATATAGGGTTACTAGAAATAAAAATAAAACTCCAGCTACAGCTATCGTAGCTGTCATTAGGGTACCGTTAGGAAAAAAAACATAGCTTAAAAAAGCAGCTATAAGAAATACGAATAATCTAAGTACGCTAAGCACTTTAAGCTGTTTGTGCAATCTTATAGACGCTAACTTATGCTGTTTTAATTGTTGGTTATAAAAGGTAATGGCGTCTAGCATCATAAACGTATTAAAGTCCGTTTTTATCAATCTCCTTAACTATCATCAAAATCGTCTGAGTTGCATTAATGTAAAATGATTTGGTCAGATCTTCAAAATCGTCTTCTGGGGTATGATACGCTTCATGATCTTCGTTACCAAAGTAGAGAAAAGGAATTCCCTTCTGGTGAAAATATTTATGGTCTGAAGCGGAAGTCCAATCTAATTTGTCATCTGTACCATCATGGCCCTGCTTTAAAATAACCGATGTATGAGGATTAAAGTCATCTATAAGTACTTCTAACTCTTCGGTATACCGTGCACCTACCACATAGAGCTCATTGCTAGCACTTCTGCCAATCATGTCTAAATTTATGTTTACAAGAACAGGGCGATTTTCTAGAGCCTTCACAAAATGTTTAGCACCTTCTAAACCAATTTCCTCAGCGTCAAAGGCTGCAAAAATCACAGAATAATTAGGTTGATGCTGAGATAGATATTCAGCAAAACTAATTAACGCCGAAACCCCAGAAGCGTTATCATCTGCACCATTAAACACTTTATTGTTTTGAATTCCTAAGTGATCGTAATGTGCGCTAATAACCATATAGGTTTCAGGATGTTTTTTTCCTTTTATTTCAGCGAGTATATTTGTTCCTGTAATAGACTCGTCTTTATATTTAAAACTAAACTCTTGCTCATAAGCCCCTTCTAACCCTTCGACTCCTAAGGCCACGAATTGGCTAATTATATATGCACGAGCTTTGGCATTACCTTGTGTATCGGTGCACCGCCCTTCAAAATTTTCAGAACTCAGGATTTTTGCACGTTCTAACAAATGTTGTTCGTTAAACCAAAGCGCTTTATCATTTAGCTCTTGCGCCGGCAGCAACATACTAATACATAAACCAAAAATTAAGTATAAGAGGCATTGTTTCATAATAGCTCAATTTAAAATAAAATAAAAAACCCTAAGCATGGGCTTAGGATTTTTTTTAACGATTGTGTTAAGTGACCTTATTGGTTTAACCCTTAAGGCTAGCAGATAAATATTCTCTGTTCATACGAGCTATATACTCTAACGAAATACCTTTAGGACATTCTATTTCACAAGCCCCTGTATTGGTGCAATTTCCAAAGCCTTCTTCGTCCATTTGCTTCACCATATTTAAAACACGGTCCGTAGCTTCAACACGTCCTTGTGGTAATAGTGAAAACTGGGAGACCTTTGCACCTACAAATAACATCGCTGATGAATTTTTACAAGCAGCCACGCAAGCTCCGCAACCTATACAAGTGGCTGCATCAAAGGCATTATCAGCATTTTCTTTTTCAATAGGAATGGCATTAGCATCTTGGGTATTACCGGAAGTGTTAACAGAAATAAACCCACCTGCCTGTTGAATTCTATCAAAAGAGCTTCGATCTACTATTAAATCCTTAACTACAGGAAATGACTTTGCTCTCCATGGTTCTATATAGATGGTATCACCATCTTTAAAGCTTCTCATATGCAATTGACAAGCTGTAATTTTTCTTTGAGGACCATGAGCTCTTCCATTAATGTAAAGCGAACATGTTCCGCATATGCCTTCCCTACAATCATGGTCGAATGCTACAGGTTCTTCACCTTTGTCTATAAGGTCTTGATTAAGTACGTCTAACATTTCTAAAAAGGACATGTCCGGGGATACGTCAGAAATGTCGTAATCTACCATGCGCCCTTTGTCTTCTTCATTTTTCTGACGCCAGATTTTCAATTTCAAATTCATAGCTTCTTTTTTATTTGTAACTTCTTTCTTTTACTTCAATATTTTCGTAATTCAGTTCTTCTTTATGATGAACAGCTTCACTTGGTTTTCCTTTATACTCCCAGGCAGAAACGTATTGGTACTCTGGTCTCCTAAGAGCTTCTCCTCCTTCGGTTTGGTATTCTTCTCTAAAATGACCTCCAGCAGATTCTTCGCGTTCTAGAGCATCTTTTGCAAAAAGCTCGCCAAGTTCTAAGAAATCGGCCACACGTCCTGCTTTAGCCAATTCTTCGTTGTATTCGTTTTCTGTACCAGGTACAAATACATCTTTATAAAACTGTTCTCTGAGTTCTGCAATTTCTGATATCGCTTCTTTCAAGTCTTTCTCATTTCTAGCCATACCACATTTGTTCCACATAATTTTTCCTAGCTTCTTGTGGAAATAGTCTACAGACTTAGAACCTTGGTTGTTAATAAGCTTATCAATATTATCGCGTACATTGGCTTCAGCGGCATCGAACTCTTTGGTGTCTGTAGGTATTGGTCCGGTTCTAATATCATGAGCCAGATAATCACCAATAGTATATGGCAACACAAAGTAGCCATCTGCTAAACCTTGCATAAGTGCCGAAGCCCCTAAACGGTTGGCACCGTGATCAGAGAAATTGGCTTCACCTATGGCGTATAATCCCGGAACGGTGGTCATAAGGTTATAATCTACCCATAGACCTCCCATAGTGTAATGCACCGCTGGATAAATCATCATCGGAGTTTCATACGGATTCTGATCTACAATCTTTTCGTACATCTGAAATAAATTACCGTATTTCTTTTCAATCACTTCTTTACCGAGTTTATCTACAAGCGCTTTGTCTTCTCCATCAAGGCCCTTAACGTAGGCTTGTTCTTTACCATAGCGTTCTATTGCTGCAGCAAAATCTAAATAAACAGCTTCACCCGTTTTATTCACACCATAACCAGCATCACAACGCTCTTTTGCGGCTCTAGAAGCCACATCTCTAGGCACCAAGTTACCAAAAGCAGGATAGCGACGTTCTAAGTAGTAATCTCTGTCCTCTTCTGCTATTTCGGTAGGTTTTAAACTGCCCTCTCGTATGGCATCAACATCTTTTTTATGTTTTGGTACCCAAATACGTCCGTCGTTTCGTAGCGACTCAGACATGAGCGTTAGCTTAGACTGATGATCACCTGAAACGGGGATACAAGTGGGGTGAATTTGAGTGTAACAAGGATTTGCAAAAAATGCGCCACGCTTGTGAGCTTTCCAAGCAGCGGTTACGTTAGAGCCCATAGCATAGGTAGATAGGTAGAAGGCATTACCATAACCTCCAGTTCCTAAAACTACCGCATGAGCGGAATGTCTTTCAATTTCTCCAGTCACTAGATTACGCGCAATAATACCTCTTGCTTTACCATCAATGACCACGACATCTAACATTTCATGACGGGTAAACATTTTTATTTTACCGCGTCCTATTTGACGGTTCATCGCCGCATAGGCTCCTAATAACAACTGTTGTCCAGTCTGGCCTTTAGCATAAAAGGTTCTAGATACTAAAACCCCACCAAAAGAGCGGTTATCTAATAAGCCGCCATATTCTCTAGCAAATGGGACTCCTTGTGCTACACATTGGTCTATAATATTGGTAGAAACCTCAGCTAAGCGATAAACATTTTCTTCTCTCGAGCGGTAATCCCCACCTTTAACGGTATCGTAAAATAAACGGTAGGTAGAATCACCGTCTCCCTGATAGTTCTTAGCTGCATTTATACCACCTTGGGCCGCAATAGAGTGCGCGCGTCTCGGTGAATCTTGGAAACAAAAGGCTTTTACATTATATCCTAATTCTGCAAGCGTCGCCGCTGCTGAACCACCAGCTAAACCCGTACCCACAATAATGACATCTATTAAACGCTTATTGGCTGGATTAACCAGATTAATTTCATTTTTATGTTTCGTCCATTTTTCTGCTAAAGGACCCTCTGGTATTTTAGAATCTAATACTGACATAGTAATTTTTTTAGTGTGCAAAGTAGTGATAAATTGCAATGAATATAAATAGCGCAGGAATGCCTATAGCATACACTTTACTAAATCCTTTGAGGCTGTTAACATATTTGTTATTGGCTCCAATAGACTGAAAAGTGGAATTAAATCCGTGCAACAAGTGTAGTGATAACAATACAAAGGCTAACACGTAAATAGCCACACGAACCGGACTCTCAAACTTTTCAACAAGTTCGTCATAATATCTAAACCCAGATTCTGCATTGTCTGGATTTACCAAACCACTCATATCACCTTCTATGTACTTAACGGTCATTTCATGTACCCAAAAATCATAAAAATGTAATCCTAAAAAGGCTAAGATTACCACCCCAGTTAAAAGCATATTTCTGGACATCCATGAAGAGTTGTCTGAAGCATTGTTGGCAGCGTAACTTGTCTTTCGGGCCCCTCTGTTACGTGCCTCTAAGACAAAGCCCATCACAAAATGAAACACCACACCAAACATTAAAATAGGCTGCATAACACCCTGTACAAGTGGGTTAGTACCCATAAAATGAGACATGTCGTTAAAAAGCTCTTCACTAAAAACGGAAGAGAAATTTATAGAAACATGTATGATAAGAAAAATCATTAAAAATAAAGCAGATAGCGCCATAGCAAACTTTCTACCGATTGAAGTTTTTAGTATTCCACTCATTAGTTGTCTGTTAATTTATGTCCTGCAAAGATACAGAGCCCTTGGCTTTTTAACAACCTGCACTCTGTGAAATTAATTATTTAGAACGGTTTTAATTAAATACTTTATTACTTAATATTTAAAGCGGTTTTTTGGTCTTCTAACATGACTTCATAGGTTCCTTTTGGCAGATAATACTTTCCATTACTCGCTTTAGAAATGGTTAAATCTTCATTGGCTTTTAATAAAGCTTTTCTGCCCTTTTCGGTTAAGGTTACATCATAGGTTACATAATTAAAACCTTTATCCGCATTCACCTTAATTGTATTGAGCACCTCACCTTCGCTCGATACCACTTCTAGACGCTTAGAGCCTTTCGTCGGACTGTAAAACTGAATGGTCACCGAAGGTTCATAAGCCTCTAACCATTGGCTCCAAGAATTTCCCCAACGTCTCGAATGTCTTAAATTCTCTAGTTCAAAAAGCACGAGATCCCTCGCCTCTAAAGTTTTGGGGGTGACGCGTTGCAACGGTGCTATATTGGTAAGATAAATGCTTCGACCGTGAGTTCCCAATAATAAGTCCTTAGCTTCTGGTTGAATCACCACATCATGAACCGCAACATTGGGTAAACCATTAGAAAACACATGCCATGACTGACCTTGATTTAAACTTACATAAGCGCCATTATCTGTACCTAAATACAACACATTTTCGTTATCAGGATCTTCTGCAATAACATTTACAGGCGATAAAGGCAAATTGCTGTTAATAGAAGTCCAGGTTTTACCAAAATCTTCACTCATATAAACGTAGGGTTTAAAATCATCCCAGCGGTACCCGTTTAAAGTCATATAAACACGCGCTTTCTTATGTTTTGAGGCCACCACCCGACTTACCCATAAATCCTTTGGAAGAGAAGTGGAAATATTTTCCCAGCTACCGCCTGCATTTTTGGTCACGTGAACCAAGCCGTCATCACTGCCGGTGTATATGAGTCCAAATTGGAAGGGACTTTCACTTATACTAGACAAGGTGCCATAAGCGACATTCCCTTTTTTACCACCATTTGTTAAATCACCGCTAATGGCTTCCCAACTATCTCCCTGATTCATAGAACGCATCAGCTTGTTACCTCCTAAATATAAAATATCTTGGTTATGAGAAGAGAGAAGAATTGGTGTTTGCCAATTAAATCGGTAAGGGTTTTCACCTAAAGTATGTTTGGGCTGAATATAGGTTTGTTGCTCTGTCTCTAAATTTAATCGGTAGTAATTTCCAAATTGATAGCCTGTATAAACGATATTAGGATTTCTATGATCAATCTGCACCTGCATCCCGTCACCACCCATAATAGATTTCCAAGGATATTGGCCTTGCTGGTGCCAGCTTTTATCTTCACGCGCATTATGTGCTCCTACCCAGACTCCGTTATCTTGAAGGCCGCCATAAACATTATACGGTTTTTGATGATCTACATTAATAGCATAAAACTGACCAACAGCAGGTGAATTATTCTTAATCCAATTTTCACCATCATCATAACTGATGTTTACACCACCATCATTACCGTCAATTAAATGATTGGGATTGTCAGGATTAATCCATAACGCATGGTGATCGGCATGCACATTTTCTGCACTTATAGAGGTCCACGTTTTACCACCGTCTTTAGATTTTACAATAGGCACACCATAAATATAAATATGATCTTCATCTGCGGGTGATACATGTATATGGCCAAAATAATACCCATAACTAAAATAGATTCCATCCAGATAATCGTCATGTGTTTTTTCCCAGGATTTTCCGCCATCGGTACTTTTATACACCTCAGCACCAATGACCGGTGTGTCAAACAACATCGAATTGGCATCTTCAAGATACTTCGCTAAATCTATAGGTTTTACGTTTCCAGAACGCACCATTTGCTTTACATTTTCTGCTCTGTATTTTTCCTGAAAGTTATTTCTTCGTAAAAATGTATTCAGTTTTTTATTGTCCAACTCTAAAAAATCTGAAGTCGACATCGTTTTAAAATCATCTTTAGACAAACTGCGATTATCGTCATCTTTTTTTTCTGAAGTTCTTCTAAACTGGTTGTCGTGAACGGCGTACATTACATCATCATTAAACAACGCGACACCTATTCTACCAACACCTTCTCCTGTAGGAAAACCACTAGCTTTGGTGCTCATTTTGGTCCAAGTTTCCCCAGCATCGGTACTCTTATAAATAGCAGAGCCTTCACCACTTCCCGAAAAATTCCAAGCCTTACGGTCTTTGGTCCAGGTGGTGGCTACCATGACATTAAAATTTTCCGGACTTTGTTGTAAGTCAATAACTCCGCTCACTTCATCTACAAAAAGGGTTTGCTTCCATGTGGCACCGCCATCTTCGGTTTTGTAAATGCCCCGTTCTGTATTGGGCGAATACAAATGCCCCGTAAGACCAACCACCACCACGTCTGGATTATCGGGGTGAATTAAAATAGGTGCAAAATGATGAGCATCTATTAAACCCAAATTTTCCCAACTCGCACCATTGTCGGTCGACTTTAATAAGCCTACTCCAGCGTATGAAGATCGCGAAGCATTATTTTCGCCAGTACCAACATAAATGGTTCTTGTAGGCCAATGCACAGCAATAGACCCCACGTTCTGCGTGGACGCATTATCCATGATGGGTGTAAAGGTGGTGCCATTATTTTTGGTGTGCCAGACCCCACCCGAGGCGTAGGCTGCGTAAAATTCTGTGGGATCCTCAGGATTCACCGCTAAGTCCACTGCACGCCCACTCATAATGGTTGGGCCTATATTTTCAAACGGCACATTTTTTACCAACGAAGTTTCGGTAAGGGTTTGTTTTTGCTGCAAGGCCTTTGAAAGCTCTGCAGCAGTGGTAGCAGGTTGCTGTGATAGCAGCATAAGCGGACTTGCCAAAAAGGCAAGAAAAAGTGATTTTAAGGTATTCATAAAGCTGGTTTTAAAAAGCGAACGGAAATTAACCATTATGAAGGCATAGTCAAAATTTAAAAGCAAAAATTAACAGATTGCCTCTTTCCTTTTTGCTTCAGCAATTGTTTGTTATTTTTGAACCTCTGAAAACTTCAGAAGATGTGCTTTTGGCCATCGCTTCACTAATTTTAAAATACTATACATGAAATACCATCCTATAGATCGACAGCTTTTTATAAAGAACCGCCAAAACTTTATGGCTCAAATGGCGTCCAACAGTTTAGCCGTATTCAACTCCAATGACATCTATCCTACCGGAGCCGATAGCACGCTGCCTTTTGCACAGCACCGCGACATATTTTACTTAAGCGGTGTAGACCAAGAAGAAAGCATTTTAGTACTTTTTCCTGACTGCCCAAAAGAAAAGCACCGCGAAATCTTATTCCTTAAAGAAACGAATGAACATATTGCCGTTTGGGAAGGTGAAAAGCTCACCAAGGAAAAAGCCTTTGAAACCTCAGGCGTTAAAACCGTGTATTGGTTAAAAGATTTTGAAAAGATTTTCTTTGAACTCATGACCCAGTGCGAAACGGTTTACATTAACACCAACGAGCACTACAGAGCCAATATTGAAACCGAAACCCGAGAAGCGCGCTTTGCGAAATGGCTAAAATCATCCTATCCTGCGCATCGTGTAGCAAAAAGCAATCCTATTCTACAGCGCCTGCGCTCTGTAAAAGATCCTATTGAATTGGACCTCATGCAAACCGCTTGCGATATTACCGAAAAAGCTTTTAGACGGGTTTTAAAGTATACCAAACCAGGCGTTTGGGAATACAATCTTGAGGCCGAGTTTATGCACGAGTTTTTAAATAACCGCTCTAAAGGTTTTGCCTATACACCAATTATTGCCTCAGGAAATAATGCCAACGTACTGCACTACATTGAAAATAACCAACAGTGTAAGGCCGGAGATCTGATTTTAATTGATGCTGGTGCGGAATACGCCAACTATAGCAGTGATATGAGTCGTACCATTCCCGTTTCCGGAAGATTTACAGATCGCCAAAAAGACGTTTATAACGCCGTTAATCGCGTTAAAAACGAAGCTACTAAACTATTAGTTCCTGGAACTGACTGGGCCGAGTATCATGTAGAAGTGGGTAAACTGATGACCTCAGAATTATTAGGCCTTGGTTTGCTAGACAAAGCCGATGTGCAAAACGAAAACCCTGATTGGCCCGCCTATAAAAAATACTTTATGCACGGCACATCGCACCATATTGGATTGGACACGCATGATTACGGTTTACTGCACGAACCCATGCAAGCCAACATGGTCTTTACCGTTGAACCTGGTATTTATATCCCAGACGAAGGCTTTGGCATCCGTTTAGAAGATGATGTGGTGATCCAAGACGCTGGAGAACCGTTTAACTTGATGCGTAATATCCCGATTGAGGTGGAAGAGATTGAGGAGATTATGAATTAATTATATTAATTAGAATATGATTTTTCAATTGCATGAATTTCGCTCATCAAAAGAGTTTTAGTTTGATGAACAATTTCTTTTTTCAATGGGATTCCAATGATAGTAATTAAATTCGAAACTTCATTTATTCGATTCCTATACTCAATAGTTTTTGATTCTAATTTTTCTGAAGGATAACAAAGGATCCCATTTTTTGCAATTGTTTTACTGAACGATGAGTATGCCATAATTTGGTGTAAATCATGACGATGGTCATCTTTAAGATTTTCGCTATCACCAAATTTATTATATAGATTTGACTTGTACTTTGCGTCAATAAACACTAGTAAACTTTTCTTCTGATATATAGCATCTGGCTCAATATGTTTGAGTTCCCATGAGTAAAACTTTTTTGAATAAGCATTTAATTTATAATTTGTGAAAAGCTGCCCACCAACCTCTTTTGCAACAAGCTTAAAAATATGTTGAACAAATTTTTCAAAGACATCCGAAAAATCAACTTTCCATGCTGTACTATCTAACAAATTAAAATTTAAAATTTTATTAGCCTGCTGCTTACATTTAGTAATTGTAGGGTTATCTGAAAACTTAATAGATATATTTGTGGAATACTTCGGTTGATGATAATATAATTTTTCTTCTAAAAAGTATAGTCTACTTCTTAAGTTCGTTTTTATTCTAATTGGGGTATTTGCTGAAAGTATTTCTTTTTTACATATATCAAAAACAAAACGCAACTCTGAATATTCTGGATGAAATTCACTTAAAATATTTTTACTCACAGGAAACTTTAATCGATTTTCAACTTTATATTCAAGTTTGGAATATTTCT
>Ga0207419_1002338_pt1 | contig 12629 bp, 9 predicted proteins | sample ElkSloMetagenome_4_FD_184723 | JGI IMG/M metagenome (GOLD analysis project Ga0207419, IMG submission 184723) | Hot spring microbial communities from Elkhorn Slough, Monterey Bay, USA - MD2A (version 2) | ecosystem: Environmental > Aquatic > Marine > Intertidal zone > Estuary: Microbial mat ... | reverse complement strand
GCTTTTAAATTTTACATGATATAATATAACGTGTTACCTGCTATTATTCCTCCAGGTTAAAATTTTTAGTGCAAGATGTGGAGTAATAAATGTATTTACAATAAGGCGCGAGATACCCCGGATATTAAATTCTGATATCCTTATAAAATTATATATTTGCAAAAATTGCCAAATTAATGATGACATTATGAAATACTTTCTTATCGCACTGATGACTGTTGTTTTTTTCATGATTGTGGGATGTCAGTCTGAAGTAAAAGAAGAATTGTCCTGGGAAATTGCATCACCATCAGGTGATATTTCAATGAAAATAAGCATGTTGGAGACAGACTCTTCTCTTGTTTACAGTGTTTTTCAAACTTTTCAGGATACACCTGTGGCTGTAATTGAAAATTCCCCTATGGGAATCATCCGCAGTGATGATGATTTTTCAAATGCCCTTAAATTTACCGGGGTTTCAGAGATTCGCGAAGATGCAGATGCTTATATTATGAATACGGGAAAAAGATTAGAGAACGAAGCAACTTATAAGGCCTTTAGAATTTCTTTCCTTTCTGTAAATGACAATCCTTTTGAAATACATGCAAGAGCATATAACGATGGCGTCGCTTTTCGCTACGCTTTTCCCGATACTTCTTTTGAAGAAAAGCAGGTGCTGTTGGAAAAAACTGCTTTTACTGTTCCCCAAAACACAGTAAAATGGGCCATGCCCTATGAGGAACCGGCACAATGGGCACCAGCTTATGAGTCGGTGTACAAGAATGGTGTGCCTGCCGGCTCTGAATCGCCAACACCATTGGGATGGGCTTTTCCCGTGCTTTTTAAATCCACCACCACTTGGTTTAGCGTTACAGAAGCCAATCTTACCCGCAACTATGCTGGCTCACATCTTCAAAATCTTCGGGATAGTCTTACTTACACGCTTCAATTTCCAAATCCTGAAGAAATATATGGCATTGGAAGTGCCAGACCCGTTTCTGACCTGCCATGGTCTACACCCTGGCGCATTATTTTAGCTGGAGACTCCCCGGGAGTAATCCTTGAATCTAATTTGGTTCATCATGTAAGCCAACCAGCGATATTTGAGGATTATTCTATGTTTAAACCGGGGCGTGCTTCATGGAGCTGGTGGAGCGATCATGACAGCCCACAGGATTATGATAAATTAGTGCCCTATATAGATCTTTCTGCTGAAATGGGGTGGGAGTATTCGCTGATAGATGCCAACTGGAACAAAATGAAGAATGGCAACATTGAGCAGTTAATTGAATATGCCAATGAAAAAAACGTGGGACTTATTTTATGGTACAATTCCGGTGGCGATCATACGCAGATAACTGAAGAACCCCGCGATAAGATGTTTGATCCCGCCGCCCGTAAGGCTGAGTTTATTAAGCTGAAAGAAATGGGCATAAAGGGAGTGAAAGTAGATTTTTTTAATAGCGACAAACAACATTTGATTAAACTATACCATGATATACTTAAGGATGCCGGTGATCAGGGAATATTTGTAGTATTTCATGGATGCACATTGCCCCGGGGATGGGCCAGGACATATCCAAATCTAATGTCGATGGAAGCTGTAAGCGGAGCTGAACAATACTGGAGTCCCGAATTTGCCCAACAGGCCCCTACCCACCACACCATACTCCCTTTTACGCGCAACATGATGGGGCCTATGGATTATACGCCTGTAACTTTTACCGATGACCCCCGTGCTCCTCATAAAACCACCAATGCACATGAACTTGCCCTGGGTATTGCTTTTGAAAGTGGTGTGCAACATCTTGCTGACAGGGATACATCGTATTTGGGCGCACCTGATTATGTGAAAGCGTTACTAATTGAACTTCCCGTTACCTGGGACGATACACAATATATCGCCGGAACACCCGGAGAATATGTTATCCTTGCGCGCAGAAAAGCTGAGAAATGGTTTGTCGCAGGGCTGAATGGTTTTGAAAAACCGCTTGATCCATCTTTTGCACTTGATTTTCTTGAATCCGGATCGTACACCGCAAATATTGTTAAAGATGGATATTTGCCGCGAAAGTTCGATCATGAAACTACTACCGTTTCTGCTTCAGACAATATGAAGATCATGATGCTGCCCCGGGGAGGTTTTAGTATTGTTTTTTCAGCCTTAAGGGATTAACTGTTTATTTGCCACACGGTTTGGAATGTTCAGGAGAAGGCCAAAACTGGAACGGGATGGTGGAAAAATAATTTTATTTTTCATCACAGACAGGCATTCAAAATCCAAAGCTATTACATTAAATCAGAATCGCATAATAACCTATGCCACAAGGATTCCACATGTTGAAAGACAGGAGGAAAATATTGCAACAACAACACTACAGGCATGCGAACGGGTTTGTTCACAGGTTATTGAAGAGAAAGTATTTTTGCCCCGTGTTAGCCGTTTTTTAAGCATTTACTAATAACCGGGAATAGGATTTCTTTTAAAACCGGTTTGGTAAGATAATCATTGCACCCTGCCTTTATACATTTTTCGCGATCACCAGTCATTGCGCATGCTGTTAAAGCGATTATGGGAATGACTGGATTTACTCCCCTGATTTTTTTCGTAGTCTCGAAACCATCCATTAGGGGTAGGTTTATGTCCATAAGGATTAAATCAATCTTATCCTGATTATCGAAAAATACCTTCAGTGCTTCTTTTCCGTCAACTGCACGGTATAACTTTGTCCGGGTTGGTATTAGCATTTCTGCCAACAACATGTAATTCGACTCATTGTCTTCAACAATTAAAATACTTTTATCTATAAGATCCAGACTGTCTTGCTCAGGGAAAACTTCTTTACTGGGTTTTACTTCCCTATAATCTTTTTTTGGAAGGGTGAAAATGAACGTGGTTCCCTTATTTACAATAGATTTCATCCTTATTTCACCACCTAAGAGGCTAATTATTTCTTTGCTTAAAAACAGACCAATCCCCATTCCACCATGTTCATAGGTATTTGCTTCATCATTTAGCTTAATGAATCGATGGAATATTTTGTCCGCATCTTCAGGAGGGATACCTTTTCCAGTATCCTTGACATAGAATTCAACATGATTTTCTTTAACATTACAACCAAACTGTATACTTCCTTTGGTGGTAAATTTGATGGCATTGGTTATGAGATTGGTCAATATTTGTTCTAACCTGAACTCATCGGTGGTTATAACAAAAGGAGGACTAGGTGAATCATATGAAAATGAAAGGTGGGTTTTGTGATATTTTTTAAGAGAAAGGAAAAAAGTTTGGTAAATTTTATGAAAAAGTTTTGGCACGCTGCATGTTGTCTCGTGTATAACAATTTGATTGGATTCAATTTTGGATATATCAATAATATCATCAATTAACCGGGTTAAGCCAATACCATTCGAGTGAATTAATTCGGTATATAACATTTTTTTTTCTTTGCTGACATCTTTATAACACAATAATTCAGAAAAACCCAGTATGGCATTCAGTGGAGTACGGATTTCATGCGATACGTTGGCAAGAAAGGAGGATTTCAGTTGGTCGGCATACTTGGCCTTGTTGATCTGCAATTCTAAATTTTTCTTGGCCGAACTAATTAAAATGTAAATAACGCCAGAGTAAATAGTTACTGCAACATAAACATCTATTATCCTGGAATGGACAGAAGGGTAGGAGGATTTAAATACTTCAGGGTTTATCAGTTCAAATATCATTAAACACATGATATTCAGAAATATAAAAATACCTATAACAATCAATTTCTTTCGATCCCATATAAAAACAATTACAGAAAGATACACAACAAAATTATAGGGAACAGGCCCTATGGAACCGTAATTATAATACCAAAGTATATTAATAAAGATGGGGGAATAAATAGTAAAGATTATTCTTGTCATCTTGAAATCATGCTTATAAAAGGAGAGATAGAACATGTAACCGTAAACGACAGAGCTTACAGAAGTAGTAATAATTAATTCTAGATTAAATCCTAAAAAACAATTTATGAAAGTACTTACTAAACTTGAAACCGAGACGAACAGCCCTATTGAGGCAATAAATCTTTCTTGAAAATTTTCTTTATTAGGTTTAATGATCATTTATTGTACTTTAGAAAAATAATTACTAATTTCATGTATAAATAAAACTTCTTTCTTTATCACGTGCTTGCAATCATACAAATAAAAAACAAAAACTACTAATATATGAAATTAAATTTAAACCAAACAGGTGAATTAATCAGCAGCTATTTTAAAGAAAAAGAAATCGGATACCTAACGGGAGATGGTGTTGTAATTGATGAAACGGTTTCTTTCGGGGGGAAGCTTTATAAGAATTTTGCAATACTTGATTACTTGTGTCTTTCAACTGATAACCGGTTAAAAGAAGCTGCCATTGAAGCCATTGGAAAATATGGTCTTTATACGAGCGTATCGCGATCTTACATGATTATTGACATTTATAAAGAAGCCGAAGAAATTTTGGCTTGTTTATTCGGAAAACCCGTGGTTATCCTTACCAGGGCAACATTGGCCCATTTGGCGCTTTTTCCATTGGTGATGGGAAAGAATGATGCCATTATTCTCGACCACTTTGTACACGCCACGATGAAAACTGCTTCTGCACTAGTAAAGGCTGAGGGAGCAAGAGTGGAAGTGGTTCGGCATAATAACCTCGAGCAACTGGAAGAAAAAATAATCGCCTTGAAAAATAAGCATGAAAAAATTTGGTATTGTGTTGATGGTATTTATTCAATGCAAGGCGATAAAGCTCCAGTGAAAGAGTTAGAGGTGCTGTTAAATAAATACGATCAATTTCACCTGTTGGCAGATGACAGTCATGGCTTAAGTTGGACCGGTAAGAATGGTACCGGTTATGTTTTAAACGAAATCGATTTCCATCCCAGGATGGTAGTGGTAAGCTCGTTGGGCAAGGGATTTGGAGCGGGGGGGGCAGTTATTGTTTGTCCCGATGAGGATTTGAAAGAAAGACTCGTACGCTTTGGCGCACCGTTAATTTATTCGGGAACACCTTCACCAGGTACCATTGGCGCTATAATCGCCTCGGCGAAAATACACTTGAGTGATGAAATAGATTTTCATCAGGAAAAACTAGAGCACCTCATGACTTATTTTAATTCCAGGATACAAGAGCTGGAGTTACCGGTATATTCAAATGCCATATCCCCCGTGAATAATATTCTGGCGGGTAATTATATTTTTTGCGCGGATATTACTTCGAGGATAAAGGAAAGGGGCTATTATTATGCTCCGGCAGTTTTTCCGGCTGTGCCTGTTAACAATTCAAGTTTTAGGGTAGTGCTTTCCAATTACCATAACGAGGAAAGCATTGAAGAAATGTTGCAGGTTATTTACCAGGAGTACCACAGGGGTTTAAAAGAATACGGTTACACAATAGGTAAAATACGTTCCTTCTACAAGTTACCCGGGAGGACAAAAGATCCGAGGCTTTCAAAAACTTAATTGATTTAGCTGCAATAACTTATGCACCCATGCACTTATAAACCTTCACACCTAGTGTTATGCCAACAATAAATTTGCATATGCCTTGCACACTTCTTGATTCCCCAGAGTCGACCCACAAGGAATGGCTTTCTCCTTTAGACTGGAGAGGTAGCGAGGAAAAATGGCGATTATATAAAAGGGTTATATAGTACTTGCGCGAAAACTCATGTGTCTGATGAGAAGGTCGAACGAAGGCCGTCAGCGTCAGCGGGGATGAAGCTGCAAGCCCCAGGCGGAAAGAAAAACCAGGAGGTATGCAACCGCCGGAAGGATCGCCACAAGTTGAAAAAACTTGCGGCAGGATGCAAACAGGTTGTCAGGTTAATTGGTTACCGGGTTAAGGAAAGCTGAATGCTGAAAGTGAAGAAGTACAAAATTCTGCTATATCTGTCATGCTTCTTTTTTACACCTTGGGAGTTACATTAAGAGCGGAACAGTTGTCTGTGTATTAGCCAGGAAAACCGAATGGCATGTTTTCGAAGAATCTTTATTTTTCGCAACCCTCCCGGGCTTTTCCTAACTCAAATTCTGCAGGCATATCAAATTTGTCGGGCTGTAAACAGCCCTTCCTGCATAATATTATTTGATATCTACCACCAGCAAATCCGGTAAGGAAAGAACCCACCACGGACGAAATCAATTAAAGAAACATATTTGCCCGCATTTACAAAAAGGATTTCAATGGCATCCTGGGCATAGAAAAGGGGAATGCGTGAGCCGGCAAAGAGATGAGAGCAGCATTGATCAAGGCTTAACGGAGAGCGGACATTTTTAGAGAGATTATGTTTATTGATACTTTTTCATCAACTTTTTTATGCTTTTCGTGTTATAATTTCTAAATCAAATCATAATTTTTTTTTGCTGATAAAGAAATTAAATAAGCTTTCCGTTTTTCTTGGTTTTTTTTTGCTGACGCTAACCATTCCGTTATCATTGGCAATTGAAGACCAGCCCCTCACTGATTCAGCTGCTATAGCTAAGCTTATTAAAAAACACATGAAGGCTGTGTATGTGGATACGAATCAGGCAAGACTCCTTATTGACAGTGCTGTTTTTTTGGCCGACAGCGTTCAGGATTATAACATGCTGATAAGGGCTTTAAATACAAAGTCGAGGATGTATCTTATTCAGGGCGATCTTGTGCAAGTGCTGCCTGTTTTAAGAAAGGGGCTTTCCCTTCGTAGCCAGCTCTCATCTGAACGGCTGCTGTCATCAACTTATACAAATTTCGGACAATATTATTATCAGCTGGCAGATTATGAAAAAGGAGCAGAGGCCCATTTTCAGGCCGTGCGTATTGCTGAAGAATTCCAGGATTCCATGGGCCTGGCCAGGGGTTACAACAACCTGGGGAATATTTTTATCAAACTTGGAAACTACCCGCAGGCACTAGCGTATTACCAGCAGGCATTGCAAATCACCCGGGAGAGTCAGTTCACAGGAGGAATGGCTCATGTGCTGGGGAATCTGGGAATTGTTTACAGGAGAATGCAAAACCCCGATAGCGCCCGGGCAGTTATCAGGCAATCATTGGCAATTCATAAACAATTGCAGCTTAAAAACCAGGAAGCACTTAACTATTCTAACCTGGCCGCTATTTTCGAAGAAACCGGCAGGTATGACTCTGCAGTTTACTACTACAGAAAGTATTATGACATTAGCGACAGCATTAACAATATCGGAGGCAAAGTTTCCGCACTTTTGCAATTAGCCCATATTGAAGCGTCGCAACAGGACCTGGGTTCTGGTTTTAATTACCTCGGTCAGGTCTTACCAATGGTTGAGGAATATGGATCGAACGAATATTTTCGGGAATATTACCGGGTTCTGTCTGACTTACATGCGATGGCAGGGGATTATGATGAGGCTTTTGCGGCGCGGCAGGAGTTCGAAAAATGGAAGGACAGCACAATTACCGATGAGCATCTGAAGGAGATTGAAAGATTAAAGATCCGTTACGAGTCAGAGAAAAAAGAAAATGAGATATTACTGTTATCGCGACAAAATTTTATTCAGGAACAGGCATTGGAACGCCGCAACCTCGTGGTGCAAATACTGATAATTGGCTTTGCAGCGTTGGTTGTTATCACTTTTCTTTCCTTTTTGCTTTATATGCAGCGGCTCAAAAACAAGCAGCAACTTGCCCTGATCAATACCATAGCCACTACCCAGGAAGAAGAACGCAAGCGTATTGCCGCTGCGCTGCATGATAGCATCGGCAGTTCCCTTGCAGGACTTAAAATCCAGATGGAAAACATAGCGGTTAATTTTACTACACATAAAACCCGGAATTTAATAAGTGTACTGGATGAAACTGCTTCGGAAGTGCGCCGGATCTCACATGGTTTAATACCCGGGGTTTTGCTAAAATTGGGCCTGGTTGAAAGCCTCAGTGATTTGATGCGGAATGTAGATGTTAATTCATCAGTACAGGCTACATTTGAATCGTATGGTATCGATGAACGCTTACCCGCAGATGTAGAAGTGAAAATATACCGCATGTGTCAGGAACTGGTGCAAAATGCATTGAAACATGGCCAACCGCAAAATCTCTCTCTTCAGCTTACAAAGCATCCGCAATTAGTGAATATCATTGTAGAAGACGATGGCAGTGGATTTGTCGTCCAAAACAAAGATGCTGATGGGTTTGGCCTGAAAAATTTGAAAGCGCAAATTGAGCAGGTAAGGGGAGATATGCAGATTGATTCTCATCCCGGAAGGGGAACATTGGTAACACTGAATATTCCGGTATAGTGGATAAACCTATACATATAGTGCTGGCGGATGACCATCAAATGTTTCTCGATGGGATCGTGACCATGTTGCAGCGTAATCGCAAAATTAAGGTCGATGGTACAGCCCGGTCCGGCAAGGAATTAATTGCTATCGTTGAAAATGAATTACCCGAAATTGTGATCACCGATTTGCAAATGAACGATATGACAGGCCTGGAGGCCACCAAAATAATCAGGAATAAATACCCTGGTATAAAAGTGATTGCGCTTACCATGCATAATGAACCCGGATTTATAAGAAAGTTGATTGAGCATGATATTTCAGGTTATATTTTAAAAAATGCCGGCTATAAGATATTAACACACGCCATAGAAAAAGTGGCGGCAGGCGGAACATTCTTTAGTGATGAGGTATTAGAAACTATGATGCAAAGTTTAAAACAACCTGCAAACGAAAAGCAAAGCAAATTTTCTCTCACGCCCCGCGAAAGAGAAATAATTGCGCTGATATGTAAAGAATGCACCACCAATGAAATAGCCGATATACTTAAACTTAGCCCGCTCACCATCGAGACCCACCGCAAGAACATTTTTTTAAAATTAAAAGTGAAAAATATTGCCGGACTGGTAAAAATTGCCATTCATAATAATTTGGATAAAATGCCGTAAGTTTTTTATTTATAAGTCTTTCCTGCAAAATATTTCTTTTCACGTGCTTGTCGTCTACCTGATTTCAGGTATAAATAATTTACCTGATTTCGGGTATAAATAACCCATGGCTATTGCTGATATTTGTATTTAGAATAAATAAACATTACTAAATTCAATTATCATGAGATACTTCATTTTGATTTTGCCACTGGTCCTGGTGTCTTTTAGTAGTTGCGAACTTTTTGAAGATACCCTGTCAACAGATATTGACACAGAATTATCCCAAACGTTTAATGTTAGTATTTCTGAACAAGACAACCTAACCTATGCCGAAACCAAAATCATTTCTGTTGAGGATGACCCTGATGTCAGGGATTACATTGACAATATAAAAGGTTATACCATCAATGAAGTATATTATACAATTACAGGTTATGCAGGAGCCGAAGACATTACATTCTCCGGAAGCGTAGCATTCAGCTCTCCTGAAAGTAATGATGCAACTACGCTTGTCATCTTTGATGACCTTTTAATTCCAACGTTTGCAGACGGACAAAAACATGATTTTGCAACAGAAGCGGATAGCATTGAAAATGCTGAAAACATCCTTCTGAACTATGATGCAATAAAAATTTATTTAGCGGGAGCATTCTCTGATGCCCCCGTTTCATTTAACCTCACTGTATATTATGATGTAACGGTGAAAGCCTCTGTTCTGGATTAATATAGAAGTAAAACATAAATCTTTAATTCTCAAATAAAACTGATTGTATGAAAATTTGGTACCTGAAATTTATTCTCCTTATCCTGCCTCTGCCACTATGCTTGCAAGCCCAGAATCCTAAAATAAAATATGGCATTACCCTGAAACCCGGCTTGTCATTTATGCATTATACAAGCGAGGATTTTCGGGCGCCCGCTACAAATGATTTAATGAAACCTGCTTTTTCTTTTGCTGCGGGTGGATTTATTGACTATGGGTTAAATCAGCGTTTCGCTTTATCAGCTGGCGTTGAGTATCAATTGTTACGGGCAAAAACTGATGATATCAATTACTTTTCCAATAGCTATTATGATACAGTTGTTAACCAGTTCATAGACAAGGGCACTTACAAACATAAGTTTCACTACATCACCATTCCTGTACTGTTAAAAATTAAACCTGTTGGGCAGCCACTTGAGATAAGTGCAGGAATTATGCCTGGAATTTACCTGGGAAATACAGATAAAAACATCCTGGAGTCAAGTAACGGAGAATCTCATTCATATATTAATAAAGGAAAATATGATGAATTTCGTGCTCTGCAATGGAATGGAGTAATCTGTCTCAATTATCAGGCACACACACGTTTAAATATTGGGGTATTTGCATACATTCCTTTTCAGGGTGTATTGACAGATAGTGGTGCAGGCGATTTCAAATTATGGAATACAGGTATTAACTTTTCAATCATTTTAGACCATGAAAAATAGATTTTTTTTATTCACCATCCTTAGCCTTTTGTTAAACGCCTGCGAAATAATTCCTTTACCGGAATATGCCCCTGAAACGCAGCCAGAGATTATCAATAACTTAACAGGAACAAATTGGTTGCTGGTTAATGAAAATGGAGCAAGTCCAGACAGCATGTCTTACATCATATTTACAAGAGAAAGCGTCCAAAATGGTGATGGTGAATATGCCGGTGACAAGGTAATTAAAATTTCTTACGATGATAATTGTAATATCATAAACGAAGATAATTCAAAGGTTTATTTTTTTACCAAGAAGAATTTAAATGCATTGCATCGCAGCTATTGGTTGTCAATAGGGCCTCCGGACAGACTAATGAATAGAGAACTGGCCTTTTTTGGCTCACCTGACGATTTAGATTTTTATGATTATTCGCTTAAAGGCGATTCACTTATCCTTGATCAGGAAGGAGAAGAACTTGTCTATATTTCGGTAGACAATATTAACTGCAGCTCGTGCGAAGAAACAGCCTGCGAAAATGGAGGTACTTTTAATGACGTTACATGCGAATGCGACTGTCCCGAAGGATGGACGGGTCCTGACTGTTCCATTCCCGTTTCTGATACCACTGATTGCGATATTCCTTGTGAGAATGGGTACATTGTAACCTATGATGGCTGTAACTGTATTTGTGAAGAAGGCTGGACAGGTGCGGCTTGCGATGAGCAAATTGCAGTTTTGCAGGACGTTTCCTTCTCCGCTGAGTTTATCGAACCACGAGGAATCTCCGCTGACCTTTACACCAATGTGTATATTGCTGATGCCGGAAACAATCAAATTTATAAATTAACCTACCAGGGTCAGGTGAGTATTATCGCAGGGCCTGAAGATGGCCTTAATCAACCCCGGCATGCTGTTGCTGATCCAAATGGAAATGTGTATATCGCCGATATGGCAAATCATCGCATTATGCGGCTTTCTTCAGGGGGTGAAATAACAGTTTATGCCGGCGGCGAAGTGGGCAATGCAGATGGAAAAGCATTAAGTGAAGCACAGTTTAATAATCCTGCTTCACTTGCATTGGATATACCCAACAACAGGCTGTATGTTGCAGATGCTTCAAATAATAAAATCCGTATGATTACACTAACCGCCGATACAGCTCAAAGGATGGTGTCGACCCTGGCAGGAGGAATTTATTCATTTACTATACTGGATGGCATTGGAGATCAGGCATCCATGAGTAATCCCGCTGGACTTGCATATGATGCCCAGGAAGAAATCCTGTACTTTACAGATTGGAATTATGATGCTGTCCGGCAAGTGGATGTTAATACAGCTGAGGTGGTAACCCTGGTAGCTCCCGGGCAAAATGTGGCTGCTAATTTGCCACCACAAGGCCCTGCGGGTATAACCCTTGGCAATAATGGTTCAATCTATTTTGCCGATTACAACAACCATGTTATCCGGCGCATTGACAAATATGAAGATTATTATTTCGTTAGAGAGGTGGTAGGCTTTTACGATATAACCGGCAATGAGAATGGTATCGGCACCAATTCACGGCTAAGTCAGCCTTATGGGGTGCAGTTTACCCAGGTAACAGAGGGCAACACCACATCGGTTGCTATTTATATTTCGGAAGTTGGTAATGCACAGGTAAAAGTGGCCAAGTTTCAACAATAGTTAAACACAAAAAAAGGGGGATTTTTATTCCCCCTTTTTTCTTATGCTGGTGGTGCTCCCGTCACCGGAATTGTAAATACTTTTTTTACGGCACCAAATTTTATCTCCTCAGGCCCCAGTTTAAGGTCCGATTGTGTCATCTCATCCCGGGTTACTTCTCTGCCGGTATAGGCTGATATGCGTCCCATTATACCTGTCAGGGTTGAATTGGCTGTAGCTTCAGCTTCGTTTATGGGTTTATTTGTGCGAATAGCCGTTACCATATCGATGTGTTCCTGATCATATGGGCTGATTTTTACTTTATTCATAGGCTCCCCGTTTTCATTGGTAGGGTAGGCATATTCCCAAAGTACCGTGGTTAAAAGCCTGAAAGGCTTTAATTTAAATGGTACTACCCTTATTTTAGGGGTTACATATTTTTACAGGACCTAAAGTACTGTTTAAATATAGTTGTAAATGTGGTTGAAATTTGGTTTAAACCCAAATTGTGCGATTACGCTCAATCGTTTAAGTAAAGGTAAGCTTTTCACCTCACCTATTCGGTGAAAAGCAACCCCGTTTATCGGGGCAGGCTATATTCTAAAACG
>Ga0207419_1002337_pt1 | contig 12629 bp, 10 predicted proteins | sample ElkSloMetagenome_4_FD_184723 | JGI IMG/M metagenome (GOLD analysis project Ga0207419, IMG submission 184723) | Hot spring microbial communities from Elkhorn Slough, Monterey Bay, USA - MD2A (version 2) | ecosystem: Environmental > Aquatic > Marine > Intertidal zone > Estuary: Microbial mat ... | reverse complement strand
CAAGAACTAGACAGCGACCAAGTTAATGGCAGAAGTTGGATTTTGATCCATAAAGGAAATTACCACACAGATATTTTAGGATGCATATTATTGGGAGAGGGCCATATCGATATTAATGGAGATGGTTACAAGGATGTATATAGCTCAGGAAAAGTAATTAAAAAGTTGGTAGAAACTGCTGGGGAGACTGGTTTTACTTTAGAGGTAAAAGGAGAGCAACCCGATTTTGAAACATTATCTAAAAATATAGCAAGAGACAACGAAGTGATTGAAGCCGGAGATTCGGCTGAAGTTACTGCCTCTTCATTAAACATTAGAGCAGGTAACAATACCACTGCAGAAAAAATTGCCGAACCCTTACCACAAGGCACTGTTGTAAATATTATAGATACAGATGGCGGTTGGGCAAAAATAAAAACAGGAGATTTGGTAGGTTTTGTAGCAATAAAATTTTTACGAAAAGCAGAAAAAGAAACAGCATAAAACCTTGCCTACCAAAAATAGAAAAAGCGGAAGGTAATAAAACTCTTCCGCTTTTTTTTAGTGGTCTTTGCTAATTAAGGCCGCGCCTTCTTCGCCAATGTTGGTACCAATAGCTACCCCCATACCGCCTAAGCGCACGGCTAGAGCAATATCAGGAGAAACACTCTTTACAATTGGTTTTTTATTTTTGCCAAATGCCATAATACCGGCCCAACTATGAGCAATTCTGAAAGGCTTTGCTGGCAAAATGATTTCTTTCAGCTTTGCGGCTAAATCTTCTTGTATTTTTTGTGTGGTTGCAATTTTTGAAGTGGTCTCTGCTTTAAAGTCTAAATTGCGCCCTCCGCCAAAAATGATTCTATTTTTAAAATTACGGAAATAGTAAAAGCCTTCGTCAAAATGAAAAGTACCTTTAAAGGGTAAATCTTTTATGGGTTCTGTTACCAATACTTGCCCTCTACCGGGCTTTAAGTCAACTTTTGGAAATAGTTTTTTTGTGAACGCATTGGTACATATCAAGGCTTTTTTTGATTTAAAAATAAGATTTTCAGTAAAGTTATTTTTTACTCTGATCTCCACGCCTTTACCTCCCTGCTCAATGTAGGAAACTTCAGCACCTGTATAAATGGCAATCTTTTCTGATTCTGCTTTTCTAATCAGAGCTTTCATAAGTTTGCCCGTATCTAATTGCCCTTCAAACGGGTTAAAAACCAAAGATTTAACATAAGCACTGTTAAAGCCAAACTTACCAATATACTTATTCTTTAGTTTAAAAACAGGTTCTCCAAACAGCGGAAAGAGTATTTTATTAATGCTTTCCATATAATCGAGTGCCTTTATTTCTTTATTACTGATCAACTCATAGCCACCGAGTTGTTGAAAATCGATTTCACTCTTGCCAAGCCTTTTTTTTAGTTTACTAAGTCCCTTTCTTCTAGACTCAATTAAAGTTAGTAGCTCATTGGCTTCTATCCTTTTAAGGTCTGCCAATATTTCTGTGAGGCTACCAAAGCAAGCAAAACCTGCATTTTTTGTACTGGCACCGCTAGGGAATATGCCTCTTTCCAAAAGAATGATTTCTTTGCCAGGATGTCGCTCTCTTAAGCTAATGGCTGCTGATAATCCGGTAATTCCTCCTCCAACTACAATAAAGTCTGCTTTAACAAAGGATAGCTTCTCCCAAAAACTGATCATACACTATTTTTTTCTTTTTCTGGTAATACAAACTTTTTTAAGACCTCCCAAACATTATCAGCTACTATTTTATGGCCTTCTGCATTAGGATGTATTCCATCAGCTTGATTAAGCGATGTTTCACCACCTACATCTTGTAGTAAAAATGGAATTAATGCCACATCGTTTTCTTTTGCCAAATTTGGATAAACCTCTCTAAAACCTGCTGTGTAGTCTGCTCCCATATTGGGTAAAGCTTCCATCCCGGCCAAAATAATTTCTGCATCAGGGTACTTCCCATTTACAGCATCAATAATTGCTTGTAGGTTTCGCTTGGTCTCTTCTGTATCAATTCCTCTTAAACCGTCGTTTCCACCAAGTTCTAAAATAAATATATCTACAGGTTGCTTTAAGGTCCACTCGATCCTATTCTTACCAGCGGCAGTGGTCTCGCCACTTAAACCTGCATTTACCACTGTATAATCTAGGCCATTTTCTTTAATTCTTTGCCTAATAATACCTGGAAACGATTGATTTTCAGGGTCGTCTAGTCCATAACCTGCACTCAAACTATTACCAAAAAAAACTATGCGCGGAGCGGTACTTTTTTCGATAGGTTCCAGTTCTAGACCTTCTTCTTTTTTAGTATCTTGCGCCTCTTCATTTTTAACCACACCCTTTTTTTGCTCATTACTACAGGCAGTAAAAAGGCAATATGTCAGAATAACACTAAGAAACTGAAAAAATAAACGCTTATTTATCATCTTATAAATACTTTTATAAAGTAAAGAAACAGTTTGAGGTAAAATGTATAAGTTAAATCGGTTTAGATACGCTATTTAAAACTATAGTGAGTAAGTTAAAAAAATCAATCGATGTAACTGTATCAATATAAAGTTTACTGCATAAAACAAAGTTCAGAAATTAATAAGCCAAAGGAAAATTACAAGTCGATCATGGCAGATATTTTAAAAGTAGAAAATTTAACTAAAACTTATAAAAGCACTCATGGCGAACTTACTGTATTGGATAAAGTGAGTTTTACCTTAGAACAAGGCGCCACTTTTTCTATAGTAGGGCCATCGGGCAGCGGTAAAACTACCTTGTTGGGTTTGTGTGCCGGTTTAGATAGGGCTACCTCAGGTTCGGTAACGCTTAACAACATATCGCTAGATAATCTTAGCGAAGATGACCGAGCTTATGTTAGAAACCAACACGTTGGATTTATTTTCCAGAATTTTCAGCTAATACCGACGCTTACCGCACTAGAAAACGTAATGGTACCACTTGAGCTACGAGGTGAAAAACACATTAAAAACAAATCTATGGATTTGCTCGAAAAAGTTGGTTTGGCCGATCGCTATGATCACTATCCAACGCAGCTATCGGGCGGAGAGCAACAAAGGGTCTCTTTAGCAAGGGCTTTTTCTAATAGCCCCAAAATTCTGTTTGCCGATGAACCTACAGGAAATCTAGATACCGAGACTGGCGAAAAAGTAGAAAAACTCATTTTTGATCTCAATAAAGAGCTCGGGACTACACTTGTGCTGGTAACCCATGATTTGGACCTAGCCTCTAAAACCCAAAGAATTATCAGAATTAAAGGAGGTAAATTGGTTTCAGATTCATTGGCAAAAGACAATCTAGTAGATTAAATACCTATGAAAAAGCTAAACAAAAAAGAAGATAAATTTAGACTGGCTTGGCTTTTAAAGATGGCTTGGCGAGACAGCAGAAGGAGTAGGGGAAAGTTGCTTTTGTTCATATCATCCATTACCCTTGGCATTGCAGCGTTGGTTGCAATCAATTCTTTTAGAGATAACTTATTAGGAGAAATTGAAAACCAAGCAAAGGGACTTATTGGGGCAGACATCGCCTTGTACAACAGGCAACCTATTAGCGACTCGGTCATTACCTATTTTGATACTTTAAGCGTAGATGTAGCACGAGAAACTAGATTTGCTTCTATGTGCTATTTCCCAAAAAACGAAGGCACTCGCTTGGTACAAGTAAAAGCTTTAGAGGGCAATTTTCCTTTTTATGGAGAATTTGAGACCGAACCGCTAGGCGCTGCCAAAGGCTTTACCAAAGAACAAAGTGCATTGGTTGACAATACTTTGCTTATCCAATATAATGCAGTCCCGGGCGATTCTATAAAAATTGGCGAAGTTACTTTTTTGATCAAGGGTAGGCTACTAAAAGCACCTGGGCAAATCGGTTTGAGTTCTACCATAGCCCCCACCGTTTACATACCCGACAGATATCTCGAAGCAACAGGCCTTATTAAAAAAGGCAGTAGAATCAATTATTCTGCCTACTTTAAACTAAAAGAAAATTACAATGCAGAGCAAATGGTTGAAAGTGCCGACAGTGTTTTGAGGTACGAATCTGTACGTGCCGATACCGTAGAAGAAAGAAAAGAAGAGGTAGGGGAAACCTTCTCGGATCTTACCAAATTTTTAAATCTCGTTGGTTTTGTGGCGCTTCTTTTAGGATGTGTTGGTGTAGCAAGTGCAGTTCACATTTATATAAAAGAGAAATTGGGCTCGGTAGCTATTTTTAGATGTTTGGGCATGAGTGGCCTACAGGCATTTTGCGTCTTCCTCATACAAGTATCTTTTATGGGTCTAATAGGTGCAACCGTGGGTTCTCTTTTAGGAGCCGTAGTACAGTTTGCCCTACCTGTCGTTATGCAAGATTTTTTACCTGTAGATGTAAACTATAGCCTATCCTACATCGCTATTCTACAAGGTCTAATTACTGGTGTATTAATATCGGTGATATTTGCTTCAATCCCTTTATTAGGAATCAGAAAAGTATCTCCTTTAAGTGTTTTAAGGGCAAGTGCAGAGGCTGAACATACTGGGCCTGACAAATATAGGATAGGTGCTTACGTGCTCATCGTAATTTTTATCTTCTTATTCTCATGGCTGCAGGTAAAAGATATTTTAGAAGCACTTGCCTTTGTAGGCATCATAGCTGCTTTATTTCTTGCACTTACCGGTGTATCTTATTTAGTGATGTGGGTGGTAAAAAAATATTTTCCTATTTCATGGGGATATATTTGGCGACAAGGAATTGCAAATCTTTACAGGCCGCATAATCAGACGCTTATCTTAGTAATCACGATTGGATTGGGCACTGCACTCACAGCCACTTTATTTTTTGTACAAGGCATATTACTTAATAAGGTTTCGCTCTCTGGCAGTGAAAACCAACCCAACTTAGTACTTTTTGATATCCAAACCCCGCAGAAAGAACAAGTGCACGATATGGTAAAATCCTTTGATTTACCACTTCTACAAAAAGTACCTATTGTAAACATCAGGCTTTCAAAAATAAACGGGATAAGCAAATACGAAAATCTACAGGACACTACCTCAGAAATACGCGATTGGGTATTTACCCGTGAATACAGAGTCACTTACAGAGATACCTTAATTGACTCGGAAACCATAACACAAGGTACTTGGCATGGTGAAAAGAGCAAAGATTCTGTTTATATATCTATAGATGAGGGATTTGCTAATAGAATGGGAGTAGATATTGGAGACGAAGTAGAGTTTAACATACAAGGCGTACCGATGAAAACGCGTGTTTCAAGCTTTAGAGATATAGATTGGGATAGAGTGCAAACTAATTTTTTGGTGGTTTTCCCTAAGGGTGTATTAGAAACAGCGCCTCAGTTTCATGTATTGATCACTAAGGTAAAGTCTGAAGAGCAATCTGCTAAATTACAGCAAGCCCTGGTAGAGAAGTTCCCTAACGTATCTGCTATAGATTTAGGGCTTATCCTCAAAACACTTGACGACGTACTCGAAAAAGCCGCTTTTGTAATAAGATTTATGGCACTGTTTAGCATCATTACTGGTATTGTGGTTTTGATCGGTTCTCTTATCATAAGCAAGTACCAGCGTATACACGAAAGTGTATTACTCAGAACACTTGGCGCCAAAAAAAATCAGATATTTAAGATCAATGCAGTTGAGTATGCGATATTGGGTTCCTTAGCGGCTGTATCTGGCATTTTACTTTCATTGGTAGTTAGCTGGGTGGTAGCATGGTTTAATTTCGAAATAGTCTTTTATCCAAACATGGGCTATGTCGCCTTATTGATCATTGCAATTTCATTAGCAACACTAGTGTTAGGATTACTCAATTACAGAGGTATTTTGAATAAATCACCTTTAGAGATTCTAAGGTCAGAAGCTTAAACTTTTTAAAGTTTTCTATATGGTATCTAAGATAAGTAGAATTATTTTTTTGAATCAAACTTTACCAATAAGCTAATCGGTATCTAGAATTTTCCTTTGCATACATCAACTATTTCACTCTTTTTAATTTTTTATTTGGTATGTTGGTAGGAGGTATATTATTGGCCGCCGGAGGCTCAACTAGATTGGGATACCCTAAACAGTTGCTAGAACTGGATGGCAAAACACTAGTTGAAATTGCTCTTGAAAAAATATTACAAATACTGCCACAAACTATAACAGTGGTTACGGGAGGTAGTGCAGAAAAAGTAAGAGCAAAACTCAAAGGCAAAAATATCAACTTAGCATATAATGAAAATTGGCAAAGCGGTATGGCCTCTTCCATTAAAACAGGTATGCAGAATCTTTTAAAAAGGTTACCGGAGGTGGATGCTGTTATGATTTGCCTATGCGACCAACCATTTTTAACGAGTGATCACCTAGAAGCTTTACTCAAAGCTACTGAAGACAAGCCACAAAAAATAATAGCAAGCCACTATAATAACCTAGCTAGTGTACCTGCCATTTTTAAAAAAAGTGTTTTTGAGGACCTACTTAATTTAGAAGGACAACAAGGTGCAAGAAGAGTAATCAGAAAAAGCGAAGAACAAACTTTTACGGTGCCCTTTGCTAAAGGCATCTATGATGTAGATACCGTTGAAGATTGGGAAAAAATAAAGGTACTGCATCAACAACAGAAAAAAGCATAGCTAGCTTTGGTTTAGTTGCATTCTATGTAAATCTATAATGAAAAGGCTTTACAAAGTTTACGATTACATCTTTACTTTTGGTTTCTTTTAAAAAGTCTCACCTGCCTTAAGATATATATCTTTCGACATATATACTTCTGCCCTACTTTACATACCAAAACTCCTCTTTCTTTTGAGGTTACTCTGTATGGCATATGCTATCTGTATTTTCGTAGTTAAGCCGAATTGCCATTGAGCTCGATCCGCTCAAGTTCTACCAACCTTTAGCAACGATTCATATTCTAGAGTATTAACCCATGTAATACTTTTTGCTGTAGAGAAGCTTTTGCTATTTTTTACTTTCCAGCTCCAAAATACTTACATCACAAAGAATATTTCGGGTTCTACACTTTTTCCAAAATCGATTTTAGTGTTTTTTTTCATAAAACTTCGGGTAATTACATGCCTACTCAAAAAAAAATTTACTTTTTTTTTAATTTTTTCCGCTTCTCTTACAAACGTGGCTTTCTACTGTTTTAAGCAACAATATTTCAACCCCCAGATGTAAAGTATTCTTAATATCGAAAAAAGGGGCTCTCACTGATTTTTAGGGATAGTTTGTGATAGCTTTTTAGCTGTTTGTAACGTTGAGCCATAACATACTATACAACTTAATGCTCATATCTTACAGTGGCCTAGCCATTTTTTTCATTGTTAAATCATAAAAAAGTAAAAATCCGAAGAAAAATTACAAGCTGCGAAATTAAGTCAAAATAATCATCCGCTTTAATATAGATTGGCAAATTTTAAGAAAAGTTATTCTCTTACTATCAAAATAAAATTGCGTCATAATCAACTTAAACAATTGAATCATGACGTACTTAAATCAAAACACCCAACAACATTCCTATCAATATCTTACATACCTTTTAACAGTAAAAAAGCACCTTAAAGACCAAATGCTTTTATTAAGCATTGAAGCAATTATAGCTGCTTTTATCCTTTTAATGTCAACTTCATTACATGCTAATAACTATGCAAGAAACCACGAAGTAAAGAGAGGGGAAACGCTATGGGGCATAGCAAGACAGAATAATATAAAAGTACAGGACATTCTCGCTGCTAATGGAATTACTTCAAACTCAGTAATACAGCCAGGACAAATGCTTAAGATACCGGGCACTCAGAAAGTACAAGTGGCTAGTACTCAAAAAGTAGTTAGTAATGCAGTTACTGGCAGCCAGTTTAAAACTTATATAGTACAGCCAAAAGAAACGCTTTATAGAATTTCAAAAAACACTGGCGTATCTCAAGAAAAAATCATGTATGTAAATAACTTGAGCAATGCCAACCTTTATGTAGGACAGAAACTGATGATTCCTGTTGTTGATAACCAAGCAGCAGTATTAAATAATAAAAGAAATTCTTATAGACCAGGATTTAATAGAGAAGTTTCGAGCCAACTAGATATGATAAAAATCAGAAGGGAGAAATCTAGATTTATTACTTATAAAACCGGTATTAATAGTTACGATATTTTCGAAAACAACAAATACTTAGCTACAGTAAGAGACAACTATAATAGTTCTTATACTAAAAGAAGAGATGGTGTATTTTACAACAAAGGCTCTAAAATAGATTATAACTACATAAGAAGTTTAGGATATGATGAAGCAACCGCAAGTGCACTTAGCTTTGTTTCATCTAACGAGGGTACTGCTAGTGCATTAAATTTTTACGATGGTGCCGGATCATTTGGATTTATTCAGTTCACTATTAAATATGGTTCTTTCGCAGAATTCGTTTCTCTTTTAAAAGAAAATGACTATATTGCATATGAGAACTATCTCCAAAAGTATGGAATAGTACTTGAGAACAATAACTTAGTGGTTTATGCGCCTGAAGGATACAAAGGTAGAACAAGACTTACAGGTGAAGCAATCATAGACTACATAATAAAAACCAAATCCTTATATGGTCCTCTCATAGAATTGGGCGAGAATACAAAAGCTGCTCAAGTTGAATCCGCTAGAGAGCAGTACATGCAGCCAATTCTAAAATCACAATTAAGCCTTAATAGATTAAGTAATTCCATTGCGGTTAATAATGTTATTAACAGTACTATGGGTGTAACTGCAGTTACTGATTTAGCTGTAAAGTTAGGAGTAAGTGGTGCTACTAAAGAATTGGAAAGAGCGATAAACATCCACTTAGCAAATTCTGCAAACCCTTATTACAGTTTAAAAACTTTAAGTAACTACCAGTTAGTAAAGTTGATTGCAACAACTACTGATAATGGTTTAGTAAAAAGAAGAATGAATAAATTATTGAAGCAAGGTTCTAAGCCCTTGTATATATAACTAACACTCTCAGCACGATAATCGGGCAAATTAACTTGGGGTTTACCTATTTAGCACAACTTAATTAAACAAGTAAGACATGAACAAAAGAAGCTCAATAAAATTTAGAAGAATGAGAAACAGCACAAAAGATATTTGGCAACTACGCAGAGAGTGGGTTAACGAGATCAAGGAAAAAGAACGCAAAGAAAAGGCTTTGAAATTGGACAAAACCAATGAGCCACTACTGCTGAAATATTTTTAACATATGATTTAAGTTTGGTTGATTATAAAAACACTCCTCAAAAATTGAGGAGTGTTTTTTATATACTCAGAATTTATATCGATTACATTTTTCGCTATATTCATGCTTAAATATTTTTTCAACTTAATTTCTGCGAAATGATCAATCTTTTTAAGACCAAACAAATCAGAGATTCTATTAACGAAAATCCTGCAAACCTCCAACAGATTATAAACGACTCAGAATACTGCATCTGTGTAACAGATCCAAAAGGGCATTTTTTTGCCGTTAATGACAACTATTGCCAGACTTACGAATATAACAGAGACGAGTTAATAGGTAAAAGCTTTTCTATAGTTGTTTTAGATGAAGAAAAAGAACTCATGCAAAACCTGCATGATAAGTTTATTGAAAATAAGCGCGAGATTTCTAGAACATGGCGGGTAAAGACCAAAACAGGAAAAGTACTAGACATTAATGTAGATGCTCGCTGGACAGACCAAGTAGAGGATGGTCCTCATAAAATTACTTTTGTACAAGTAAAATAAATCTATATATAACAAAAAAGCCTTGCTAGTGCAAGGCTTTGTGTGTGACTCCGCCAGGATTCAAACCTGGAACCTCCTGGGCCGTAACCAGGTGCTCTATTCAGTTAAGCTACGGAGCCTTTAATGAGATGCAAAGCTAACATAATTGTATAAATATTAAAATATCATTTATTATTAATTTAATCCTTCGCATCCATCTCTATCAATTTAAAACCTTGCCCATGTACATTTAAAATTTGAAGGCTCTCATCTTCTTTTAAGAACTTTCTCAATTTGGTAATGTAAACATCCATACTTCTAGAGTTAAAGTAATTATCGTCTTGCCATATTTTCTTTAAGGCTTTGGATCTATCTAGTACTTGGTTTTTATGCAAACAGAGCATTCTTAAAAGTGCCGCTTCTTTAGAGGTTAGTTTCTGCTCTTTGCCACCTATCGATAATATTTGAGAGGCAAAATCGAAATGAAAGCGGCCGATGTCAAATTTAGTTTGTTGGTTGTCTTCGTCTTCAGGCTTAAGGGTGCGCCTTAAAATGGCTTTTATTCTTAATAAAAGCTCTTCCATACTGAAAGGCTTTGATATATAATCATCTGCGCCAAGGTTAAAACCTTTTATGGCATCTTCTTTAAGCGATTTAGCGGTTAAAAATATGATAGGAATGTCGGCATCGGCTTTTCTAACTTTTTCTGCTAAAGTAAAGCCATCCATTTTAGGCATCATCACATCAAAAATACACAAATCAAAAGTATTTCTTTTAAATGCTTGAAAGGCTAGTTCTCCATTTCTGCAAAGTTCTGTCTCATATCCTTTTACATTTAAATACTCATTTAATATTTGGCCAAGGTTTAAATCATCTTCCGCTAAAAGAATTCTTATTTTATTCATATCTATAGGGTAAAGTTATCGTGAATGTGGATCCCTTTTTGAGCTCGCTGTGTACTTGTATTTCTCCATGGTGGGCATCTATCATGGTTTTAACGTATGACAGCCCCAATCCAAAACCTTTTACATCGTGTAAATTGCCGGTGGGTACTCGATAAAACTTATCAAAAATTTTATCGATCATCTCTTTTTCAATGCCTTGTCCGTTGTCGGCAATTTTTAATCTAAATACATTGTTGTCTACATCGCTTTCTGTTGTAATGCTTATTACGGGCGTATCGGGAGAATATTTATTGGCATTGTCCAACAAGTTATTGATGATGTTTATCAAATGAACTCTATCTCCCTCTATTATAGAATCGGTAGCATTCAGGTTTGTTTTTATCTCACCCTCTCTTTTCTCTATTTGCAAAGCTATATTGCTCAGTGCCTGTTTTATGGCTTCGTGTATATCCACTTTTTCTATTTTTAGTTTAAAGTCGCCACGATCCAGTCTCGCTATTTGCAATACTTTTTCTACTTGCAGAGACAAGCGCTCATTTTCTTCTTTTATCACATTAAGATACCTTACGCTTTGGTTAGGTAGACTTCTTATGTCTGGATCCATAAGTGCTTCTGTGGCAAGAGATACAGTTGAGATTGGCGTTTTAAGCTCATGTGTCATATTACTAATAAAATCATTTGTAATCTCTGATAGCTTTTTTTGCTTAATTATGGTAAATATGGCATAGCCAAATCCATAAATAATCAAAGAAATAAATACAATGGATGAAGCCAATAAAAACCACATCTCTTTAACTATAAAAGTATTTTTGTCAGGAAAATACAGGTATAAAATATTGAGCTTATCAAAAACATCTGTAGGGAAAAGCTTGGTCCTGTAGTCGGAGTTAAGTAGTGCGCCCATCTTTTCAGTTTGGCTTGCATCAGTTTGGCTTGCATTAGAAAACACAATCTCTGGTCTTCTTTTTTCTCTACTCTGCACAGCATAATAAAAGTCTATATCTATACCTTGGTTTTTTATTTCTTGTTTGAGCAAAGAATCTAATTGTTCGCTAGTGATCCTATTTTTAATGTCTTTGTCCATCTGCATCCATTCGTTCAAAACCAACGAAACTACTTCAGACATTCTAGACATTTTAAAGCTACTATTCTGCCTTATTTGGTTGAGCCAATTTACTGAATCTACCGCAGGATTAAGGGAGATTGGAGAAAGACTCATTTGAGGTTGACTGTTTTCTCCTATATTATCGTATAGCTTTCTGGCCACACCAGATTTGCTAATGACCAATTCTTCTTTTACTTCGTATTTGTAGCCCGAACCCGCTCGGGTTTCAGGTGAAAAAACCTGCCTAGATTGAATCTTTTTCTCCTCTCGCCAATTGGGATTACCCATAGAGTCGTAATCCATCATAAAATCATCTTTGATGATATTGACAGAATTTTCTACATTCATTTTGGCTATTCTGTAAGCCTCTTGCTTTTCTAGCTTTTTTACAACCTCGCCCATGGCATCGTGCACTCTATTGCTAAACTTGTCTCTATTGACCATAAGAGAGGTTTTTATCCAATAAAACTGCAAACCAATTAAACCGAGCAAGGCTATGGCCATTAATGCTATTATAATATTGAGTCTATTCCTATTCAAACCGTTAAATTAAGTCTTTAAAATTTCGATTTGCGCCTGTTGCAAATTAACACGTTCTTAAAAAAGAACATTTCGGTGAGTATCAAAAATAAAGGTACTTTGTGTACCAAGCCCGCATTTTAACATTTTTAACAGCTATATTTTATTGGTAATCAGGTACATAAAAAAAGCGGATAGACTTTATCCGCTTCAAAAAATCAGCTATTGATGAGAGAATGCCATTATTTTTTTCCTGATTCTACCTCAATATTTTTCTCTTCTGATTTACCATAACCAATAAGGTTTAAGAGCAGCCTGTAAGCACCGGGTACGCCCGCAGGCAATTCTCTAAAGAAAGATAGACCTGTGTAAATGTAGGTACCTTCTCCGTA
>Ga0207419_1002336_pt1 | contig 12636 bp, 9 predicted proteins | sample ElkSloMetagenome_4_FD_184723 | JGI IMG/M metagenome (GOLD analysis project Ga0207419, IMG submission 184723) | Hot spring microbial communities from Elkhorn Slough, Monterey Bay, USA - MD2A (version 2) | ecosystem: Environmental > Aquatic > Marine > Intertidal zone > Estuary: Microbial mat ... | reverse complement strand
AAACCCATCAACTCCTAATTTTAAAACAGCAGAATAACCATTTTTACCATCTTCAAACTCTGTTCTAAAAGATATCTCTTCAGTAACCTTTTGGCCTTTATGCAAAATCTTATTTTCGCCTCCTGTAAGTGCTATATATTCGTTTATATTTCTATTATAGAGCCTATTTAAAAAATCAAAGAATGAGATGAAATTACTTTTTCCACTACCATTAGCACCTATCAAAATATTAATTGGCTCAAGTTCAATTTTTTCTTTGTAGATTGATTTATAACCTGAAATCTCTATATAATCCATACTTTAAAGTGAAATTCAGAGAAAATTAAAACACAATTTATGTTTTCTCTAAGATACATAAAAGCATTTCTAAAACAATCAGAGAAAAGACAGCTTATAATTCAAAAAATTTATAATCATCAGCAAGGATACCTTAAAAAATGTGATGATTTTAATTTATTATGCTTTACTATAGTTTGACCAGTAAAAATAAAAAAACAGCTTACACCCTGATTATCAGAAGTATAAGCTGTTTTAAATGTAATCCCTCCGGCTCCACAACTACCCTACACAAAAGCCCCTGAGTGTGCCTCAGGGGCTTTTTTAGTGGGTTTCCTTAACTAATAGCTTATTCTATAATAATTTTCTGCTGGTACAGCATCTCACCTTTTAGAATATTCACCAAATATAAACCTTTGGCCATTCCTTTAGCTTTCCAACTAAGTTGATGAACTCCTGCTGCCATATCTTCATTTGCTAATAGACTTACTTCTTTACCATTTAGGCCGTGTACACTTACTTTTACTTTAGCATCACTAGCCAATTTAAAGTTAATATTAAAGATATCTGATGACGGATTAGGATAAATAGAGATGCCGCTTCTAAAAGCATCTACTACGGTTTTATTTTCAGATACTTCTCTTAATTCTAGTAGTGTAGGTGGTGGCAGTAGGGTTTCAGATACTTCTCTTAATTCTGGTAATGCAGGAGGTGGCGGTGGAGTGGCAGTCAATCCTTTCTTTAAGAAAATCTCAACAGCACCTCCTTTAGCCAAATCGCCATAAAGTGCAGTAGCATATTTGCCCTTTAATACATTGATACTTTTAATGCTTTTAGGGTCTATGCTTTCAAACTCGTCTTTGGTTATAGCTTCTCCATCCAATACATAGTAGATATCATCGCTGCCTTTTAATTCAGTTTTTTGCTTAGCATGTACTTGATTAACATTGCCTTTTAACTTAATCAGCACTACACCATTTGCTGCTTTAGGACCATAAATTTTTACGGCAGAAGCATCTTTTAAAACTTTTACAGACTCTATATTATTAGGATCAATTTCTTTTAATTCTCTATGTTCTACTCTTTTGCCATCTATAAAATAAATAGGATTGGCTTTTACTTTTTTGTTTGAATCCGTATTAGCTTTACCCTCTATTCTTACCACACGAATTCTAGAACTATCGGCCATCATATTTTTTCCGCTGTTTGGAAATGTTATGGATACCTCATCAAGTTCTATTTCTTCTAATATCTCTGTTTCATCATTTAAATCTCCGAGCACTCTTTCTTCCAATATCATTGGTTTTTCACTACCATCAATTTGTATTACTCGTATGCTTTCAGCCTTGTATTCTTTGCCCGCCATTGATTTTTCATCGGTAATAAAGGTAGCACCATCTTTAGTTTCAAATACATATTCTATTTTTTTACCTTCTTCATTTGTAGAATCACTTTGAGGCTTGGTCTCGTAAATAGTAACCCTCTTAAAGGTAAAGTCACCCGTAGTTACAAAGCTAGCCTTTGTAAAAGAGGCTTCTTTTTCTTGCGCATTACCTGACCCTATAAAGGTGATTGAAACCACCGCAAGTACAAACATATATGCTATAAAGCCACCAGTTAGGTTTTTTACACTAAAATGTGGTCTATTTTGTTTTTTGTTTACTTTACTCATAATTCTATTAATTCTAAAAATGACACTATTTTTTTTACCAGTAGCGGCCAAAACTCCTTGACCAACGGGTACTTTTTTAGCAGTTGTATACATTGTTAAACTAGCTAAGGCATAGATATATGTTTTATGATTGCCCACAGCCTTAATTGCCATATCATCGCAGCAATATTCCCTTTCTTCATTAATAAGGTTACTAACCCACCATACAAAAGGGTTAAAGAACATCATTATCTCAACCATTGCCTGTAAAATACTTACCAAGTAATCATATCGCTTAATGTGAGCCAACTCATGCGCCAAGATGCTTTCTATTTCATCAGGAGGTAAGAGGTTAATTACTGAAAGCGGCATAATAATAACTGGTTTTAACCAACCTGTAATAGAAGGCACAGCTACCTTACTAGATATAACAAAACGTATTTTCTGATGTATGCCCATGCTAATGGCCATTTCGTTCATACGATCTCGCCAATATTCGGGAATTTTGTGATGAGACTTTTTAAGTTTTTCTACCAGTAATAAGCCACCTGCAAAACGAAAAGAAAGTAGTACAATACCTAATAACCAAACGGCGCTAATAATCAAATGATTATCCCTTGAAAACGTAACCATAGTCTCTATACTAGAAGAAATAAGATTAAAATAATCTTTCTCTTTAGAGTACTGCTTAACGGTAAGCACGAAATTGCTCGTTTGGTTAGCTTCGAGAGTTGCTCGTGCTACAGGTTCTGTTTGTTGGTATGCATAATAAAAGCTTGCACCAAACAGTACACACTGTAATAATAAAGCACTAGTGGCTGCCAAGTAGCGTTTATGCGCACTAGCGCTACTCAACAGCTTAAGTACCAAGGCAAGTAAAACCGATATAAGCAAACCTTGCCACAAACTATGTAGTAGCGCCTCACTTAGAGCGGTTGTAATTAAATTAATTTGACACATCGGATTCATTATCTTTATCTAGTTTTTTTAAAATTTCCTGAATTTCTTTTATTTCATCAGGAGATGCCTTTTTTCTCCCCAGAGCTTGTAACATTAAGCTAGAGGCCGATCCTTTAAATACCTTATCGATAAATCTGTCTAACAATGCATTTTGTGTATCATCTTCGCTTACCTCTGCATGGTATATGTGGGTCTTCCCACTTTTGGTACGACTTACCAATCCTTTATCAAACATAATCTGCATATGCTTAAGGGTGGTTGTATAACCTATTTCTTTCTCTTGATTTGCATTGAGTTTATCATTTACTTCTCTAACAGTACAGGCTCCCTGTGCCCATAATATTTGAAGTATCTCAAGTTCTGAATCAGTTGGTTTTGATTGCTTTGACATTTTCTACGAATTGTTTCGTAGCAAACATAAAATCCTTTCTCCAAACAATCAAATTTATTACGAAATTTTTCGTACTTTAATTCTAAAATACCCGTGTTTAGCTTTTTAGCAATAACCATTTCATGTACAAAGGGAAAAATTTGTAACCAATCTAATATGTAAGGTATCAATCTTTTTGTTGAGCCATCTTTTCTAAAATATTAGTAAACTGCTCCTCTTCCTCTATTACTAATTCACCTTTTGAGTTCATCTTATAAGGGATACCTCCTTCTATTAAAAGAATTTTGCCTTTAGCATCGAGAAAAAGATTTTTAGGGAATGAATTAATTCCTAAGCTCTTTATGTAATCGTTGGCATCCACAAGATGTAGAAAATCGAACCTTTTTCTATTCAAAAAAATCTGAACCCTTTCTGCAGGTTCAAAAGTAATCGCAATAAAATTTATTTTATCTTTAAATCTCTCTGCCATTTTATTCAATACAGGCATCTCTTCTATGCAAGGTGCGCAGCCTGTAAACCAAAAATTGATAAGTGTTGGTTTACCTTTAAAGTCGTTAAAAGTGTGTAATGTTTCATCTAGATTGCTTAGGTTAAAAAATGGCAATTAATTACCTACCGAGAGTATGGGAGCTTCTTTTTTTTGATTTTTAGCATCGGTAATATCAAACTTTACTTTAAAAATTATAGAATCTTCTATTATTATTTTTTCCTCTTCTGTTACAGTAACATAAGTTGTTTTACCCAAGGCCTTGGTTGCTTTTTCTCGTAAACCCGATTTAATCTCATCTATTTCAGAGGCCATCAACCTATTTTTGCCGTCTGTTGTATAATATTCATTTTGAGCTAAACAATTTATTGCATAGCAGCATAACAATAAGCATATTAATTTTTTCATCTGATAAAGATTAAGTTTCGATATGTTTACAAGTATCAGCAAGTAAAAGCATTTTAATCGTCTTTTTCTTTGAGACCCTCAAGGTTACAATAATAAATTTACGTATTACCAAAAGAAGCCGCAAGACAACCTAAAAATAATGATTTTTTCCCAGACATAAAGCTCACATCACCAAAGCATTAACATTAAGCTACTGGTATATGTAAGTTCTATCAAGAATTTTAAGATAAATTTCCCTGAGGACTTGACCAAGACTATAATGTTAACAGTTATTACCTGATGGTCAGTGTGATCAACAACTTTTGATAATTGTATGATTTAGTAAGATATCAATTGGCGAAATGCAACTGGAGCATCTGAAATGCAAAAAATCAATATAGATAGGTGGCTGCGAAACAAAACCAGTCATTTTAAATGCCTTTCTCTTTTTTCATCTACTAAAAACAATGACGATTCTACATTTTTGGACTGTTAATTTCTGGCCTTTTATTAAAATATAAAAAGTTACCAGCGTTAATTTCCATGACAACAGTATATACATATCTGTTGATTTACATCAAATATGGAACAGGAGAAAAAAAGAAAATCAAGTTCGTGGTATAGACAATTGCATCATTGGAAACTAACCATTGAGCACACCTTAAGTGACCCAGTGAGCCTTAAAAAAGCGGCTAATTGCGGTTACTCTAAGAAAGTTTTAGAAAATGCCAAATCTCTTCATCAAGAAATCGTAGACCTCGACCAATTAAAAAAGGTTGCCTACGGTAGAAAATATGCCGCAACAGATGCATGCAATCAATCAAAAGCAATATTGCATAAAGTTTACATGCGGCACTTAAGCTTAGCCAGAATAATTTTTAAGCACGATAGAGGGACACTTGAAAAATTAAGTGCAAACGGAAAAAGAAAAACAGCTTTAGCAGATTGGCTATCAGATATTAGAAAGTTTTATTTCAGTGCTATTAATGAAGTTGATATAAAAACCGCCTTTAAAAGAAAAGGAATAGATGAGGAAGAGCTAAAAAAAGGTATAGAACTTGCAGAGGAAGTTGAGTCACTAAACCAAACTCAAAAAAAACTTACAGAAGAGGCGATTGATACTACATTTAATAGAGACGAAAAAATAAACGAGCTTAAAAATTGGTTTCTAGAGTTTAACGCCACAACAAAAATTGTAGGTAGAGATATACAAATTAAAAACGACAGCGTTATTGCATTGAGCAAGACTATCCATTCTTAAATTTTTTCAACTCCAATTTTTATTTTTTTGACTATTGCGTGTGCCGGGGGGTGCACGCTTTTTTTTAATAGTCACCTACACTTTAGAAAGGGGATTGTCTTAACATTTAATCTTGAATTTTACAATTTAAGATTTAATAGTCAGGCGTGTACAAAGTATTTTAAAATTGTAAATAAATTTGAATTTATGAGCTGTTTTTTTATATAAAACAGCAATAGAAAAGATTTTATTTAATAGGAAAATCTTTGAATTTGAGCTTATTTAATGACTTTGGTAATTACTCTTGCAGGCATAAAAAACCTCAAAGAGGTGCTATTATAATAGCATCAATCATAAATATGTAAACAAAACCCTAAAAGGGTGATATTATATTGGGGAAAATCCTTTTGAAGCTTGCATAAAAGGTATTTCATTATTCCATCCCTTTGGGATTTGAACTTATTTTTAACGTTTTTTCTATAATAGTTTCATCCCTTCGGGATTATACCTGAGTAATTATAAACTTTGTACAGCACTAATTAAAATATAATAAATGTACGCCCATACCAGTTATGCAACGTAATTGGTTTGTATTATATATTTAGAATGAGTAAAGGTATGTTAGTACACAAAAAAGTACATCCTCATTCCCTAAAAATGAAATAATTGTTTATATAATAAAATAAAAAAATGGCCTGATACCTATAAAATGGTATTATATTATTTACACACTAAGCACTGAGGTTAGGTTTTTTTGAAACAACTCATTTAAAACTCAGACTTATCCTCTGATTTTATAAAATGTTATTCGCTTTGTGTCTTTATTTGAGTTTGTAATGGTAGTAAAGAGGTATTGATTGTCTTTCCAAAAGTATGCGTTCCCAATTTTTATATTAAAATGATTCCCGTCACGATCTACTAATTTTTTATAATGAAATAAATGCCCTCCTTCTAAATTCAATCGCCTAAAATCTCCATTATATTTATTTACTACATTCAATTCCCCATTTTTATTGATCTTGCTGCTAAGGTTGCCAAACGATTTATGCGTTATACCCGCATCCATTTCTAAATCTACTACACCAACATTATCTCGCTCAAGATTAAATAAGTAGGTACCTTTAAATTCATAAGCAGCCACTTCTTCCATCCTTTTTTGAAAAATATGGATATTATAGTCATGATAATTCATATTGTTAACCGGCCACATTTTTAAAAAATTATCATTGGGGCGCAACAAGCTTTCTACTTTGTTGTTTATTTTCCCATCTTGCACGATATCATAAGCTTCTAAAAGTACCATCCATTTTCCCTTATATAGGCCTATTTCGTTCAGTTTAAAATAGTGAGTCGTTTCCCTTTTTGCTTTTTGCTTTTTGTCTGCCAATCTTAGGCTGCCCAATTTGGCAATATCAGAGAAATGATAAAAAGTAGCGGATTTACCTAAATCAGATTGAAAAATACCCAATGGATGTACTGACTTTTTATTTGCATAGGTTCCGAGTATAGAAATACCCCCCTTATCACCTTTGGCAAATTTCCCTTCAAGTATTTTCATGTGCTTGGGAGCTTCTACGACTCCTCTATCAATTGCATTGTTTGAGTTATTTAGCACTTGATAATACAAATTGTGATCGCGGCTATCAGAAGATTTTACACTTGTGTAGAGCTTATCATTAAATATTTGCATGTGCTGCACAAATGCAGGTGTGCTCCCCTCTATGATATGCTTCAGTTTGGCATTTCCTTCATCAAAATCTAATTGTACCAATATGCCCTTTTTCCCTTTTACACCCGCTAGAATGAACTTTTCTCCTAAGAGTACAGACTCGTAATACCTTACTTGCGGCAATGTGTAAAAAGTACCCTGCTTTGTTTCTATATTCCTTAAATCTATTTTAAAAGCGTGTATTTCTTCTTTGGCCAAGCTATTATATACCAAAACCAGATAGTTATCTGTGCTAAAATGCTGCACCAAAGATTCTTTGAAAGGCACTGAAAAAGTTAAGTTAGCTTTTTCTGCCAGCCTATTATCGAAAAATCTTAGGTAAATATTTTTCTTACTGGCAGGGCTTCTTTCTTTTCCTTCGGTTAAAAGTACAATGCCATTATTGCCCGTTGATACTATTAAAGGATTGCTCTCGCTGGCATTGATTTCTATTTCTTTTTTGCTGCTCACCATAAGTTGAGCATTTGCCGAAAGTAAAAAAATCAGACATCCGAGTGTTATGGGAAAAACCCGATTAAAAAAAACAGTCATTTTAAGAAAAAATAAGGTTCTCTGGTTTGATGATAGAACCTAGTCAATCTTGTTTTAGTATTGCTGTAATTTTTACAGGTAATGATATTATCCAATAAATAAAAACTTTATTGGACATGCTACTTACTTAATAATCAGTCAATTAGGTTTTTTAGTGTCTTTTTGGCGCGGCTTACTCGTCTTTTTATAGTAATTGTACTTTGTAAGGTAGTAAAGTGAATTAAATTAAAAAGGGATACCATTAATTAGTATCCCCCTTGTGTTTTGTCTTAGTTGCTACCGTCGTCTTTCTTCTTTTTCTTGCCAAACGGGTTGAGTTCTTTTAAAGCGTCTTTAGCTGCGTCTTTTACTTCCTTAGCTGTTTCTTTAATATTTTCTTTATTATTCGTTGTATCGTTTTTATTGGTTAGAATGTCTGTCAGACCCTCTTTTAAAGCACTTTTTGCAGAATCTGCGACCACCTTAGTTTCTTCTTTTAATTCCTCCTTGGCTTTTGCCGCCAATTGTTCTTTGAGCTCGCCTTCTCCTTTACCCATACCTACTTTTGGAGAATTGTAGCTACCAGAAATATTAAAAGGTACTTTAATAGTATTTGAACCCGTTAGCGAAGCATACTGTGCCCCTAGAGAGCTGCCTAGTTTATCGGCAGGGATATCCATCTTAAGGTTATAATCTATTTGCCCTGCAAGTGAAGTAGACCCTTCTAAAGTTGAAGCAATACCTGCTAAAGTAAAATCGAATGGCTTGATTTTCATTTTACCATCTTCAATGCTAGCATCGAAAGCAATGTCTTTTAAGGCTGGATTTTTCAGCGCACTCAAACTCGTAAGACTGCTGATTTCATTAAGAATCTTGACCTCTTCAAGTGCTGCATCTTTTATTTTTACCAACCCCGAACCTGAAAGTGTTTCCATCACAGGTAATAAATCATTACCTAAATCTCCACTGATCTTAAATTTTGTAGAGAAATCGCCATTGATATTTTGTGCCAAAGGCGCCAAAGTTTGTACGGTATTAAAATTTTCATACGACTTCTTAAAGGACAACTTACTTATGTCGAGGTCAAAGCTAAATTTTGGATCGGTGGGGTCTTCTGTATTGTAAGAACCATTGGTAACGAAACTTCCGCCCAACAATTCAAACTTTAGATTACGCATATCCATAATCCCATTTCTCATGATAATGCTGCCCGTCATGTTGTTCATGGCTAAATTATCGTAGAGTACTTTATCTAGCTTGGCATCAAATATAAAATCTATATCTTTTGGTATGGCTACCACCTCTTCTTCTGTAATTACTGTATCTTCTACGGCTGCTTCAGCCTCGGTCATCCACTCATTGGTATCAAATTTTTTTGAGTACATACTCATATTTCCTCTTAGCAATTGATTTTCCCCAAATACATACGCCATGTAATTAGAAATTTTTCCTGTTAGCTGCATGTCGCTCTTACCCACTGTACCTTCGTATTGATTGAGTATGATCTCTTTTGGTGTAAATTCTGCACTCGCTTCTGCTATGGTAAGACCTTGTGGCAAATCAACAGAGGTAAACTCTAAGTTTTCCAGTTTTACCGTGCCTGAAGTGGGAAGATTACCATAACGCTCTGCTTCTATATCAGACATCGTTCCTTTTGTAGCAATGTCTGCATACATTTTTCCTGTTAAATGCATATCCTCTAGCGGGTAAATTTTATCGATCAGCGTAAAATCGAGTCCGCCTTTCATGGTAAAATCATAGGTGGCGTTGTCTAAGTTGGCAATATGCCCATCTGCGTGGAAGGGCTCTCCATCCACCAGCATATCAAATTTATCTACATTTACCTTGGTATCGTTAAGTATGCCATTATCATTGACTATGGATGCATCCATATTGATGTTTTCCATAGGTACAGGATACTCTGCATAAGCCAACATCCCATCTGTAAGAGTTAACATGGCATCAGTTTTAGGGATGCTACCTTTACTTTCAGAATATACTCCGTTAGCATCTAGTTTCATTTCGAAGAGGCCCTTCATGTTTAGTCCTGCCATAGGGAACATGGTAGAAAGTTCCTCTAGGTTCAATGAGGCATTTACATTAGCCGCAATATCGTAATCGGTAAGCCCAGCAATTCTGATTTTCCCATCAACAGGATTATTTCCAAAGTCTAGATGCATCTCTCTAATGTCTATGAGCATATTTTCCAAATCAGCGCCTGAATTATCCACTAGCATATCAACAGAGATATTGCTTACCGCGGTAGGTAAGTCTGGATATTTGAACATACCATCGTTCACCTTTAGATCTACTTTAAAGCCTGGCAGTTGTTCTTCTGTGTAAGTACCTTTTACAAATCCATTGAACGCGATGTTTCCTGAAGTTTCAAGAGATTCATAACCCTGCATAAAATCTGCTGGTACCAGCGATAGCAAAGAAACAAAATCGCTTTCTTTACTTTCAAAAGAAATGTCCATTTCGTAGGCATCATCAGGCATTTTAAACCAACCATCAAACCCAACCACAAAGTCGTTGAGCTTTACATTATTTTCTAAAAAGGTAAAAGTGTAAACATCAGAGATGTCTAGGTTCATGTTTATGTCTGCATCTACTTTTGTTTTATTAAAATAGGTAATGCCTTCGTATTCTACTGTCATGCCCTCTGCGGTAGTGTTGGAGAGCACATCAAAAACTTCTAATGTAAAGTCACCACTACCTTTGTGGTACAGCCCTTTTATGTCTACAAAAGTAGCTAGCGATTTATCGTCGTAAATGAGTGTACCATCGGTTATCTCCCAAGTATCTACACTAATTTTTACATCAGAAGTGCTCGTGGTGTCGGCTACCTCTTCTTCTTCAGTGTCCAAAGTTATATCATAATTAGCAGTGCCGTCTTCAAGGACTTTGATCAGCAGATGGGGCCTGTCAATATACAAACCGTCTACTTTGATTTCATCTCCTGCAATTGCACTCCAAACATTTACAGATACCGCCAATTCATTAATATGCGCCAAGGTATCTCCATTGAAAGGGGTATTTCCTACAACGCCAAAGTCGCCAACTTTTACTGACAAGCTAGGAAAATCTCTGATGATACTTAAGCTCAACTGATCAAAATCGTAATATACTTTGGCATTTACACTGTTGGCTACCTGTTTATCTATCAGTGCTTTTATGTCCTCTTTATAAAACGTGAGGGCTATCTCAATGCCTGCAATGACCAATACTAAAAAACCAACAATGAATAAGAGAACCTTTTTCATAGAACGGGATGGTAAGGTATGATTAATTGAAAAAATTAATTTGAAAAAAAATTAAAAACTTGAGCCTTGCTTACATAAAAGCTCAACTTAAGAACATAAGGTACAAAAATATCATTCAACCTTAATATGCAAGCTATTTAAGATTTTAAAGTTCAAAAACCAGAAAACCCCCAAATAATATAATTGGATGTTAGAATATTGATATCTCGATTAAATTCATTTGAATGAAAAAATATTTTACAGCCTATCAGGTTTACTTCATACATAGATTTTTTAGTAAAGACCCGATTTATTACAGAGCGATAAAATCGATTATTTAAGGTTTAGCAAAGAATTTGAAAAATATTATTTAAATTGTGAATGCTTTACAAAAACCAACACCTACTTACTTATGAAAAGAATTATACCAATCATCCTGCTTGCAGTTTTTTGTTTTTACTCTCCCAATCAAGCACAGCATAGCAACCCTATTTTTGCACTCCATACACAGACAAAAACCAATATAGATAATGTTAATTGGATCAAATCCAAAATTGAAAAGTATGGAGGCAACCAGAGAAAAGATTATTCTTACAAAGTAGAGTTTATAGAAAGTACAGGTAAAATTGTAATTACCGAGTTTAACGCTGGAGAAAGTACGCCAAGATTTAAATATACCATGAGCGTTTGCGATTTTAAAGAAGTACGCAGGAATGGCATGGATATAGAAATTTTAGCAAATGGTACTTCTATAATTGGTAAGGGCTTTAACTCAAATCAAGAAAGTGTTTGGGCCGGTATAAGAATAAACCACTTTGTACAGGCAGAAAGCAATATTGTAAAAAGATTGCACGCTGCTTTTAAATCACTTTCAGAGTCTTCTGCTATAAATTGTAAATAGCATATTTATTTTTTCTATAACAGGTCAGATCCTTATTCATTGGCTTTCTTGATAAAGCGTTTGAATAAGAACCTGACCTACTTTTTTTAAGAGACCTTTATCTATCACCTCCATATTATCTTGCCGAGTGTGCCAGCTTTCATGAAAAAAATTATCATTTACAGGGCTATAACCTATAATATCTATAGTGGGTATTTTGGCTTCCACATTTAAAAAGTAATGGTCATCGATTATCCTTTCCGAAACTCTTTTTTTTAAGAATAGCTCACTGTATCCCATTGCGTTTGCTATACTCCAAATGTTTTTTAAAATTGTTCTACCGTATTTATAAGAAATATCCTCGTATACAAAAACAGAGCCTTTGCCCGCAATCATATCGAGCAAAATACCGTAATAAGCGCTATAATTTTCTTTGTGCTTATTTTTAGACCAATGCTGAGACCCAAGGCAATAGCCCTCTCCTGTTTCTGGGGAACCATAATCTTCTAAATCGAATAGAATAATATCTACACCTAAATTTTGTAGCACAGTATCTTTTCGGGAAAGCAGTCTGGCAAGTTCTAAAAGTACAGCGACTCCGCTAGCCCCATCGTTGGCGCCTAATAATTGCGGTACTTCTTGCTCAGGCCTATAATCTGAATCTTTATCAGCAATGTGCCTAGTATCCCAATGGGCACACAACAAAATTCTTTTTTTGGCAGCTTCATTAAAAGATGCGATTATATTATTTCCATTTAAAACAGTACCATCATAAGCCTTTTTTTCGAAATTTTGGGAAATAACCTTGGCACCATACTCTTCAAGTTGAGCCATTAAAAATTGCCCACAAGCTTGGTGCGCTTCGGTATTGGGCACTCTAGGT
>Ga0207419_1002334_pt1 | contig 12648 bp, 11 predicted proteins | sample ElkSloMetagenome_4_FD_184723 | JGI IMG/M metagenome (GOLD analysis project Ga0207419, IMG submission 184723) | Hot spring microbial communities from Elkhorn Slough, Monterey Bay, USA - MD2A (version 2) | ecosystem: Environmental > Aquatic > Marine > Intertidal zone > Estuary: Microbial mat ... | reverse complement strand
AAGCAAACAGTCGCTCATTTATTCGGTATAAAGTCAAAAATTTCTGAAATCAGTATACCGCAAATTTCTATGTATCCGACTATCAGATCACTAAATCCATAGAACTTTCAATCACTCCCGCACGCGATCGCCAACCCAAAATTCCCTCACAAAAAGCCGGAATTTACCCTGTTTGACCCCCGAAAAGCTGAGTTCTCAGACGGATCTCATCGATCACAAAATACAGCAAACTTGATCGCAGATCCCTTTCCCCTGCTACCATGACATTTGTGCATCAACTTGGACGGTAACTAAACCGATCCATATTTGCTTTTTACACGTTACCTTAAGTAATGGCTAGCGCGGGTATTTAGACGTATGCATTTGAGTGAAATTACTCATCCGAATCAGCTACATGGTTTATCGATTCACGAATTGCAAGAAATTGCCCGACAAATTCGTGAAAAACACTTAGAAACAGTCGCCGCAACAGGCGGACATTTAGGCCCAGGTTTAGGAGTCGTAGAACTCACTCTCGCCCTCTACCAAACTCTGGACTTAGATCGAGATAAAGTCGTCTGGGATGTCGGCCACCAAGCCTATCCCCACAAAATTATCACAGGTCGCTACAACAACTTCCACACGTTGCGACAAAAAAACGGCGTTGCAGGCTACCTCAAACGCTGTGAAAGCAAATTCGACCATTTTGGAGCCGGACACGCCTCCACCAGCATCTCAGCCGCTTTAGGAATGGCGTTAGCACGGGATCAGCGGGGTGAAGACTTCAAAGTGGCGGCGATCATCGGAGATGGGGCTTTAACCGGAGGCATGGCCCTCGAAGCGATCAATCACGCTGGACATATGCCTCACACCAAGTTTTTGGTGATCCTCAACGATAATGAGATGTCGATCTCGCCTAACGTTGGCGCCATTCCTCGTTATCTCAACAAAATGCGCCTCAGCCCGCCTGTTCAGTTCCTCAAAGACAACCTGCGAGAACAGTTTAAACAGATTCCCTTTGTTGGCGAAACCTTTACCCCAGAAATGGAACGTCTCAAAGAAGGAATGAAACGTTTAGCTGTTCCCAAAGTCGGGGCGGTGATCGAAGAACTCGGCTTTACCTACCTTGGCCCGGTTGATGGTCATAACTTAGAGGAATTGATCGAAACCTTTAAACAAGCCCACAGTATCATTGGCCCGGTGATGGTTCATGTTTCCACCACCAAAGGAAAAGGCTATGCGATCGCCGAAAAAGATCAAGTCGGCTATCACGCCCAGTCTCCCTTTAACCTCGCTTCTGGAAAAGCGGTTCCTTCTAGCAAACCTAAACCTCCGAGTTACTCCAAAGTGTTTGCCCATACCTTGGTTAAACTTGCAGAAAATAATCCTAAAATATTAGGAATTACCGCAGCAATGGCAACCGGAACGGGTTTGGATAAACTCCAAGCCAAACTCCCCAAACAATACATTGATGTTGGCATTGCAGAACAACACGCTGTTACCTTAGCAGCCGGTTTAGCCTGTGAAGGAATGCGTCCGGTTACAGTCATTTATTCGACCTTTTTACAACGGGCATACGATCAAATTATTCACGATGTTTGCATCCAAAAACTGCCTGTTTTCTTCTGTTTAGATCGGGCGGGAATTGTCGGTGCAGACGGCCCGACTCACCAAGGAATGTACGATATTGCCTATCTTCGTTGCTTACCTAATATGGTGATGATGGCACCAAAAGATGAGGCAGAATTGCAGCAAATGGTTGTCACCGGAATTAACCATACCGAAGGGCCGATCTCCATGCGTTATCCGCGCGGTTCGGGTTATGGTGTTCCGTTAATGGAAGAAGGTTGGGAACCGTTACCTATTGGTAAAGGAGAAATTCTTCGCAGTGGTGATGATTTGTTGCTGTTGGGATATGGTTCAATGGTTTATTCGGCAATGCAAGTTGCAGAAATATTGAGCGAACATGGCATAGAATCAACGGTTATTAATGCCCGGTTTGTTAAACCTTTAGATACTGAGTTAATCCTACCTTTAGCCCAACGAATTGGCAAAGTCGCGACTTTAGAAGAAGGCTGTGTCATAGGGGGTTTTGGTTCGGCTGTAGCTGAGGCGTTAATGGATAATAATATTTTGGTTCCGTTGAAGCGGTTCGGAGTTCCTGATCAGTTAGTTGATCATGCGAAACCGGATGAGGCGAAAGCAGATTTAGGGTTAACCAGTTCTCAAATTTCTGAACAAATTCGAGAATTATTTTTCAGTAAACAACCTTCTCCCGTGAGTTAAGTTAGTCTATAGAAACCCGGTAATTTATTCACAACTGGGTTTCTTTGCTTCACAAGGGCGCTTTTCAAGAGCGCCCCTACAAATTATAAAGATACAATATAAAATTGAGGGTAGGTTATCGTTGATCGAGTTAATATTATGACCATTGCTGAAGACTTGCTCCGTCCCTCACCAGAGTTTGAAGAAATTGAGTATCCCCCTGGGAATTTAGAAAGTCAGGAGCTACCCTTGGAAAGCTATTTACATCTGCAACAATTATTGCTGTTGATGAAATGTTTGGATTGGCTGTGGAAAGACAAAAAAGACTATTTTGCAGCCGGAAATCTCACCATTTATTATAGCCCGAATCAGAAAAAATCTGAATATTTTAGAGGGCCTGATTTTTTTGTGGTACTCGATACCGAACGCAAACCCCGGAAAAGTTGGGTCGTTTGGGAAGAAGACGGTAAATATCCTCACGTTATTATTGAACTGTTATCGAATTCAACCGCCAAGGTTGATCGAACAGAGAAGAAAAAAATTTATCAAGAGATTTTCCGCACACCCGACTATTTTTGGTTTGATCCAAATACTTTAGAATTTAAAGGATTTGAGTTACTCCGAGGACAATATCAAGAGATTCAACCCAACGAACAGGGGTGGCTTTGGAGTGAACAATTACAACTCTTTCTCGGTGTTTATGAACAGAAATTGAGATTTTTTACTCCTGAAGCTGAATTAGTTCCTACCCCCGAAGAATCAGCCGAAACCGAAAAGCAACAACGGGAAGCAAGCGAACAGCAACTCGAAATAGAACGTCAACAAAATGTTGCCGAACAACAACGCAATCAAAGATTAGCCGCTAGATTACGAGAGTTGGGCGTTGATCCTGATACAGTGTGAATATAGTGTCAATTGAGTCTATCGTATTTTAATTTGAACTAAAAACTGTTTTTCGCCAATACTTTTAACCCAGATCCGTTATCATAGTTCGAGGTTAAGGGGAAATTCAGCAGAGAAGGTGATCAAGCCCCTAGAGTGCAAGAGTGTAGTTGATCCTGTCCTAAATTTTAATACTTCTATGCTTGATTTTATCAAAGATATTCCCACAGTTTATTTAGGATTAATCGGAAGTTTTATTGCGGGAATGGGAACGGGTGTGGGTGCAATTCCGGTGTTAATTGTAAGTCAGATTAGTCAACGAATTCAAGGGATAATGTTAGGGTTTGGGGCGGGTGTAATGTTAGCCGCAACCTCATTTTCCTTAATTGTTCCTAGTCTAGAATCCGCCACCCAACAAACCAATAGTAATACTTTGTCGGCTTTAATTGTCGTCGCCGGAATATTACTTGGGGGGGCATTTTTATTGTACAGTCATCAATATTTTCCTCACGAACATTTTATTAAAGGCCCCGAAGGAAATTATCAGAATTTAAAACGAATTTGGCTGTTTGTAATTGCGATCGCTATCCATAACTTTCCCGAAGGATTGGCGGTTGGGGTGGGGTTTGGAGGTGAATATATTGCCAATGGTACCGCCTTAGCGATTGGGATTGGTCTACAAAATATCCCCGAAGGATTTGTCGTAGCCATTGCTTTATTGACTGAAAAATACTCCCGTTTGACTGCATTTAGTATTGCTCTATTAACCGGATTAGTCGAACCTGTGGGCGGGTTAATTGGGGCGGGAGTGGTTTCAGTTGCTCAACCTCTTTTACCTTGGGCGATGGCTTTTGCGGCAGGTGCAATGCTGTTTGTGATTAGTGATGAAATTATCCCCGAATCTCACAGTCTCGGACAGGAAAAAGAAGCAACTCTCGGTGTTATGGTTGGTTTTGTAGTGATGATGTTTTTAGATGTAACTTTGGGGTAAAATATCAGAAAATTGATCATAAAGACAAACCCAAACAATTCACAGCGATCGCCATCCCCAAAACAAGAAAAGCAGAGAAAAGGTTCAATGTCTAGTCTGAACCCTATTTCCTACTCTGAGACTGAGCATAGATCGATCAAAAATTTAGAGACTCAATACAGGCTCAAACATTTAGTCTACCCGTTCCAATTGCCAAAGGATTTGATTTCCCTCACGGCGAACTCTGGAAACTTCCCAATTCCGCCAAGCCCAGTTATCACCGCGACTGGTGACAGCACTAGCATTGACATCCATCAGATCAGCCAATTCAGAACTACTGATCAAGTAACCCTTACTTGCAATTTCATCAGCAATATGCAAGGTTTCTATCAAATTACGAAGTTGGTTAACCCTAACCTCACGGGGTAACACTTCTTGTGCATCATTCGTTATGTCGTTCATAGCAAAATCAGAAACAGCAAGATTAGAGTTCACGTTATCACACAGGATTTTATCGTTATGTTAGCAATCCTGCCAGCTTTGTGGGAAAGATTGAGGAAAATTGATTTGAAACCGCTTGGAAACCCAACTAACAAAATGGACAACTAATCGCGATCACTTTCATCAACAGACAAGGGGACAAATTTTTAATTGCTAGAGCAACAGATCCGATTAAATTTGTCCATTGATTGAGTCACAGATTACTCCACCCAACGGGTACTCTGCGCGCGTGGGCTTCGCTCAACACCAGTTGCTCCAAATTGTCGCGCTGCTGTGACCGTTGGTCAATTATGTTGATTCGTGACATTTTTAGCAAAATGAACTGAACTTGCTATGCTATAAAGTGACTACTCGTTAAACTGTAACCTGTTGGGAAACTCCGGTGAAAGTCCGGGGCTGTGCGGCAACTGTAAGTCATTCACAAGCAAATTGACAAGCCAGAAGGCCAGCTGGTTACGCACCACTCTACATCCTGCCAAGCACAGGAAAGGGGCTTAAATGCTTATTCATCAAACCGAAAATTTCAACCTCAGCCTTCCGCCTCTACCGTTGCAACGTCCTTTGTTGCTGATCGGACATGGGACTCGCGATACAGAAGGCCGTCAAACGTTCCTTGATTTTGCTGAAGCCTATCAAGCTCTTGACCATTCTCGCCCCGTTGTTCCCTGTTTTCTAGAACTGACCGGCCCAACGATTCAAGAAGGCGTTGAACGCTGCATTAAACAAGGCTACACCGATCTCTCTGCATTACCGTTGCTATTGTTTGCAGCCCGCCACAACAAATTTGATATTACGAACGAACTTGATCGCGCCCGCGAAATCTATCCGCAACTGAAATTTCATTACGGGCGTCATTTCGGGATCAGTCCCCTGATTTTTGAGTTGTGGAAAACTCGTTTAGCAGAACTTGATCGCCCTGATATTCCTCGTTCTGAAACGGTTATACTCTTTGTCGGACGAGGTTCTTCCGATCCAGATGCCAATAGCGATGTCTACAAACTCGCTCGCATGGTCTGGGAAGGAAGCGGTTATCAGACAGTCGAAACCTGTTTTATTGGCATTACTCATCCCCGTCTAGAAGAAGGTTTCCGTCGCGCCCGTTTATATCAGCCCAAACGGATTATTGTCTTGCCTTATTTCTTGTTTACTGGCGTGTTAGTCAAGAAAATTTTTGACATCACCGCCCAACAGCAAGAACAATATCCTGAGATTAGCATGACCTGTTTGCCGGAAATGGGCATTCAACCCGAACTGTTGCAACTATTACGCGATCGCGAAATTGAAACCCAACTCGGTCAAGTTCAGATGAACTGTGAAGCCTGTAAGTTCCGGTTAGCAGCAGTTTCTGGCGACTCACACTCTCATGATCATCACGCTCACGCTCACGCTCACCATGATCATAGTCACGATCACGGTCATGCTCATGAGGCGGTTGACCCCTATGCTGATCCGCAGCAATACCATCAACGAATTTGGCAAGCCCCATAAACCCCTAAAACTCGTTCTCAGCAAAAATTCATCTCCCTAAGATTCAATAGATATTAGTTTGGATCTATCGCCCCCTCATGCTCCGCGAATTCAGCTTTAGAGGGGGCGCTTGTTTACTCCATTGAGAGCGAAGATAAAAATAAAAATAACCCCATCCATAGAACCCATTAACCCATAACATCAAACCTTTTCCAATCACTGAATCAAGTAACGGAAATACCCAAACCGTTGCAAACAAAACACCGACCATTTCTACAAATGCAACGACTCGACCATAATGGTTGATATCCCAGTAAGAAATGGGGCTGATAAACCGATAATTACTCACCGGAAAAAAATGTCGATGAGCATCATCATGGTGAACAGGTAAATCAAACAAAGAATGTAAAATTAAACTCAAGCATAGAATTTGTAGACTTTCCCAGTTATAAAAATAAGCAATTCCCCATCCAAACATCGCCAGAGGAATCGAATGAAAAGTTGCTACAATATTTTGCATATTGGGTTGATAATAAGCCTCTGACCAAATTTTTGATGCGGGAATTTTAGCAATAAACTTCGCCCAACCATAAAATAAAAAAATCGGAATATCCGGTAAAATTCCACCCATTACAATCATTAAATAAGCTTGAGAATTATGGGCTTGACTCAAAAGAGCCAGATTTAAAATTGCATGACTCGGTGTATTCATCCTTGATCGTAACTGTTCGGGATGCTATCGATCTTATCATTTATTGTGACATCTAGCTTTCCATTCTTCTAAAGCTAAATCAACTAAAATCTCTATTGAATTAGATTGAACTGATTTTTCAGTCATTTTTTCATACCATTTTAAGTAGTACATAATATCAAGATCATCACATTTTCCGCCCGATGAATAACGACTGGGAATTCTTACTTTTAATGCCGTTTTCCAATCTTCTGTCAGAATGCTTAGTTTTGCATTTTTTACGTTGTAATAGGGAAGATAAAGAAACAGCTCTAGATTTCTATCTTTATTGGATTGGTAAAATCCACCGCAGAGTAAATGGGTCGGTTTACAAAGTTGACCATCTTTTTTGATTTTACCATAAGTTAGGGTAACGCTTGTACTCTTTTCTCCCATGAAATCATCAAAATTTATAATTCTTTCTCGCAGTTTGAGAATAATGTTTTGAACTTCTGTAGTTTGAGACTCTAGCATCCGATCAAGTGCTTTCGGGATTTTAGGGAGTTTCCTTAAACTCACTTGCATTGGAGATTGAGAAACTTTATAGTTAGCTAAATCCATAATTTTTAGAGAAGTTATTAATTCTTGACTCGAATTTTTCAAATCAAAAGAGATATAATTAGTTATTTCGCGGATATCAAACCACAAAAAATCTATTTTTAGCTGGTTATATTTGCGATCAATTAAATTATGTCGATGAAAACTCGGAGCGAGCGCTAACAGTTGAATTGATTGTGTATAGTCGATATCAGCTTGAAAAGGTTTCTCCGACAAAATGCGATCATAGTAACGAGTTAATTGCTGCACAATATATCGATATTCCGTATTTTTTAACTCGATAATGACTAATGCTTTGTTTTCTGCGATCGCTAAAATATCACAAAATTCTCCTCGAATTGAGAATTGTCGTTTCAAAGGTTGTAAATTGAACAAATTCTTTAAATTATCCCAGACAAATGTTTCTAAGTCGGCTTCACTGTTAAATTTCCAGATTCCCTCATTCTTCGTTAGCATTATTTTTCCACTCTCTCTGAATTACACCTTAATTTCTAGCTTTCCATTCATCTAACGCCAGATCAATCAATATTTGTAATGAATTGGACTCCGCTAATTTTCCGGTCATTTTACGATAAAGATTGAGATACTGTTCAAAAGGATAATACGTTCCGGCTTTCCAAGGTTCTTTATAGCGGGAGGGAAGCACTATCCCAGAGACGGTTTTCCAGTCATTTGTTCTAACTAAAACTTTGATAATTCTTTGATTTGTTTCATCGTGAGGAAAAGGAAGATAGAGAAACAGTTCGATTTTAACTATTTTTTTAGAATAGGAATACCGAGGCTTATCCAAAGGTTCGCCCCAAAGATCGGTGGTTTGTGTATGTACAACGATATCTGGATCGTCTAAATTTTGATCAACTGAAACCGAATATTGATCTCGATGAAACTCAACACAACGGGTATGATAAGCACGATAAAGCTGAGTTTTACCTTTTCTTTTACCATATCTAATCGTTGCTTCCGTGCTATTTTCCGCCATCCGTTCATCAAATCTGAGAATTTTTTCTCGAAGATCTAAAACAATATTTTGTTTTTCTACACTATCCTTTTCAATTATATTTAGCAGTGCTTTTGGCGGGCGGGGTAAAATTTTAGCATTCGGAGCATTTTCAGGATTAATAATATATTTTTCGGGACGGGGAATTATTACTTTTGAAATCGTCGCTCCCCGAAGGGCGTTAAAAGCAAAATAAATCCGGCTTTCTACTTGAGTAATCCGAAACCGTAAAAGCTCCAAATCAAGAGTATGATATTTGAGATCGATAAAACTATATTCGTGAAAACAGGGTGCGATCGCAATTAAACGGATGGGCCGAGTATAATCAATTTGAGAACTGAGCGGTCGTTCTTCTAAAAGATTGTCATAATATCGAGTAAGCTGCTGAACAATATAGCGATCTTCTACATTCTTTAGTTCTAGTATGACTAATCGCTTACAGGAATCTATTGCCAGAATATCGCAGACTTCTCCTTGCACTCTATATTGCTGCTTCAGAGGTTTTAATCCGAGTAAACTCGATAAGTTTTTCCAGACAAAACTCTCCAAAGCAGCCTCATTATTAAATTCCCATCCTTCTCTAGATTTGCGTAACATAGAAACAAATTTAGAGCGCACCGTACAGCCGTTGAATCAGTTCCGGCGCTCGGACAACTCCCTCGATCCGCTCAATCGGTTGACCCTTTTTAAACAAGACTAAAGTCGGTAAAGCTTCAATTCCGTATTGAGATGCAATCTGTGGATATTTATCCGTGTCAATTTTCACAATGTGGATTTGTTGACTCATTTGCTGATTCACTTCCTCTAAAATCGGAGCCATCATGTGACAAGGGCCACACCAAGTCGCATAGAAATCAACTAAAACCGGAAGATCCGAACCCTCTAGAAGTTCTTTGAAGCTGCTAAACGTCTTTTTGACTGACATGGAGAGAAACTCCCTCTAACTTGATGTTTGTATTATAATCTGACCTGATCAGAGTTAACAGTCTTTACGGGTTAGTTTTATCTTCAAACTTTGATTGTGAAAGTAGCCTTCATTAAGAATTAACAATTGATTGAATTAGCTCAAACTTGATTTAAAATCCTGTTTCACTCGATTAACTGTCAATTAAATCTAAATAGAAATTACAGTTTATGAAGAAAGTTTGATTTTATAGAAGTCCCAAAAGCTGTTAACCTCTAGGATGGAAAGTTTAAGCGTTGAAAAATTGCTGAGGAAATCTCAATGGACGTTTTACCCGAAACCCAACAACATCTCAAAGAACAAGTTGCAATTGTTACAGGCGCATCACGGGGAATTGGTCGGGCGATCGCGATCGCTTTAGCCAGCCAAGGGGCTAACATTGTTGTTAACTATGCCAGTTCTTCTCAGGCTGCTGACGAATTGGTTAACGAAATTACGCACTCGGGAGGACAAGCAGTCGCGATCGGTGCCGATGTTTCCCAAGCCGATCAAGTCGATAGCCTGATCAACACCGTGATGGAAAAATGGGGTCGAGTTGACATATTAGTAAACAACGCAGGTATTACCCGTGATACCCTACTTTTGCGGATGAAACCCGAAGAATGGCAAGCGGTGATCGACCTCAACCTGACAGGTGTCTTTCTCTGCACTCGTGCCGTCAGTAAAATTATGCTGAAAAAGCGATCCGGTCGAATTATTAATATTGCATCTGTCGCAGGTCAGATGGGAAATCCTGGACAAGCTAATTATAGTGCAGCCAAAGCCGGTGTGATTGGGTTTACCAAAACCGTTGCCAAAGAACTCGCCAGTCGGGGTATTACGGTCAACGCCGTCGCCCCCGGTTTTATTGAAACTGACATGACCAAAGATCTCAAAAATACCGAAGACATTCTAAAATTTATTCCCCTCGGTCGGTACGGTCAACCCCAAGAAGTTGCCGGAATGGTCAGATTTTTAGCCGCAGATCCGGCTGCTGCCTACATCACAGGTCAGGTGTTTAATGTTGATGGTGGCATGGTTATGGCCTAGAAAGGCAAGAGCTCATGTGGCAATATAGGTAGGAGGTCGAGACAATAGGCAACCAAGATGTTCTATCTCCCAACCTCCCCCTGCACCCCACCCCCCTACTCCCTCCTCTTGTACGGTTTCCACGAACTAGCACTCACCACCTAAGAGTGCTAAATTGACTAAGTGGAGAGCTAACGGTCGTTACATGGCAAAAATTGTTGCGTTTAATGAAGAGTCAAGACGGGCGCTCGAACAGGGTATCAACGCCATCACAGATGCAGTGCGTGTTACCCTCGGCCCGAAAGGTAGAAATGTATTATTAGAGAAGAAATTTGGTTCGCCCGATATTGTAAATGATGGGATTACTGTCATCAAAGAAGTTGAAATCTTCGATCCCCTGGAAAACACGGGCGCTAGACTCATTCAAGAAGTCGCCTCTCAAACCAACGATGTCGCCGGAGATGGAACCACCACGGCAGCGATTTTAACTCAAGCAATGATTGCGGAAGGCTTAAAAAACGTTGCAGCAGGGGCTAACCCTGTATCCCTACGTCGAGGGATTGAAAAAACCATCAACCGTTTAGTGGCCGAAATCGAAGCGGTGGCAAAACCCGTAGAAGGAGATGCAATCGCGCAAGTGGCGACAGTCTCAGCCGGAAACGATCCAGAAATTGGTCAGATGATAGCCCAAGCGATGGATAAAGTCACCAAAGACGGTGTAATCACGGTTGAAGAATCCAAATCTTTGACAACCGAACTCGATGTTGTTGAAGGGATGCAATTTGATCGCGGTTATCTATCGCCCTATTTTGTCACCGACAATGAACGGATGATCGCCGAGTATGAAAATGCTCGTATTCTGATTGTTGATAAGAAAATTAGTGCTATTCAGGATTTAGTCACAGTCCTCGAAAAAATAGCACGGGAAGGTCAGCCTCTGCTAATTATTGCAGAAGATGTCGAAGGAGAAGCTCTGGCGACTCTGGTTGTTAACAAGGCCAGAGGTGTTTTAAATGCAGTTGCAGTCAAAGCCCCAGGGTTTGGCGAACGCCGAAAAGCCATGCTGCAAGACATCGCCATTCTCACCAATGGTCAAGTGATCTCTGAAGAAGTCGGTTTAAGTTTGGATCTCGTTACCCTAGAAATGCTAGGAACAGCCGACAAAATTACCGTTGAAAAAGACAAGATCATCATTGTCGCCTCTGGTAATACAGCCGACGTTGAAGCCCGCATTGCTCAACTACGACGACAACGGGCTGAAACTGATTTAGAGTATGATCTCAATAAACTGCAAGAACGAATTGCTAAACTTTCAGGCGGTGTTGCAGTCATTAAAGTTGGGGCGGCGACAGAAACCGAATTAAAATCTCGTAAACTGCGAATTGAAGACGCTCTCAACGCCACGAAAGCCGCAGTTGAAGAAGGAATTGTTCCCGGTGGCGGTACAACTCTGATTCATTTAGCGAAAAAAGTTGACCAAATTCTCGATGAACTGGTCGGAGAAGAAAAGATTGGCGGTAAAATCGTTGCCAAAGCTTTAGAAGCTCCGCTCTGTCAAATTGCTAATAATGCCGGAGCAGAAGGAGCGGTAATCGTTGAAAAGGTTCGGGAAACCGATTTTCACATGGGTTACAATGCTCTGACGGGTGAATGTGAAGACTTGATCAAAGCAGGGATTATTGATCCGGCGAAAGTTGTTCGTTCAGCGCTGCAAAATGCAGGTTCAATTGCCGGAATGGTCTTAACCACTGAAGCTTTAGTTGTTGAGAAACCCGAGAAGAAACCCGCAGCCCCCGACATGGATGGCATGGGCGGCATGGGCGGCATGGGCGGCATGGGCGGCATGGGTATGGGCGGCATGGGTATGGGCGGCATGGGCGGCATGGGCGGCATGGGTATGATGTAAGTCGTTCAGCGCTTAATCACTCAATACGCGAGTTTTGTTACTCATTTAAAGCAACTCAATTTAATTGGGTTGTTTTTTTATTAAGAACGATAATTAAACCCCTCTCCAAACCTCTCCCCTACAAGGACATAGAACTATCACAGATACGGCGACTTTCTCGATTCAAATTAACATTAGGATTATTAAAATAGTCCTGTAACCAATCACAACCATGCTTCAATAAACCATCAATTTCTAATCCTTCCAAGTTCCATAAAATTATCGTTCAGATTTCCATAGTTTAACCGTGCCATCAATACTCTGTATACTCTATCATCGATAATATAGCAGTTCGCGCTGGTATGTTAACAAACCTTCGAGAACCCAGAAACCTAAAACCTTGATTTAAAGGGTTTTTCAATCCCCTATTCCCTGATCCCTA
>Ga0207419_1002330_pt1 | contig 12656 bp, 6 predicted proteins | sample ElkSloMetagenome_4_FD_184723 | JGI IMG/M metagenome (GOLD analysis project Ga0207419, IMG submission 184723) | Hot spring microbial communities from Elkhorn Slough, Monterey Bay, USA - MD2A (version 2) | ecosystem: Environmental > Aquatic > Marine > Intertidal zone > Estuary: Microbial mat ... | reverse complement strand
ATTCTTTTTAATGAGATTTCTGATAAAATAGCAAACAGACCTGGTGGCTATACAAGAATAATAAGAACAGGTTTTAGATTAGGAGATAATGCAGAAACTTGTATGATAGAGCTTGTTGATTACAACGAATTATTATTACAAGAAGCTGGAGACTCTAAGTCTAAAACTAGAAGAGGTGGTCGCCGCCGTCGCAAAAAGTCGAAGAATACAGAAACTGCTGAGCAGTCTCAGGCTCAATCTACACAGACTGAAGAGGCTAGTGCTGATACAGAAGAAAGCGCTACAAGCGAAGCGCTTAGTGAAGATGAAAGCGTAGAAAAAGAGGATGAAAAAAAGAAAAGCGATGAATAAAAATTATCGTCTTAGATTTAAATATTAATTTTAGGGAAATGATTAACTTCATTTCCCTTTTTTTTCAATTTTTAATAAATAAACATGCAGGAAGCTAACAGAAAACCCGCGGTGTTGCTGCTAGAGGATGGCACAAATTTTAAAGGATCTTCTATTGGCCTACAGGGTACAAGCGGTGGAGAAATTTGCTTTAATACAGGCTTAACAGGTTACCAAGAGATTTACACAGATCCATCTTACTTTGGTCAAATTATCGTAAATACAACGGCTCATATTGGCAATTACGGAGCATTAGATGCCGAAACAGAGTCTTCTTCTGTAAAAATCAAGGGCTTAGTTGTAAAAACATTTTCTGATATATACTCACGTAAAACAGCTGACAGTTCTCTGCAAAAGTATCTTGAAAATTCGGGTATTGTAGGCATTGCAGGCATAGATACCAGAAAGCTCGTAAGGCATATAAGAGAGAAGGGTGCTATGAACGCTATTATTTCTTCAGAAATCTTAGATATAGACGAACTTAAAAGTGAACTTGAAAAAGTACCTTCTATGCAAGGTTTAGAGTTATCAACTCAAGTTTCAGCTCAAGAGTATTATGACTATAAAGCTGACAATGAGGAATTTAAGGTAGCAGTACTTGACTTGGGAATAAAAACGAATATCCTCAGAAGCTTAAAAGAAAGAAACTGTACTTGTAGGGTTTTTCCTGCTAAAACTTCGTTTGAAGAAATGCAGCAGTGGCAGCCAGATGGATATTTTATATCTAATGGTCCGGGTGATCCGGCCTCTACAAAATATGCTGCTGAAACAGTGAAAAAAATCCTAGAGCAAGAAATTCCTCTATTCGGTATTTGCATGGGGCATCAGATTTTGGCTTTGGCCACTGGCATCAGCACTTATAAAATGCATCATGGGCACAGAGGGCTCAATCATCCTGTAAAGAATTTAATTACTGGTAAATGCGAAATTACCTCTCAAAATCACGGTTTTAGCGTAAGTAGCGAAGATATCGAAAAGTCTGAGGTAGTAGAGGTTACGCACATCAACCTAAATGACAATACTGTAGAAGGTATAAAAGTGAAGAATAAACCTGCATTTTCAGTGCAGTATCACCCAGAGTCTTCTCCTGGCCCACATGATTCAAGGTACTTATTTGATGGTTTTATTGAGATGATTAAGTTGCAAGCAGTAAATACTTAAGTTGATGAAAAAAATTAGCATTATCCTACTTTCATTTATATTCTCACAAGTTTTTACAAGCTTAGAGATAGCAGCACAGCCTAAAAAGCAAAAGGAAAAAGTGCTTAAGTTAGCAGAAGAGTTAAACGAGAAAGTAATTAAGTGGCGTAGAGAGATTCACCAAAACCCTGAGCTTTCAAATAGGGAGTTTAAGACTGCGGCTAAAGTTGCAGAGCACTTAGAAAGTTTGGGTATAGAAGTTAAAACCAAAATAGCCTATACGGGTGTTGTAGGCATACTAAAAGGCGGTAAGCCAGGTCCTGTAGTTGCCTTGAGGGCAGATATGGACGCTTTGCCAGTAGTAGAAAGGGTAGATGTGCCTTATGCCTCTAAAGTGCGTTCTACCTATAATGGCAATGATGTAGGCGTTATGCATGCTTGCGGTCATGATACCCATGTAGCGATACTAATGGGTGTAGCAGAGTTACTTGTTCAGATGAAGGATGATATAAGCGGCACGGTCAAGTTTATCTTTCAACCAGCAGAAGAAGGTGCACCACCTGAAGAGGGCGGCGGAGCAAAAATGATGATAGAAGAAGGCGTATTAGAAAACCCTAAAGTAGATGCGATTTTTGGTCTTCATATTAACTCGCAGACGGAAGTGGGGAAAATTTCATACAAGCCAGGAGGTACCTTGGCAGCAGCAGATTTTTTTAGAATAAAGGTAAAGGGTAAGCAAAGTCATGGTTCGCAACCTTGGGGTGGGGTAGATCCAATTGTTGTAGCTTCACAAATTGTAAATGGATTACAGACCATAGTCAGTAGGCAAGTAGATTTAACAAACGAAGCTGCTGTGGTTACAGTAGGTACCATAAAGGGTGGTGTCAGGCACAACATTATTCCCGAAGAGCTTGAGATGACGGGAACGATACGCACCTTAGATACTGAAATGCAAGAGCGAATTCATGAAAAAATAGAACTTACTGCCACTAAAATTGCAGAAAGTGCCGGAGCGGAAGCAGAGGTCGATATTCTTAAAGGAGTACCGGTTACTTACAATGACCCAGAATTAACAGCTAAAATGCTGCCTATATTAACAGAAATGGCTGGCGAAGAAAATGTAAGACAAATTCCTGCGAAAACAGGGGCAGAAGATTTTTCATTTTTTCAAGAAGAAGTACCTGGCTTATTTTTCTTTTTGGGCGGTATGCCAAAAGGAATGAAGCCAGAAGAAGCTGCGCCACATCATACACCTGATTTTTTTATTGACGACAACGGTTTAAAATTAGGAGTTGAGACTTTATCTATGCTCACTTTAAACTATTTATACAATAACAAGTAAGTTGCGTTTCTGATAAGTTTCTATCCGATGCGTAAAATATAACTTGGCCTATTTTGAATAGCTTTCGATTTTTCAAGAAATACTTAGAAGGGGAATACGACAAATATTCCCCTTTTTTGACCTACATCATCGAAGCAGTATTTAAAAATGATTTGCTAATTGTAGAAGTTGATGCAAAGCGCTTTAACCTTTTTAGTAAGAAAGGAACAGTTATAGCCGATTTAATTTTAGACAACGGGAAAGATTTAAAGGGTAACGCCATAATTCTAAATGATTCCAGTCTAACTTTAAGTTCAAGGAAAGAAACAAAGGAAATAGAGCTAAGTGAGGCACTGGGCGAAATCGAGGAGAAAATATTCAAATTTTTCAGAAAAATCTGTCACAAAGACGATAGAAAAGCTATTTCAATATTAAAGCGTGATTTTCTTTCCTTCTATTCAAAACTGACCCATGAACAAGAAGCGCTTAAAAACTTCCAAAAGTTAGATGGCTTTTTCAGAAAATCCATCAATAAAAAATATAGAACAGCGGTGCTCTTAAAATGGATGTTTTTTCATCGGCTATTTTTTGAAACTATAAGAGGTAAAGAGCTATATTTAGAGACACTTCAAAAAAACAACATATTTTTTCTGTTTCAAGAAACCTCAAAGAAATTAGAGGAAAAAGTTGATGTTTTAAGTGAAGAAGCCTGTTTATTTGTCAGCAATCTTATCCAAAAAAGCGATAATTTACATATTACACTCGAATACATTTTAGAAAGCACCCAAATTGCATTAGGAGAAAAAGGCAAGGAGGAGGATTTTGCAGTATCAGATTTAGTAAAAATTAAAGTTAAGTATCTAGACTATCTTACACATTACATTACTGATCACTCAGAAATAATGGTATCTACAAGCATAGGCTTGGATCTGACTGCCATCATTTTAGATACATCTCAAAGTCACAAGGTTTTTGTTTTAAGTGAATCTCTTTGGGCGTTTTATACAGCTTTTTGCACTTTTAAATCACATCGTTTAGCGTCTTCTATTGAGCATGCATTAGTAGATTTGGCAATGTTGGATAATGTTGGAGAAACAAGCGAAAAATTATTTTCCTACAAAGTAGAAAATGAAAATATGCTACCAAATTTTAAACATGCTGCACTCTTTGCAGTAGACTTTTTAACCTACCCAACGAACACCTACACCGAAAATGAAGCGAGCCCTATATCGAAAAATTACAAAAGTATAGAGGTTAAAAAAGAATATTTTAGAAATGTAGTCGAACAGTTACCTGCAAATACAAAATTGATTTCTTTGCAAGAAAATCATTTATTGTACAACCATAAGTTTGGTAATGTAAGGGGTTGGTTAGTTAAGAACTTTTCTGGAGAAATAGAGGAAATACAACTTGATCAGCCTTTATGCGCTACTATTGCCTATTTGGAAAGTGATAATATAGCAAAAAAACTCTGTTACAAAAGCGTCAAATCAGATTTAGTGAAGGAGGATCGATGGCAATTGCCTACAGACCAAAAACAATGGTTTCCATATCATCATAAAAACGTATTTCCTCTGTATGCAAAAGCCAATAACAATGAGGCTATATTTAATAAAAGATTTCTGCCTCTTTTTAAAAAGGAAAAGAAACTGCCTCCCGAAACCAACTTTGCTAATAATCGAGCTGTAAAGCTATTAAAGAAACCTTTTAATGCCCCAATAAACGTAGCTGCAAAGCATGTTTATAGCGATTTAGAGTTTGCAGATATTGATTTTTACAGAAATAATCAATTTTTGTGTATCGCCTTTGATCATACTGAGAAGGATAGCTTGGTCATTACCACAGATTATTTTCCTACCTATAGCTTTTTAGATAAGCTTTTTTGCTTACCGCTTTTGGGAGGCAAAGAATTTAATATTTCAGATACTGCTTATTTATATTTTCGAAACATTTTGGTTAGCAATGTTGAGGTGAAGTTTACCGAAAATACACGCCAAAAAGACCAAAAACTGAGTGGACACATCGAAAACTTAAAAAAAGTAACTTTAAGTTTACCTGTACTCAACAAGTTTACTTTGCAATTAGAAGCTACATGCGTAGCAAACAAAGAAGAAAGGGTTTCGAAAGAGGTAAGCGAATACTACGAAATTGCCGAGGCTTTTCTTAAAAAAGTAAAAATTTTAAAAAAGGATGCTAGAGAAAGGAAAAAACTGCTGAGCACCATCGAGAACGAAATCAACCGATTTTTAGCTTTGGTTCAAACCTTTGTAAAAGCCGAAAATGCTTGTCGAAAAGAACTGGGTTTTCTTACTAAAGAACATTTATTTTACTACAGTTTGGCTATCTTAAATAGTGCTCAATACAAAGAAATATTTGGCTACCATTTGGCTTTTGGTGAACCAAAAATTCCATTTTTGTACAATATGTGGGAGTGGATTTTCTTTGGTAAGGCACTCAGTAAGGCCTTTTTAGGAGAATTGGAAAATAGCCCTCAAATAAAAATAAAAAATATAGATGAAGACGATTCAGTAAAAAAACTAGAACAAATCAAAATACTAAAAAAAATAGGCTGCATTTTGATCAATGATGAATTGGAAGTTGGGGGCTTACCTTCTGTAATTTGGGAATATCAACTAAAAGGCAAGTCTCCTGTAGAATGGAAAATCTTAGAATTGAGAAAAAAATACAAAGGGCAGCGATTAGATAAAAAATTGAAAGACAAAATAGTAGATGAAATAAAGCGTAGTTGTAATATTGCAGAGCAGGTTGCTCAAATTATGCAACAAATCAATCAGCTCGATTTTAAACTGACTTATTAAATAATGAATACACTTGCTGTAATAAAGCTTCCTGAGGAGTGGAAAAGACAAGGCAAGAGCAAGCAATTGCTTTATTACGCATTTTTTAGTGCCATAGGTATAGGACTACTTTATTTTATTATCCAAAACCAGGGTACAGAAAACCTACTAGCCAGCTTAAAAAGTGTAAATTATTGGTGGGCAATACCCATATTTTTTGTGTCTGTTTTCAATAACATCATCCGCTCATTAAGATGGTTGCTCTTATTAAAAACCTTAGGGCATAGACCAGGTTTGGTAAAGGCTTTTAATGCCTTAATGTTCGGTTATATGGTAAATTATGCCATACCACGCATGGGTGAAATCACAAGATGTGTAGCCCTAAAAAAAGCAGACCACATCCCTTTTAAGTCGGCATTTGGCACTGTAATTACAGAGCGTTTTATAGATGTGCTATCCCTCTTATTTGTTTGCATAATCTCGGTACTTTGGGCTTATGAGGAAATAGCCGTTTTTACCTTAGAATATATGGTAAAACCTGTTCTTAAGGTAGGTTTGGGTTGGTTTAATGATATTTGGATGTTGCTTTCCATTGCTGTATTCATCCTCTTATTTTTTGTATTAATGCTATGGTTATTTAAGGGCAGAATTATAAAGTTTATAAGAGAAAAACAAATCAAATCGCGTTTTTACGAAGTTTGGCGCGGTATAACGTCTATTAGAAATGTAGAAAAACCCTCGCTGTTTATCATTTATACCCTGTTGATTTGGTTCAATTATTTTCTGAGTACTTACCTATGGTTTTTTGCTTTTGACATAGACGCCAGTGTAAAAGCAGGTTTGGTTATTATGGCAATGGGTAGTATTGCCAAATCTTTACCCATACAAGGAGGCGGTTTGGGCGCTTATCATTTTATAGTAGCACAAGCCGTAGTAATTTTTGGTTTTACACACTTACAAGGCAATTCATTGGCCATTGTCAACCACGGTTTTCAAACGGTTTATCAAATAGGATTGGGCTTAATAGGCATGGTTTATTTTGCCAAAAAGTAAAAAGTCATGCCCGGTAAAACCAGACATGACTAACATCTACAGCTAATTTACTATTATTTCATCGCTATTTCTCTTGAAATGCGAATTCGGTTTATTAACAAATAGTAAGGTCTAATCAGTTCAAATTATTTTAATAATAAATTTTGTTGATGCTCGATTGCCTGCTATACAATTGGCTCATAAAAGTTGGCAATCATCTATTTTTTTTGATTCGAGCGTAATTTTCATTCCTTAACCTTTTAAAATCCCACTCATATATTTTAATAGGATACTGTTGAAAAAAGGATGAATTTTAGCGTATATATCCTTTATTTCAATAAACAGAAATTTTTATTACAAGGCGTATTTTGTAATATTAATGGTTTAGAGAATAATCATTTTTTAAAACTGTCTCATGAAGATTTCTTTTTACCAGCCTCTGGTAGTATTTGTATTTTTAATCTTTTTCATACAAAAAGTCCACACACAAGATAGAGCCATACAAAAAGCCCCTGATAGAACTCAAGGCGAAGGCCCTTATAAACAATTGATCATAAGAGGTGCTACGCTGATCAATGGGGCGGGTTCCCCACCTTTGGGCCCAGTTGATGTAGTGGTTGAGAACAACATCATCACCGATATAAAAGTAGTTGGCTATCCTGGGGTTAACATCAGCGAAAAAAGAAGGCCAAAAGCAGAAGATAATGCAAAAGTTATTGATGCAGAAGGGATGTATCTTTTACCTGGGTTTGTAGATATGCACGGGCACATTGGAGGTAAGTCGCAAGGTACGCCCGCAGAATATGTTTTTAAGCTATGGATGGCGCATGGCATCACTACCATTAGGGATCCTTCTACAGGTAATGGCTTAGATTGGGTGCTGGAGCACAAAGAAAAAAGCGATAAAAATACCATTACAGCACCACGAATAGAAGCGTACCCAGCTTTTGGTTTAGGTAACGAAAAGAAAATAGCCTTGCCAGAAGAAGCACGCGCATGGGTACAAAAAGTCTCTAAGCAAGGTGCCGATGGTATTAAGTTTTTTGGCGCTAGGCCAGACATAATGGAAGCGGCCCTAGATGAAGCGGGCAAGCTTGGTTTGCGTTCGGCCTGTCATCATGCACAGTTAGATGTGGCTTGGCTCAATGTGCTTAATACTGCTAGAATGGGCCTTACCTCTATGGAACATTGGTATGGCTTGCCAGAAGCACTTTTCGATGATAGAACCATTCAAGATTATCCAGCAGATTATAATTACCAAAACGAGCAAGACCGATTTGAGCAAGCCGGTAGGCTTTGGGCCCAGGCAGCAGAACCCCACTCAGAAAAATGGAATGCTGTGATGAACGAATTACTCGAACTAGATTTTACCTTAGATCCAACATTCAACATTTACGAGGCAAGTAGAGATTTGATGAGGGCAAGGCGGGCCGAGTGGCACGAAGATTACACCTTGCCTTCGCTTTGGAGATTTTACCAGCCAAGCAGGGTGTCACATGGTTCTTACTGGCATTTTTGGTCTACAGAAGACGAGGTAGCCTGGAAGAAAAACTATCAATTATGGATGGAATTTGTGAATGAATATAAGAACAGAGGTGGCAGAGTAACCACCGGATCAGATTCAGGCTTCATTTATCAATTGTATGGTTTTGCCTATATCAGAGAACTGGAATTGTTGAGAGAAGCGGGTTTCCATCCTTTAGAAGTAATTCGGGCAGCAACCTTAAAAGGAGCAGAAGCTTTAGGTAGAGACAAAGAGATAGGTTCTATAGAGATTGGTAAACTGGCAGATATGGTTCTGGTAGAAGAAAATCCACTAGCAAACCTAAAAGTATTATACGGTACAGGAGCGATTAAATTAAATGAAGACAACGAAGTAACTCGCGTAGGAGGCGTAAAATATACCATTAAAGATGGCATAATTTACGATGCAAAAAAGCTTTTGCAAGATGTTAAAAAGATTGTAGATGAAGCCAAAGAAAAAGAAGGCTTTGTCTTAAAGCAGCCTGGTATAAAGTAAATATGACAATCAAGCCCGTGAGCTTCAGTATACGACTCGTAGTCCAAGACTTAGTTCATAGGTTAAATTTTTTGAATAGATATGCAAACTTTTCAGACCACTTTTAGGCTACCGTCTTTTAGGCGTGGCTTTCATTTAATAACACATCTCATAGAGAAAAATGTACTCGAGCTAAGCGACTATAAAGCGGGCTTGGCACATATATTTATACAACATACTTCGGCAAGTTTGAGCATTAACGAAAATGCAGATCCAACAGTAAGGCAAGATTTTGAGAGCCACTTTAATAAAATGGTGCCAGAAAATATGCCCTACTACAAACATGACTATGAAGGCTCAGACGACATGCCGGCACACATCAAGGCTTCTATCTTGGGCAATAACGTAATGGTTCCCATTACTGATGGCAGACTTAATTTAGGGACTTGGCAAGGTATCTACCTCTGCGAACATCGCAATCATGCATCGGGTAGAAACTTGGTAATTACCTTAATGGGCTAAAAAATTACATGAAGATATAAATCTGCTTTTTATGCAGATTAGCCTTTAAAGTGCACCGTTCTTAATAATCATTAACAGAAGAATGGGCGCGCTATGGCAAATACGTATTCTACTTTTCATTCCTTATTTTTTTACCTGATCATCTTTTCTTTTTGGGGCGAAACACATGCCCAGCAAGCAGGTTTGTCTACCATTGTAGTAAAGGTTAAAGAAAAGGCTGCCAATGCTAGATATGCAACACAAGGTTTAGATGCAAATGAAGAAAAATTGCGGAGTTTGGGCCTCACCAATCTAAGAAAAGTAAGGAATACAAAAAACCTCAATACAGCCTCGAACAGGCGTTTGCGCGAAAAAGCCAAGATTGCCAATGACCTAGGCGCTATTTATAAAGTTATGGTACCCGAGGTAGAAAAAGCCAAACGCATTAAACAATTAAGCGCTGAGGAGTGGGTAGAATATGCAGAACCCTTACATGCTTACCAATTGCTCTATACGCCTAATGACACACACCAAGGTGCACATTGGGGCCATGTAAATACCCAAACTTATGAAGCGTGGGATATTTCAAAAGGAGATACATCAGTAGTGATCGGCATTGTAGATACCGGAGTAAAAATCGATCATCCTAGCTTGGCACCGCAATTATATTACAATAACGCAGAAAGATACGGCCAAGCAGGTGTAGATGACGATAACAATGGCTATGTAGATGACTCATTAGGTTATAATATGGCTGAAATGAGTACCAATGTAAATGATATTTTTAGCCATGGTACCGAAGTTTCGGGAGTGGCAGCTGCCAAAGTCAACGATGCATTCGGAACTTTCGGAACAGGCCACGACACACGCTTTATGCCTATAAGTATCATTACTTCATCAGGGTTGATATTCAATGTATTTGAAGCGATGTTGTACGCAGCCGAAAATGGGTGTAAAGTTATCAACATATCTTTGGGTAGGCAAGGGGGAGGTGTTTCTCAGTACGAGCAAGACATCATCAACTACATAACCGAAGTGCACGATGTGTTGATAATCGCAGCAGCAGGCAATACCAATGGGCATTGGGATTTTTATCCTGCTTCTTATGAAAATGTACTTTCTGTGGCTCACTCTATGCAAAATGATGAAAGGTTTTGGACCGGAAGTTATAGCTATTTTGTAGACTTGTTAGCGCCAGGTCACCAAGTGCCTACCACATACCTAAGCAATGGAGAAGAATATAAAGCTGTAACAGGTTCTTCTTATGCAGCGCCTTTTGTTGCAGGAATTGCGGGCTTGCTAAGGGCGGCTTATCCAAACTACACAGCCAAGCAAATTGCAGAGGTTCTGCGTGTATCTGCCGACGATGTATACCATCTGGCTGGCAACATCAACTTTAAAGATAAATTAGGAAAGGGCAGACTAAACACATTAAAAGCTTTACAAAAAGGCAGTAGTCTTAGAGCTGTAAGAGCAAGCGATTTTAATTTGGTAGGCTCGGGAAAAGGGCTTATGGTTCGCGGTGATACGGCTAATCTTACAATGTCGTTTACAAATTTTTTAAGTGCTTTAAGCGATACGGCCAAAGTAAGTATCACATCTCTATCACCACATGTGCAAATGCTCGACAGTGTTTTTGAGTTGGGCGCTTTAAATGAGCTAGACTCTATCAACAACATTATTTCGCCCTTTAAGGTAAGCTTAAGCGAAGCATTGCCAGAAAACCATCAGATGTATTTCAAGCTCAGTTACATAGATGGTGATTATGAAGATTATCAATATTTTTTCCTTTATTCAGATGCCTTTTTTGACATTACGAAAGGAAATTGGAAGTTGAGTTTAGAGGGCAGCGGGCGACTTGGCTACATAGGAAATGAGGGCACTCTCTACGGCTTAGGTCTACAATGGAAAAACAGGCAACTCATATTTGATGCAGGTGCGATCTATGGTACAGATTCTACAAAAGTGTCTGATGCCATTTGCGTGGTCGATACTTCTAAAAGTACAGATTTTACCCAACTTACACCTATCCAAACAGTAATTGGCGATAGCTCGATAGAAATTACAGAATCGTTTTATGATGTATTTAAGCATCCCGATACGCACCTACAACAAATTATCACTTTACATCAGCACAGGCCCTATTTAGAATTGAACTATAAGATTGCCAATGTGGGTACAGACACCATTAAGGATGCTGCTATAGGCCTGTATACCAATTTTTTATTGGATGAGAAAAACATCAACACGGCTGCTTGGGATAGTCTTTACGATTTTGGATATGTGCACCACCAAGACTTGTATTTCGGGATAAAACTTTTTAGCCAAAGTGCCAAGACAACAACCATAGATAGACATGGCTATACTCAACTAAACCCAAATGATACTTTTTCTGATGCAGGAAAATACCAAATGCTTACAGGGGAACTGCAAGAAAATTTTACAGGCGATGCAGATGTATTACAGGTAAATAGCCAAGCTTTTCTTAACGTGGCGCCAAACGATACATTGGAGGTCCCATACATTTTGGTAGCAGGCCATTCTTTGGTAGAATTACGAGAACAAATGGCCATGGCCGCTATAGAACTAGATTATACACCATACTACAGCAAGTCACCGCTTGTGCAGGATACCACACTTTGTGCTGCCGATAGTGCATTATTGGTTTGGGAAGACGGCGAGCATTACAAGTATTACACACAAAAATCTGCCACACAACCATTTGCTCAAGGTAACACCCTAAAAGTACCAGCTACTAGCGATTCAGCTATAGTGTGGGTGAGCAACCACAACAGCGTATTTGAGAGTGAAAAAGTTGCTGTAACGCTTTATTTTTCAAATACTACCCAAAATGTAAGTTGGGAGGTGCCAAATGATGTAGTAGTCGGTGAGACTTTTAAAGTAGTGGCCAATAATACAGAAGGCCTCTCTCTACATTGGAACATGGGAGATGGCGTACAGTACGAAAACATGGATACTATTTACCACACCTATGCTGAAAAAGATATTTACAACATTACTTTAGGAGTAAGCAGTGAAGTACCTTGTGTTAATTTTTCATCTAATGAAATTGTAGCTCTGAAACAATCGCCCTTGCCTGCAGTAAAAGATACTTTTTTTGTATGCTTTGGAAATGACTTAAACATTGCGCCTGAAAATGGTAACAGTTTTAGGTTTTATATGGGAGATGAGCTTATTGCTGAGCAGTTGGAGTACACAATAGAGAACATTATAAATCCTGTTTCTTTAGAGGTAAGCAATACCTCAGATGACCTAGAGAGCGATAAAAAGCAGATTTTTATAGACATCTATCCTTCTCCTGATACAGAGTTGATAAGTATGCCCGATTCTGTAAATATAGCGGCAGGTAGCTTGCTAGCAAAAGCAGCTTATGGCCTTGAATGGACTTGGACAACTAGTAAAGGACAGTCGGGTAATGGACAAGACTTCGAAATCACCTTAGACTCTGCAGGAA
>Ga0207419_1002328_pt1 | contig 12660 bp, 13 predicted proteins | sample ElkSloMetagenome_4_FD_184723 | JGI IMG/M metagenome (GOLD analysis project Ga0207419, IMG submission 184723) | Hot spring microbial communities from Elkhorn Slough, Monterey Bay, USA - MD2A (version 2) | ecosystem: Environmental > Aquatic > Marine > Intertidal zone > Estuary: Microbial mat ... | reverse complement strand
AGAATCCGTCAATTACGAATGCTTTAACTCAAGTTTCACTCAAGCTTCACTTTAGGGCCATTCAAGAGTCACTTACAAAGAGTTAATCCGTCAATTACGAATGCTTTAACTCAAGTTTCACTCAAGCTTCACTTTAGGGCCATTCAAGAGTCACTTACACAGAGTTAATCCGTCAATTACGCCTGCCTGCCGACTGGCAGGAATCCTTCAACTTTATCAGTTTACCCGTTTAAATGTTTATCAGTTTAAAATCTAATTATTGGATTCGTAATTATTGTATTGAAGGATTGATTTTTCTTATTCGCTCTGAAAATATGACCCCAATTTTCTCCCGCAGATTCCGCTGATTCGCGCAGATTCAAACTCTAAGTATTCCCCGCCTGCCGAAGCAAGGGCCTGAGGGCGGCTGGCAGGCAAGTACTTCAAGTATTCTGAACTTCAAAAAAAACTCTAAGTACTCCCCGCCTGCCGAAGCAAGGGCCTGAGGGCGGCTGGCAGGTAAATACTTTGAACTCATAATAACTTTCTTCTCTCCATTTTCCAGACTATCTTCTTAAAATGAAAGCTTCGTACCTTTTCTTACTCCTCATTCCATTGATCTGCTGCACCAGCGAAAAGCCTAAAAAGCGTATCGTCGAGCTGCAAGAGGTCGAGTACCAACTCCCCTATCAATTCAAGAAAGAGATTGAAGGGGAACTCAATTCCGACACCACCCCATATCGCTTTCAGAAGGCAGCTGCAGAATATGCCGCAAAGGGCGATTACCGGAATGCTCTACGGACCTGGGACCTGGGGATGCCGGGTAGCGAAAACACCTATAGCGAGGGTAAGATTGATTCCCTAAAGCAGCAATACGAAGTCAGAAATGCCTCGGAGTATATCGTTGAGGCGGCCAAGGATGAGCAAGTGCTGATCATTAACGAGGCGCATCACAATTCCTCCCATCGCTTCTTTACCAAGAGTCTGCTGCAAGGCCTCTACGATCATGGCTACCGCTACTTTGGTTTGGAAGCGTTGAGTCCGGGCAAATGGATGGACTCCTCCCTTAACGCTCGCCAATATCCGGTGCAAGCTACGGGCTATTATACCAAGGATCCACAGTTTGGAGACCTTCTGCGAAAGGCCATGCAGATCGGTTTCGAGCTTTTTCCTTACGAAGATACCACCAGAGCCAATGGCAAATTCCGAGAGATTGGCCAGGCCAAGCAAATCTCAGACATGATTCGCAAGCATCCGGAAGGCAAATTCCTCATCCACTGCGGTTTTGCGCACGCTTATGAGGGTCCTTATGCCGCATGGGAAAAGACCATGGCCGGGCGACTGAAAGAGTTTACCCAGATCGATCCACTCACCGTATCGCAAACCGGCTATTCCGAAAGAGGTGATAGCACTTACAACCATCCCCTGCTAAAAGCACTCCGACCAACAACCCCTTCAGTCTTGGTGAATCGAGAAACGAAGGAGGTGTTTGGTTACGAATGGAAGACCAACTATACCGATATCACTGTGCTGCATCCTATTAGTACTTACCAGTCCGGCCGACCGGAGTGGCTTTTTGCGCAGGGCAACCTGAAGCAGGAACTGACTTTACCAGAGCATAAGTTGAAATATCCCTTGATGATCATGGCCTTCAAAGTGGAGGAAGATATTCAGCAGGCCTTGCCCCTGGATATTGTGGAGGCAGACAGCATCGATAAAAAGGTCTCATTGGCCTTGCCGAATGGAGCTTATTCCATCCTCATGGTGGATGGAGAGAATGCCGTGGCATTCGACCACAAGTTCGAATGAGCAATAGGAATCCTTTCATTCGGGATTTGAGATCGCAATGATTAAGTCTCAGGAATGGTTTCTCTTTTGGAAGTTCTCGAAAAGACCTTTCTTTTCAATCTTAAAGCCATTCCAAATTAGCTTTACTTTAATGAAGCCTCTTCCCTTCAATAAAGCGGATGCCTAATGGTCCGTCAGCAAAGAAAATGCTGTAGTTTTCCGTTCCTTCCTTTTCAAATTCCTCATTGGGATTCAAGGTGCGCAAAAACTCGCGCTCTGCATAGGCATCGTCTTCCAAGACCAGGATCATCGACTTCTCGTCCCTGATCATTTGTTCGATACGGTAGCTTTCTTCGTAGCTATCTCCCCTGAAGGTCCAATTTCCGCCTAGAAAAAGAGCCATAAAAAAGGGTGAGATCCCGATCAGGTTCAAGAGGATATATTCATACATGCTTATGGTAAGCCTTCGACGGTAGAATTTTACGGGCACCAAAAATGAGATCGCGAGCATTAAACAGATCAGCTTGATGAGCTCAAAAGTGTTCAGGTCGGCAATCAAAAACGCATTGAGTACGATTAAAGAAGAAATAAAATAAGCCACCACCATCAGCACATGGATGGCGTGCATATTGTCGGGCTCTTCTCGCTGAATCTTCTCCAGCTTGAGTTTCTGTTGATAAACGGTGAGTCCTTCGGCAGCCGCCTTTTTTCGAGCAGCGCGACGTGCTTCACTTCGTTTTCTTCCCGGTCGCTTTGGAGGATTATTTTCCAATTTGATCTAAAAGGATGTTCTATGTCTCAATTAAAAATAAAGTTAGGCATTGCTTATTTGTGCAAGTTCAGGAAGCGAGCCCATCTTTCCTCTCCTGAAGCTAATTTTCTAAACAGATCCAGTCACACAGTTTATAATTTGGCCATCAAATACTCATACAAGCCAAACATATGATCAATGTCTTTCAAGTAGGCCGTTTCATTTGGCATGTGCACATTTTCTTCCGCTGCCCCAACAAAACACCAGTCGATCGGATAGGGCGAATTTTGCAGTGCGTTCCCATCGCTACCCCCACTGGATTCCACTTCCAGCTGAAAAGGAATGCGCGAATCACGGGCCAATTAATGATCCTATTGATGTAGGCTTTCCTTGGAATTCCAGAATCTCGCATGGAGATCACCGGCCCCTTTTCAGCACTCACCCCTTCAGTAAGCCAACTGATATCCGAGATCAGGGCTTGTTTTACTCCGTATTCAGCGTAAAGGTATCGGGCTAGATATCCTACCGATCCGCCACCCACTTCTTCCCAGGCCGAAAAACAGATGGCTCCATGCTCTATAGTCTCCGCTAACTTCAAGGCATTTAAGATCCCCAATCGATTATCCACATAGGCAGTGGTTACTTTTTGCTCATCCGCTTGAAAGTCGACTTGATAAGTAAGGCTAGTTCCCCGATCGACTTCCCGGTCAAAATCGAGCATGATCTTTACCACCTGGGTCTCTCTGCCACGCTCTTGATCCTCGTCCTCATCCTCCACCACATAATTCAGCTTTCCTAGAATGCTACCTTTTGAATCTTCTCCCACCAACACTGCCCCATGTTGAGCTTTCGGCCCCCCGATCTTGATCAGCTCATTATCGTAGCCCACGGTATATCCCACGGAATCCATGTGGGCATAAACGGCGGTTCTGGGCTCTCCAAACACGAGGATCAGACAATCCTGAAAATCGTCGCCGTAGACCAGTTTTGGCCTGACTTTCCAAGAAGATGAGTTGGTGTGGATGTAATCGAGCAGCCAATCGCGCATCGAAAGTTCTTCACCTGATGGAGCGTGGATTTGGCAAAGGCTTTTGAGTAGGTCGAGGTCTTTGGGATTCATTCAACAAAAGTAGTTTTTTCGAGGGGGTAATTTAGGTGGATTTGGATCCCCTGTGAGAATTTGAAATCTTGGAATGGCTTTCATCTGCCTTTCCAGTTTTAAGGATTGGTTTTGTCCGCTAAGGTGATGCGTTCGCAATTGTAGGATTCGTTATAAAAGGATTGAAGTATTGAAGGATTGAAGTATTAAAAAATTAATCCCTAAACCAATCTCATCTCCTGCATCAACGAATACACCATATCTCCTTCGTAGCCCTTCGCCTTCATTTTTTGAAAGATCCGGTCGGCTGAATATCCCTGGGCGTTGAATTTTTCGGTCAATTCTTTCACTTGTTTCGCATAGGCAGCCTGATCAAGCTTTGCCACGGCCTGCTCCACGTCGGCTTTACTCAGCCTCTTACTGTAGAGTCCTTCTCGGATCTTGAAACGGCCCCAAGCGTTTTGCCGAAACTTGGATCGAGCGTACAATTCCGCAAAACGCCGATCGTTCAAAAAGTTATCTTTTTCCAATTGACTGAGCGTCGCCTCCATTTTTTCGGAAGCTAAACCCAACTCTTTTGCCCTGGACTCCACTTCAAAACTGCACCGCTCCCGATAAGCGCAATAAGATCGCAGCTTTTCCAGAACTTCAGATTCAGAGAGTTGTTGCTTTTGCATGTTGGCGCAATTAGAAGGCCTAATTTCGTCATTCACGATCAAACCAAACGGCTCTTGAAGAATAAAAAGGCGCTTTATTTACTGCTTTCTGCCAACGCCATCTCTCATTTTGCGCAAGGCATCAGTATGCTGGCTATTCCCTGGTATTTCGCCAAGCAGCTAGGTGCCGCTTCCACCTTTGCCACCATCTATTCAGTCGCTACTTTTCTTACCCTTTTCTGGGGCCTCTATGCCGGCACCTTGATCGATCGTTTTCCGCGGAAAAACATCTTTCTGGGCATCTGCGCCCTTTCTTCACTGGTCTTGTTAGGCGTCTCGGCGATTGGTTTCGTGGAAGGTAGCATCCCCATGTTCTGGGTGGCTTTTGTCTTTTGTTTCACCTTGTTCAACTACAACATCCATTATCCCACGCTTTATGCATTCGGACAAGAGATCACGGAAAAAGAGAACTACTCCAAAACCAATTCACTTTTGGAAGTGATCGGACAGTCGACCAATGTACTTTCGGGGGCGATGGCGGTCTTGTTGATCGAAGGCGTCAATGCCGAGCTGATGGGCTTTCAGATCCAAATTGAAGCCTGGCCCATTCATCAGATCTTTTTGGTAGATGGCGTCACTTATATTCTCGCGGCCATTCTGATCAAAATGATCAAATACATTCCTACCAGTGAATTGAAGGTGAACAAAGAAAAGATCTGGATCCGTTTTCGCGAGGGCTTAGCTTACTTGAGGGAGCGTCCGCTACTTTTTCACTTTGGCAATGCCTCTTACACCGTATTCATTTTTACCTTGATCGCCACCCACGTCCTTTGGCCCATCTACATTGGCTCGCATTTGGGCCTGGAGGGCGATGTGTACGCCATCAATAAGGTGCATTATGCAGTCGGTGCGATGTTAGCCGGTTTCTTTGTCAGCCGAATCTTCCGCTTTACCAATAGCGTGGCCAGTATCATCATACTCAGTCTGATTGCCCTCACAGCCTTTACAACCCTAAGTCTCACCCAAAATCAATTGATTCTATACCTTACGGCTTTCTTCTTGGGCATCTCCAATGCAGGTATCCGCATTCAACGGATCACTTACCTCTTCAACCATATTCCCAACCACATTATCGGGCGCAGCAATTCGGTCTTCCAAAGCATCAACATCCTATTGAGATCGCTGTTCTTGGGAATTTTTTCGATGGCTTTCTTTAATCAAGGTTCGAATATTATCTGGGCCATGGGGATTGCAGCGGGCATGATCCTGATCTCCCTGATACCCTTGGCTTACAACTACAAGGGCTTGAAGGAGTATAAGAAGGTATAGTGAATTGCGAAGGTTCATTTAGGAATTACGACTGACTGCAGAGCAACAATCGTAATTATTGATTGAACAGGCATCCGTTCCAACCCCAGTGAATACCGCGGAATCGGGTTTCAAATTCCGATTCTCAATCTCCGGTCAGCGGTCCTTTTCAAGCTATTTCGCAAGGGTGCGCTACGTTTTCGCAAAGGTACACCAAGAGAGAATTCCTGAGCCTTGTGAACCTTCGTGGGCACGAATCGACTAAGTGGATCTTTGTGATACCTTCTAAGACCACCTTTAGGCACTTTAGCCGCACTTTAGCCGCACTTTAAGCACTTTAGTGCAATTCTCACTTCAGGTGGATTTCCTCCCCTTTCCCGTCAAGAAACCTGTACTCCAAAAAGGCATACGCATCCGACTTCTTCACCGTGATCCATCTATTATAAGTGGTATACCACTTTCGCTGGATGGAGTAAAAGCCTTTGGTCAGATAGGCGTGTACGAAAGGGTGACACATCAAGGTCACTTTCTTCTGGTTCAACTGTTTGAGGATATAGCGCAAATTATTCTGGATCTCATCGATCAGTAGTATGGTAGCTTGCGACTCTCCAGTGCCATTACAACAGGGACATTTTTCAGCGGTTTTGATGTCCATTTCCGGACGAACCCGCTGTCGTGTGATCTGGATCAAACCAAATTTGGTGGGTGGTAAAATGGTGTGCTTGGCACGGTCTTCATTCATCACCTTCTTCATGTGCTCGAAGAGCTTCTCGCGATTACTCTGATCCTTCATGTCAATGAAGTCGATCACAATGATCCCGCCCATGTCGCGAAGTCTTAGCTGTCGTGCGATCTCTTCGGCAGACTCCATATTCACATCCACCGCATTCTGCTCTTGATTGTCTTTAGAGCGAGAACGCTGTCCGCTGTTCACATCGATCACGTGCAGGGCCTCGGTATGCTCGATCACCAAATACGCACCCGACTTCATGGTCACATTCTTACCAAAAAGCGCTTTGATCTGCTTTTCGATGCCAAAATGTTCAAAAATGGGAATGTTTCTTCGGTAGCCCTTTACGATCTTTTCTTTGCCGGGCGCGATCGAGGCGATATACTCTTTAAGTTCGGCTTTGGTTTCTTGGGAATCTACGTAGATGTTGTTGAAGTCCTTATTCAACATGTCGCGCATCATGGCCGAGCTCCGGCTCAATTCGCCCAACACCCTGAAGGGTGGCTTGGCCTTCTTCAGCTGCTTAAAGCTTTCGTCCCACTTGTCGACCAGGCTTTGCAGATCCGAATGCAGATCGGCCACTTTCTTATTTTCAGCTACCGTGCGCACGATCACTCCAAAGCCTTCCGGACGGATACTCTTGATCAACCGCTTCAGGCGATCTTTTTCTTCGTAAGACCGGATCTTCTGCGATACAGAAATGCGGTTCGAGAAAGGCACCAGCACCATATACCTGCCCGCCAGTGAGAGCTCACTGCTCAAGCGAGGGCCTTTGGTCGAGATGGGCTCTTTGGCAATTTGCACCATCACGTGCTGGTTTTGCTTTAAAAGGTCAGGCATTTTACCTTCCTTGCTGATCTCTGGCTCGAACTTGAAGTTCTTTAAACTGGAAGTTTTTATTTTCCCACTCATTACGCCGGTGACGTACTTGTTGAGCGAGGCAAAATTGGGGCCGAGATCAAGGTAGTGCAAAAATGCGTCCTTGTTGTAACCTACATCGACGAAGGCGGCATTCAGTCCCGGCATCACTTTTTTAATGCGGGCCAAATAAATGTCTCCTACCGAAAAATTGTTGTTACTCTTCTCCTTATGAAGTTCGATCAACCTTCTGTTCTCCATCAAAGCGAGGGTGTCTGCAGAAGGCTTAGAACTTATCACTAAATCTAAACTCATCTTGATGATCAGTTATCCAAGCACGAAAACCCCAGAGCATTTCATGCAGGGATCTCGTGGAATATTAAAAAAGGAAAGGGTGCTCTTTATCAGAGCCTTACAGACTTATTTTTTCTTCTTGTGACGATTCTTACGTAATCTTTTCTTACGCTTGTGAGTCGCCATCTTATGTCTTTTTCTTTTCTTACCGCTTGGCATAACTACTTTTTAAATATTATTAATTACTTCTTATTTCTTCGATATACTGATTCACGCGTTGATCCACGATGGGATCATTCATGAGATCTCTATACTTTTCTAAATGTTCAATGCCCTTTTCATTATCTCCTTGCGATAGATTTACATCCGCTAAATAGAGATAAGCCTCAGCATTATTAGGATCCAGTGCCAGCACTTGTTCGAAACGTTCGATCGCTTTATCGTACTGTCCGGACTGAATTGCAAAATAACCCAAATTTGTGATAGCATTTACATTTTCGGGGTCAATATTTAGTACTTCGCGCAATATTCCGATCCCTTTCATGGGCATCTCGCCTAAAATGGCGGCGCCTTCCACATAGGCTACACCCAATGCAGTTTTGGCATCCAGGTAATCGGGATCCATAGCTACTGCTTGCTCGTAGGCATTCACCGCCCCTTCTAGCATCGCTGAGGATTGATTTTTCGAAAGCCTAAAAGCCTTGAAATAATTGTCGCCCGCCAACATCCAGTTGGTTGGGGCAGGCATGGTTTCTGCCTTTAAGCGACTAAATTTTGCCACGTAGGGCGGAAGATTCTCTTTGATCGCCATTTGCATCAAGCTATCGTACAAATCGATTCGCTCGGTTGGGTCGTCCAACATTTCAGCTTGCGATTCCCCCTCTTTAAAGGCCTTAAGAAGTTTTGGATTATTTTCAAGCTTCTCTTGCCATTTCCTATCCTGATCAGAAACTTCGCCGGCCTTGGCCGCCTCCATCTCGTGTTCGTGGCCTTCATGATCCTCATGATCCAACGTCTCAGATTCGGCCATGCTTGCTTGGCCCTCGCTTGAGCCCTCATCCTGAGACCTAGGCGCCAGCCAGATCAGCAGGGCTAAAAAAACTCCTGCCAATACTAGCAGGAGCTGTATGATTCTGTTTTTCGACATCACCTTTAAGGCTTCACATTGTCTTTTACTTTCTCTACAAAGCTTTTTGAAGGCTTGAATGCAGGAATGTAATGAGCGGGAATGATCATGGTGGTGTTTTTAGAGATATTTCTTCCCGTTTTCTCCGCTCTTTTCTTGGTAATGAAGCTTCCGAAGCCTCTCAGGTATACATTTTCGCCTTTCTCCAACGAGTTTCTGATCGAATTCATAAACTCTTCTACTGTGGCTTGCACGGCCACTTTCTCAACTCCGGTAGATTCAGAAATCTCCGTTACGATGTCTGCTTTAGTCATTTTGAAATATAAATTTGTGTAATGGTTTAGGTAAGACCTTGGGTACTTAATTCTGAATTTTTTTGACCCATTTTTTTAATTCGGAGCACAAATATACTAATATTCATTCCTTCAAAAATCTAATTATCATGCACTTACAAAATTTTAGACGATTTGAGTGATTCCTTAGACGAGTACAGGCAATTTTCCTTTGAGTTGATTCGCTGGTATCAAAAGCATCAGCGTGCTCTTCCCTGGCGCATGACCAAAGACCCCTACAAGATCTGGTTGTCAGAAATTATTTTACAACAAACCCGGGTCGACCAGGGTATGGCCTACTACGATAAATTCGTAAAAAAATATCCGAAGGTGAACGATCTGGCCGCTGCCGAACAAGATGAAGTACTGAAGAATTGGCAAGGTCTGGGCTATTATTCCAGAGCGAGAAATCTGCATGATTCAGCTAAAATGATCGTCAACGAGCTTGAAGGAGAATTTCCCACCAGCTATCAAGAGATCAAAAAATTAAAGGGCGTTGGCGATTACACTGCAGCAGCCATTGCCTCCTTTGCGTACGGTGAGGCCAAGGCCGTGGTAGACGGCAATGTGTATCGCCTGCTGTCGCGTTATTTTGGCATCGAGATCCCGATCGACAGCGGTGCAGGAAAGAAAGCCTTTGCCGAACTCGCCCAGGAATTGATCCCTGCTGATCAAGCCGATACATACAACCAAGCCATCATGGAATTTGGTGCTTTACAATGTAAGCCAAAAAATCCCTCTTGCTCTACCTGCCCGCTGCAGCCTTCTTGTGTGGCAGCCCATGAAGATAAGGTGGCATCGCTTCCGATCAAAGCCAGGAAAACCAAAGTGAGGGATCGCTACTTCCATTACTTGATCCTGGAAACCGTCAAGGAAGTGATCATTAGAAAGCGTTCGGGAAGTGGGATCTGGCAAAACCTCTTCGACTTTCCCTTGATCGAAGGCGATCAACAGCTGAGCTGGAAAGAACTGCTGCCATTAATCAGGGAAAAATCCATGCCGGCCGTATTCGGCGCAAGTCAGCCTGCGCCCATCTTTAAATTAGAGGCCAACAGTGAAGTACGCATCCATTTATTGTCGCACCAAAAGCTGCATTGCAAATTCTTCCACTTGCAATTGGAAAAGAAACCCACAGCTGTGCAGGCCGATTTGAGCATAATTGACAAAACCGAGCTTGGCCACTACCCGGTTCCCAAATTAATTGAGAATTATTTAAGAGAAGAGACCAATTTGCTATCTTTGTTTGAGAATAAAAAAGGAAGCGAATGGCGGGAGTAAACAAAGTAATATTGGTTGGGAATCTTGGGAAAGACCCTGAAGTACGCCACCTTGAAAGCGGTGCGAGCGTAGCCAATTTTCCCATTGCGACCACTGAAACTTATAAAGATCGCGAGGGCAATCGCAAAGAACAAACTGAATGGCACAATATCGTGCTATGGAGAGGCTTAGCCGACATTGCCGAAAAATACCTTAAGAAAGGAAACCAGATCTACGTTGAAGGCAAACTACGCACCCGTTCCTGGGAAGACAAAGAGGGCAATACCCGTTACACTACTGAGGTAGTAGGAGACAACATGACCATGCTGGGAAGCAGAGGCAGCAACGAAAGCGCCAATGAACCCTCAGCCCCGGCCACCAAAACCCAATCGGCCAAGTCCGGACAGCCCACTCCAAACAGCGTCAACGATGAAGATGATGACGATCTGCCTTTCTAAATCACGGAATGACGAGCCCAATCTGGCTCTGCAATTCCTATTGTTGAATGAAGCTCCGTACTTTGGAAGACCCCTTTGAACGCTTAGATCACTTTTTTCTTTTTCTCAACCTCAGCCCTAGTCAAGCCGACCTTTTCGCCAACCTGTCGGTGATCATTGGTATCCTATTTCTACTGTTTTGCTCTGCCCTGGTTTCCGGTTCAGAGGTGGCCTTCTTTTCTTTGGGTCCGAACGAAAAAGAATCCATCAACGGCGCCACCGAAAAAAAAGCCGAACTATTAAAGGATCTGCTTGAGCGACCGAAGCGCTTACTAGCCACCATTTTGATCGCCAACAATTTTGTCAATGTGGGGATCGTGATCCTTTCCACCTACCTTACCGACAACCTGATGCCGGCCAGTATCTCGGAAACTTATCAATTTGTAATTCAGGTGGTGGTGGTCACCTTCTTGTTGCTGCTCTTAGGCGAAGTGATTCCGAAGGTTTACGCCAACAAGAACCCTTTGACCCTGGCCACCTTCATGGCCTTTCCCCTTTTTTATATTCGTCTGGTACTGAACCCTTTCAGTAGCGTATTGGTAAACTCTACCAACTTTATCGACAAGCGGATCAAGAAAAAAGGACACAACATCTCGGTCGATGAACTTTCTCAGGCCTTGGAATTGACCTCAGACGATGTGCAAGATGAGGATGATCAGCGCATTCTAGAGGGCATCGTAAAGTTTGGCAACACAGAGGTAAAGCAAGTGATGACTTCCAGAGTAGATGTGGTAAGCATTGAAGAAGGGGAAAGTTATCAGGAGGTGAATACGATTATTTTGGAAGCCGGATTCTCCAGAATTCCGGTGCATCGTGAAAACTTCGATAACATCAGCGGGGTGCTCTACATCAAAGACCTATTGCCCCACCTGCAAAAAAAGGAATTCGATTGGAAGAGCTTGATCCGTAAGCCTTACTTCGTGCCCGAGAACAAGAAGATCGACGACCTCTTGAAAGAATTCCAAAGCATGAAAACCCACCTCGCCATTGTGGTCGACGAATATGGCGGTAGCTCAGGGATCATTACGCTAGAAGACATCCTGGAAGAGATCGTAGGCGATATCAGTGATGAGTTCGACGACGACGACCTCTTTTATTCCAAGCTGGACGACCTCAACTATGTCTTTGAAGCTAAAATTGCCTTGAATGATATGTATCGGGTATTGGATATCGACGGGGAAGAGTTTGAGGAAGAAAAAGGAGAATCAGAGACCCTGGCCGGATTTGTGTTGGAACTTTTCGGCAAGATCCCTCAGAAAAATGAAAAGATCCGTTTCAAAGACTATCAGATCACCATTGAGGCCGCCGACAAAAGAAGGATCAAACAGATCAAGTTACAACTGCCTGAAACAGCCGGAGATCAAGAAGATGAAGATTAAGACAAGGCACCTATTGATTGCATTCACTCTGCTTGGCGTCTCCTGCTTGCTCACGGCCTGCAGTTCTGACCCCATTCCTAAGCCAACCGCTTACTATCGCATCGACCTGCCCGAAAAAAATTACCGGTCCATCGATTCCATTCCCTTTCCCTTTCGGTTTGAACTCGCCGAATATGCAAAAATCAACTTGAAGCGGACCCAAAAAGAACCCAACTTCTTAAATATCGACTTTCCTAAATTTAATGCCAGACTGCACCTCAGCTATAAGGCGGTCGATACCAATGCGTATCAAATGCTGGAAGATGCCCGTAGCTTAGTGTACAAACATGTGGTAAAAGCTCAGGACATTCACGAAAACATCGTGGTCAATCCGGAATTCAAGGTATACGGCACCTATTACGAAATTGCCGGCAATGCTGCATCAGGCGCGCAATTCTATCTGACCGACAGCACCAATCACTTTTTAAGGGGAGCCCTTTATTTCGGAGTAGAACCCAATTACGACTCCCTGGCCCCGGTGCAGGATTTCTTAAAAGAGGATATCGAGCGGATGATCGAAACTTTCCGTTGGGAAGAGTAGGGTTTGGAGTACTTGCCTGCCCGCCG
>Ga0207419_1002323_pt1 | contig 12689 bp, 8 predicted proteins | sample ElkSloMetagenome_4_FD_184723 | JGI IMG/M metagenome (GOLD analysis project Ga0207419, IMG submission 184723) | Hot spring microbial communities from Elkhorn Slough, Monterey Bay, USA - MD2A (version 2) | ecosystem: Environmental > Aquatic > Marine > Intertidal zone > Estuary: Microbial mat ... | reverse complement strand
TACGAGCCGCTGCTGGGAGACAGGGAGCCGCCTCTGGACTATCGTTTGCCAGCTGGTGTTGCAAATTAACGGTGCCCTGAACAATGAAGACATGCTGCTGCCTTAAAGTCGGCGCGACTGAAAAGGTGGCTTTGCGCCGGGCGTGACGACTGGAACCCCCTGCTGCTGCGATGCAGCCAATGGTGCAAGAGGCCGTTATTCCCTGCGGGACGCGCCTTGCCTCAGGTGCTCACAGACCCGTCCGCAGCATTCAGAGCATCCTTTTTAAGCTATGCTGTTAATCCAGGCGCCTCGCAATATCATTAATTCCGCGACGTCGTAATTGCGGCGGACCGGTTGTCAGGTTTTTGAGAGCCGGATAATAACTTCTAAGCTGGCGTTTACGAATTGGATGCAGATCACTGATTATGTTACCTTCAGAAACAGTTTTGCGACGCGGTAGCTCCGCTGTGCCGCTGTGGTGAAAGCCGTGGCAACAGCTCCCCATTACGTAGCGCCAGCAAAGCAGCACCCGCTTGAGTGCGTCGCGTTATTATTCTTGGCGATTTAAGGACGACCATCCAATCCTGACCCGGTTACTATTTTTACGTCGTCTGATGTAAAACCAGTGCAATTCGAGGAGATTAAATGCAAACAGTAGTTAACCCGCTAATCCGGCTGTTATTGCTCTGCAGTGGCATGGCTGCAACGTCAGTTGTGGTCGCTCAGGGCACGCCGCTACCCATAGAGTTGCTGCCTCTGGGCAAGGACCTTGGGATCAAGTCTGGACAAACTGTCACTCCCGCCTATGAAGGCTGGTATGAAGACGATGATGGCCAGATCGCTTTTTCCTTTGGTTACTACAACCGTAATACGGAAGAAGAATTGGATATCCCGGTCGGACCTGCCAATCGCGTTATCGGAGCGCCTGACGGCAACCCGAATCAAGGCCAGCCAACTCATTTTGCTGTGGAGCGGCACTGGGGAGTTTTCGTGGTCAAGGTGCCGGCAGACTATGACGGTGAAGTTGCCTGGCATCTGGAAAACCAGGGTAAGACTTTCCTTATACCGGCTAACCGAAATCTGGACTTCGTGATTGATGCCATTGCCGGAGATGCCGGTGGAAATTTCCCGCCCGAGGTGCGTTTTTCGGAAGACGCCGCGTGGGGTCATGGTCCTGCCGGGAGCACCGAAGGTCCGGTGGAGGCTCGGGTTGGTCGAGCACTCACAGTAAACACCTATGCCCGGGACGATGGCAAAGCCACTGGCCTGATGGCCAGTTTCGTCAGCCAGACTGGCGGGGGGAGAAAGCCACCCCTGCGAGTGCATTGGTTCAAGCACCAGGGGCCGGGGTCTGTTGAATTTAGTGAACAAGATAAGACTGTTCCCGTCGACGGTGGAGTTGCCACGACTGAGGCAACTTTCACCGCTCCGGGTGACTATATCCTGCGGGCTCGGATCACCGAATTCACTGGTCCGGAAATGTCCGGCCATTCTCAGTGTTGCTGGAGCAACGGTTTCTTGAAGGTCAACGTTCGATAATTGCATTCATGTTTACAATTCGGCAGCCTGAAAGCTACCGAGGGAGTTACTGAAAATGAACACGCTACGCAAATCACTCTGGCTAGCACTGCTTGCCGCAGCAACTACTCTGGTGCCAATATTGGCCACTGCACAGGGTGAGCTAACTTGGGCTGAAGATGTCATGCCGATCTTTCAGGAGAAGTGCCAGGAGTGCCATCGGCCCGACTCCATTGCACCAATGTCTCTGCTTACCTATGAACAGGTCAGACCATTTGCGCCGGTGATCAAGTACCGGGTGGAAAACCGGGTGATGCCGCCCTGGCATCTTAATCCCCAGGTAGGCATTCAAGAATTTGTCGACGATCGTGGCCTGACTCAGGAACAGCGACAAACCATTATCGACTGGGTTGACCAGGGTGCACCGCAAGGTGATCTGAGCAAGGCGCCAGAGCAAAGAGAATTTAATGATGCTCTAGTGTGGCGACTGGAAAGCCAGATGGGATCACCCCCCGATCTGACTCTCAAGTCCGAGCCCTACGACCTGGCCGCAGTCACCCAGGACAAGTGGTTTCGACCTGCCGTGGAAACCGGCCTAACCGAAGAGAAATGGGTCAAGGCTATTGAGATTCGACCTGTGGACGATCAGAGCCGGCGGGTTGTGCATCATGCTCTGGCTTTCCTACTTCAGAATGACACCGAACGCAAAGGTCTACCCACTGATGTTGACGTGCCTTTTGGTCCCAGTCTTTTTATGGAATGGGCGGTCGGAAAGGCCGGTCAGATCTTCCGGCCCGACTCCGGCAAGCTGATGTTGCCTGGCTCCCGTATAATGTGGGAAGTTCATCTGCATGCCATGGGTGAGCGTGTACCCAACGCTCAGGTGGAGATTGGTGTGTGGTATCACGACGAGCAACCGGAGCACCGTACGATCTTGAGTATGCTGGATGCCCAGGGTCCTCACAGCCTCGACATTCCACCTAACGAGATCGCCGTCACCCAGGGGACCTTCGTGGTCACAGCACCGGCTCGGATCGAAAATTTTCAGCCCCACATGCATATGCGCGGTAAGGCCATGTCAATGGAAGCGATTTACCCCGACGGCAACCGCGAAGTTTTAGCCTTCGTAGATAACTTCCAGTGGAACTGGCAAATCAACTACGTATTTGATGGAGACGCTGCACCCCTGGTTCCTGCGGGCACCATGCTGGTTACCCGAGCCTGGCACGACAACACCGCCGGCAACCCCAATAATCCGGATCCAAATCAGTGGGTTGGTTGGGGTGATCGCACTGTAGACGAAATGTCTCACAATTGGGTGGACATAACCTATCTGGGACAGGAAGACTTCGAACGCATGCTGGCGGACCGCAATGCCCGCGCGGTGCAGCAGCGAAGCGGCTCCGACTAGAAGTAAGTGCACTCAGTGAGTGTAAACCGGCGCTAGAATCAGACAGGGTCAGGTCACGTGTTGACCTGGCCCTGTATCCAGTGGCCCTCGCTTGCTTCGATTCGGAACACGTTGCTTTCGCTAGCTGAATGCCCACAGGCAATTTATTCCGATCCCATTTTACAAAACGACAGTCTTAGTGCTGAGATCTTCAACAGCAGCCACTAACACGTCCAGCTCGTCAGTAGTGGTGTACACATTCGGGGTAACTCGCACACCTTGAACGCCAGGGCGGTTGATCGCCGCGGTGTAGATTCCATGTTCATTCATCAGCCTGTCCGCAAGCTCTGACGGCCCTAAGCCATCGATACCCACATTACCAATGCCGCCATGACGGTGCAGTTCCACCGGCGTGTTGACAATTACCCCAGGCATCTCTCTGACCCTGCTGGTCCAGTACTGCTGCAGATACTGCAGCCGGGCCGCTTTGCGTTCCAGGCCTAAAGTATTCTGGTATTCGATTGCATTGAGAATAGCGAGATCGGTATGTACCGGATGCGTTCCGATGTGATTCAGTCGGCGCATGTCATTGGGTCCGAGATCACGCTCTGCCAGTAAGGGCCAGACGCTGTCGATCTTTTCTTTTTTCACATACAACATGCCCGAGCCCAATGGGGCGCTCAGCCATTTATGCAGGCTGGTGCCATAATAGTCGCAGTCCAGATCACTCATCTGGAACGGCACATGTGAGTAGGCATGAGCGCCGTCGACCATCACCTCAACTCCCCTGGCGTGTGCCATGTCTACTATCTTTCGAACCGGCAGCACCTGGCCGGTAATGTTGATCATGTGGGAAATCATCAGTAGACGGGTCCTATCAGTGATAGCCGCTGCGTAAAGATCAACAAGTTCCTCGTCACTGCGCGGGTGGTTGGGCACTGAAACCAGCCGATTGACGGTGCCGTAGCGACGCTCCACCATTTTGAAATGGTTGAGCATGGCACCGTAATCCTGCTCCGCCATTACCGCCTCGTCACCGGGCTGCCAGTCCAGACCACCGATTATCAAATCCAGAGATTCGGTCGTATTGCGCGTTATCGCCAATTCATCGCTACTGCAACCGACGATTGCTGCTACAGCGTTCGCCACTCGATTCTTGTTTTCGAACTGCACGGTACGCATGTAGTAAGAACCTTCGTAGTTCACGGTGCGCATGTGGTCTATGAGATTTTCAAGCGTCTGCCGCGGTAGAAAGCAGTAGTAGCCGTTCTCCAGATTAATGTAATCGGGCTTTATGTCGTAGTCACCGCGGACTTTGAGCCAGAACGCTTCCTCGGCAGCGAGATCAGAAGCCGGGATGTGTTCAACAGCGGCCACGGCTTCACGCAATCGGGTAAATCCAGCTGACAGTCCTGCGCCCATCACCCCCAGATTTCTAATGAATGATCGTTTATCCATGGCTGGCCTCGTTAGTTTATTGGTTGATTAGTTTCGACCAAGAATAATTTAGGCAGAGACAGAAGGCTAGCCGTTGATCCTGGCAGGCAACGGTCTGACCAGCTGCGAAGTCCCTGGTACACAGCCGCTCCGGTATTGGAGGCGGCCTTTGCAAGAGGCTCGCCTTGAGGCCCGATGCGTCGTCTTGCTATTCTGTTCATTGTCCTGCCCAGCTTAGACCAGGTTGGCCTCAATTGGCTGCTAGTGCTCGACGGAGTCAGAGCGATTAAGTTGAGCGCTGTCCACAGCGGCAAGATCTCAGCGCCAGCCCCGCCGTTCGGAGTCTCTGCCTTATGCCGAAGTTCACTTCTCGCCGGCGAACTGGACCAGTCCTGCGACCCCGGTCGGGGTTCGATTCCTGAACATTCAAGCCGCTCTCGTATTGTGCTAAGCGGCGGCAAAGCATCCTTTAAAATTTTTAACTCCAAAGTAGCCTCTAAGCGTCGATTCCTATGCTGGCTCGATGGCAGTACAATAGGGTGATTCCAGAGCCTGTAATTATTAGAACCCAGTTGAGGATGCTCTGAATAATGAAGACCTGCCTCTGGCTTGCAGCCGGCTCAGCTGACAAGGCGCCATTAAGCCGGTGTTCCGACTGCCCGTCTAGGAATGGCATCGCGGCCAGGCGAGCCGACCGGAAGCCTCGCAGAGACTTGTCCGCATTATTCAGAGCAGCCTTAATGACACGCCAGGCTGTGTTGCTGCTCCTGGCAATAACCCTGGTAAACCTCATTTCGGTATTCGCCCAGCCCCTGGAGGCCCAGTCCTGGGAAGCACCGCCCACTCCTTTCTCGACGGAAGTCCAGTCTCAATGGCTGTTCGAAGTCCTGCCACCGGCTGAGGAATTCGGCGCGCAACAGGGCGAGCCGCCAGTCTGGCCCGGCTATCGCACGAATCCGCTAAGCCGGGAACAGGAACTGGTCGGTTATGCCTTTCTTAGTGCGGACGTGCCTCCGGAAGAGCCCGGCTACAGCTATCCGATCGACATGCTGTTTGGGGTAGACAGCGACTACAATCTGACCGGTCTCAAGATACTTGATTACAATGAAACCTATCGCCGCACCATGGGAGATTTCCTGGCTCGCAGTGAATTCCTGAGTCAGTTTCGTGGCAAGTCTATTCGCGATGACTTCCAGATCAGCAGAGACATCGACGGCATTGCCGGAGCCACCGTCAGCGTCTTTGCCATTGCCAGGGGCGCTCGGAATGCCGCCCGCCGGGTTGCCGAAGCCTATCTCGACTACGACCCCGGCGACCCAGTGCAGGAAGCGCGCGACGAACGCATAGCTGAGGCTATGGGGCAGTATAGCTGGGAAGACATGCTGCAAAACGGCATGGTTCAGCAGCTTCAGGTGTCACTACCCGATGCTAGAGACTTACTATTTTCATTCACCTACATAGGCCACTCCGGTCTGGGAAAATTTTGGATCGGCAGTGATGACTATGCGCGCGCAGAGCGTGAAGCCAGCGCCTATCTGGGCGGTGACGAGATGGTGTTGGTGGCGGTTGGCGGCAGCGCTGCCAACGAGTTTCGCTACGACCAGCTGCAGTTCGATCAAGAAGACCCCAGGGTTCTCACCTGGTTTCGAAGATTTGCCGATGACAATTTTGTGCCACTTGGAAACGCCGAGTCTGGAATGATCGCGGGCCACGCAGTGTCTGTGGGCGCTATGGTGCTGCCGGACAGCGTCGATATTACACGCCCAATTACTCTGGGCTATCGGCACCTGGGTACTGAGGACCGGCTCACCATTGGTTTTCAGCCGCAAGGGCTGGGGCTGCGCTTGGCTCGGGGGGAGGACGTGCTCAGTGCGGAAGAAATTGAGGCTATCCTGAGCGCTGAGAAGCGCTGGATCAATCGAGTCCTGGAAGATCCTCCGTGGGGAGTCACGCCCTGGGGAAAAGTCACGGCACTCGTTAGCATTCTGGTTATGGCCATGACCGCCTTTCTGCGCAAGAGTGCAAGGTTGCGCTGGGTCGTCCTGGCCGCCACAACCGCCTATCTGGGGTTCATCGACGGCAGTTTCATTTCCATCTCCCACATTCTGAACACTCTCAATCAGGGCACGGATTTCCTTTTTAGTAATCTGCCGCTGTTGCTGTTCGTGATTTTTACTGTGGTCACTACCCTGCTCTGGGGGCGGATATTCTGCTCCTCCCTGTGCCCATTCGGTGCTGTGCAGGATTTTATCACTCACTTCACGCCGAAGAAGTTCAGGCGCGAGGTACCACAGCGTATTCATGATCTGGCTCTGTATCTTAAATACCTTATCCTGGCGCTGATTGTCGGAGTCGCGCTGGTGGCCAGTGAAGTTGCGATATTTCAGTATTTTGAACCTTTCGGTACGCTTTTCTTTCTGGACGGGGGATTGGTCCTGGGACTGATTCTGATTGCGATCCTCGCGGCCTGTGTCATGGTGCCGCGCTTTTATTGCCGCTACGCTTGCCCGCTCGGTGCCGCGCTCGGTGTGGTATCTCTGGTCAGCCCGCTACGAATCAAGCGCGTGCCCCAATGCACAGTTTGTATCGTCTGCGAACGTGCCTGCCCGACGGGTGCTATCCGGCGCGAGAAAATCGACTTCAAGGAATGCGTGCGCTGCGATATCTGCGAGATTAAACTGAACGAGAAAGCAGGCTCCTGCCGACATCCAATGAGTTATATTATTGCGTCAACAAGTTAAACATTCTGAAATAGTCCGGCAGGTGGCGCTATAGTTTTAGGAAAGACCTGAATCATCTCTGGTTTCCGTAGCGGCCAGGACGCGTTCTTACCCAGGTGCTTGGCGGTGATCGCTGGAGCAACCCGCCTTTCAACGCGGGGCCTCAATGACGGCAATGCGGGTGCTGCCGGCGACACTGCCGATCCAGATTTCGTTATCGACTTCGATGGCAGTAGTACCAACGCGCAGATTGTCGTTACTCGGATAGTTAAAGATTTCATCCCATTCGCCAGTCTCGATATTCACTATAGCGACATGGGACGTGATGCCCTCGCAACTGATTCGCCTGATGCACTCACCGATACGGTTGCCTGATACTGCCCGGTGCCCTGCTGCCAGGATTTCTCCGTTGGCTGACCAGTGAATGTTGTCGATATTAAATCCGACCGTGGCTAGCGATTCCTTGACGATGGGTGTCTGGCCCCTGGACAGACGCAGAATCGATTGGTCGCTGTAGGCGGCCACGTAATACCAATCGCCGTCGCTGCTGATCTCGAGACCATTGGGGCCGATGTTTTCGCTGCCCGCTACTCTTGACCAGCCGTTTTCCGGCACCCATTCCCATAGGTCACCTGTCGCCGGGCTGGTGACCCCAAAACCGGAGCCTGGCAGGGCGACCACAGAGTTCATGTTCACAGAATCGGGTGCGATGACGCAGCCGATCCACGTCAGGCGGGGCTGATTATCGACCCTGTCGACCTCGAAGATCTCAATGGCCTCTCTGGCCCCATGTCGGACCACATAGAGTCTGTCAGCCCCAGCAGGAGATTCACGCAGGGTCATACCGTGCGGGCGAAACCCGCCCTGAACCGGACTCGGACACTGGCCGAAACGGGTGTTGTCCTGGCGGGAACGGGAACCGGGTCCTGGAAACAGGCGCACGGTGTCGCGGCTTCCTGCGTGCGCTGCAGAGAGATAGCCGTCATCTTCCCAGCTGGCCACCAGCACCCAGCTGGACTCGGGCAGTGGTACAAGGTCTTCCGGGCTGATGGGACCGCAGATGAATTCGATGTTGCCATCGGGATTACATTGAGCGATTGCAGCCTGAGACAGAGTGAGGCAGAAAACGATAAGAATTCCGGGGAGCGTGGCTAGCCACCCGGCGATGCTGACAGGTTTGCTCATGATGTCACCAGTCTTGTTACTGTTATTGTTGGTGGTCCAAAGGTTCAGGGATGTCTGCATTATTCAGAGCATCCCTAGCTTTGCGGGCTTTCCAATGTTATTGCTTTTTTGACCAGTGGGTCTATTCTATCATCATTACTTTCCGCCAGCCGTTCACGCATCCCTGGCGTCCAGAATTTCCATAGATGCGTCCGGATACGCCTGATGTTTTCCTCATCACTGCCCCAACGCCGATTATTGGCGGCAATCTGGTTGGCCATTCGGACGAGCTTGTCGGTCAATTCGATCACTGCTGCTCAGCACAAGGAAAGATATTGCTGGTACCGGCCTGGCCGGGCAAATCCAATCAGGTTGAGACCAGCTTGGTGCGCCAGATCAACCGCCATCGAAGTGGGTGCCGAGACGGCAATCAAGGCACCAAATCCCAGTCGACACACCTTATACACCATCTCATAGCTTGCACGGCTACTCACCAGGGCGAATCCGGGGTCAGGCGAGCGCGCCCAGTGGCCAAGCATCTTGTCCAGTGCATTGTGCCTACCCACGTCCTCAAATGCGAAGCGGATATCGCCACTGGTCGAACAAAACGCTGCCACATGACTGGCGCCGGTTCTGCTCCTGAGGGGCTGAAACTCCGGAAGCTGCGCCAGGCTCGCCTGCACTGCACTTTTTTCCAAGTGCAGTGGTATTACCTTATTTATCGGCGTTACCAACTGTTCAAGGGCTTCAACTCCACATAGACCACAACCGCTGCTACCTGCCATCTGCCGGCGTCGCTCCCGCAGCCTGGACATATAGCGTTGAGAGATTTCAATATTGACTTCGACTCCACAGGCTGCCGGGGCAGTTTCAACAGCAAAGATGCCCGAGACGTCATCGACGATGCCTTCCGACAGGCTAAAACCATAGGCAAAGTCTTTCAGGTCAACGGGAGTTGCCATCATGACGACGTGACTAATGCCGTTGTAAACCAGCGCCACTGGTGCCTCTTCCAGCACATCGTCTTTGCGACTATCAACCACCTCATCGGTGAAACGCCTGACTTGTGCCTGCACGATCACGAGTCACTGTCTGAACCGATAATCGGTTCAGCCAACAACTGATGCTGAATTTTATCGTTGTCCCTGAAAGCCCGTTGCCACTGAGAGGGCTGGGTCACTGGCTCAACCTGAACTGCGGTTACTTTGTACTCGGGACAGTTGGTGGCCCAATCGCTGGCATCGGTGGTAATCACATTGGCACCACTGAACGGATGATGGAAAGTAGTGTAGACGACGCCGGGCATTACTCTCTCCTGCACGCGCGCGCGTAATACAGTTTCTCCAGCTCGGCTACGTATGCCTATCCAATCCCCGCTTTGAATGCCACGCAACTCAGCATCAGAGGGGTGGATCTCAAGCACGTCCTCATCATGCCATTGTTGGTTTGGTGTGCGCCGTGTCTGAGCTCCGACATTGTACTGGCTAAGGATGCGTCCGGTGGTAAGCAAGAGGGGGTAGCGCCGGTTAGTGCGCTCATCAGAGGCAATATATTCGGTGACCGCAAACTGTGCCTTGCCAATAGGAAAGTCCTGGCAATGCATGATGGGAGTGCCTTCAGGATTGGCTTCGTTGCAGGGCCATTGAATACTGCCGAGTCGGTCCAGCTTGTCATAGTTAACACCAGTGAAAGTGGGAGTAAGTTCGGCGATCTCGTCCATGATTTCTGAAGGATGGGTATAGTCCATCGGATAGCCCATTGCTGCGGATAACCCCATCGTTGCCTGCCAGTCCGCCAACCCCGCCAGTGGAGTCATTACCTTTCGCACACGATTTATGCGTCGTTCTGCGTTAGTAAAAGTGCCGTCCTTCTCCAGGAAACTGGAACCGGGCAGTAAAACATGAGCAAACTTTGCTGTTTCATTGAGAAAGATGTCCTGCACGATGAGGCATTCCAATGAGCTCAGTGCGTTCTCAACGTGCTGGGTATCGGGATCTGACTGGGCTATATCCTCTCCCTGTACATAAAGCCCCTTGAATTCTCCGACGATTGCGGCGTCTAGCATATTTGGAATACGCATTCCGGCTTCGTTATCGATACTTACGCCCCATTTTGCTTCAAAACGCGCTCGAGCGACGCTGTCTCCGACAGGCTGGTAGCCAGGCAGTTCGTGCGGAAAGCTGCCCATATCGCAAGATCCCTGAACATTGTTCTGACCGCGAAGCGGATTCACGCCAACACCTTCTCGGCCAATGTTGCCGGTGACCAGGGCCAGGTTTGCGATTCCCATGACCATGGTGGATCCCTGGCTATGCTCGGTAACCCCGAGGCCATAGTATATGGCGCTATTGCCCGCTTGGCCGACTGTTCGCGCCGCCTGATAGATGAGATCGGCCGGGACGCCGGTCACCGCACTTACTGCCTCGGGACTGTTCTGTGGCTCCAGGATGAATTCACGCCAGCGCTCATAGGATTCGCTGTCGCAACGTGATGCCACAAATCCCTCGTCTGTCAGCTGCTCCTTTGCCACCACATGGGCCAGTGCATTGATGATGGCGACATTAGTACCGGGTCGTAGCTGCAGGTGCAGAGCCTGCCCGGCATGAGGTGTGTCCATTAATTCGATGCGCCTGGGATCGACCACGATCAGACTGGCACCCTCGCGCAGCCGGCGCCGCAGTGCCGAGCCGAACACCGGGTGAGCTTCAGTAGGATTGGCGCCGATCACCACTATCACGTCTGTCTTTTTAACGGAATCGAAGGTTTGGGTACCGGCTGACTCCCCGAGGGTGGTTTTCAATCCATATCCGGTGGGGCTGTGACACACCCGGGCGCAGGTATCAGTGTTGTTGTTACCAAACGCAGTTCTCACCATCTTTTGTACCAGATAGGTTTCTTCGTTGGTGCAACGGGAACTGGTAATGCCGCCGACGCTGTTTTTACCGTGCTTTTTTTGAATATTACGTAGTTTGTCTGCGGCGAAGTGAAAGGCCTTGTCCCAGCTGACTTCAATCCACGGATCACTGCTGCGTTCACGTATCATTGGATGTCTGATGCGGTCGGGGTGGGTGGCGTAACCGAATGCAAAACGACCCTTGACGCAGGAATGCCCGTGATTGGCAGCCCCGCCTTTGTACGGCACCATACGAACCAGTTGCTCTCCTTTCATCTCCGCCTTGAAACTGCAGCCAACACCACAATAGGCGCAGGTGGTCACCACACTGTGCTCTGGTTGTCCCAGTTCGATGACCGACTTCTCGATAAGCGTGGCCGTCGGACAGGCCTCAACACAAGCGCCACAGGACACACATTCGCTTTCCATGAATGACGACCCGCCAGTGCTGACCACTGAGTCAAAGCCACGCCCTTCGATAGTCAGAGCGAAGGTACCCTGAATTTCCGCGCAGGCACGTACGCAGCGGCTACAGACGATGCATTTTCCGGGATCGAAGCTGAAATAAGGATTACTCTGATCTTTCTCAGCTTCCAGGTGATTGGCCCCGTCAAAGCCGTAGCGAACAGTTCGCAGTCCCACTGCGCCCGCCATATCCTGCAATTCACAGTCACCATTGGCGGTACAGGTTAAGCAATTCAGGGGGTGATCGCTGATATAGAGTTCCATCACATTGCGGCGCAGCTTTGCCAGGGGCGCGCTCTGGGTAGTGACCTCCATTCCTTCGGTCACCGGTGTAGTGCAACCAGCGGGCATATCGCTTCGTCCTGTGATCTGCACCACACACAGACGACAGCTGCCGAAAGCCTCCAGTGAATCGCTGGCACAAAGCTTCGGAATAGAAATCCCCAGCATGGCAGCAGCGCGCAGGATGCTGGTTCCCTCAGGCACTGTCACACTGCGCCCATCTATTTTGACCGATACCTGACGTTCCGCCTCGCTGGCGGGAGTGCCGTAATCGGTGTCCGGATTAAAGAACTCGATCATTCCACTTCCTCCTCGACTGGCTGTTCCGGCCGAAAGTCTTCTGAGAAATAACGGAGCGCACTGCGAACAGGATAAGGGGTCAAGCCTCCCATGGCGCAGAGTGAACCCTGCTCCATTGTTTCACACAGATCTGCCAGTAGCTCAAGCTTTTGTTCTACCTCGTTACCCTGCCTTAAACTGGCCAATAACTCGGCGCCTCGAACACTGCCAATCCGGCATGGTGTGCACTTCCCACAGGACTCCCAGGCGCAGAATTCCATACTGAACTGGGCCTGCTCAGCCATATCAACGGTATCATCGAAGGCCACCACGCCGCCGTGGCCGAGCATGGCACCGGCAGCAGCGAAGGTTTCATAGTCAAGGGGCAGATCCCACATCGATTCCGGTAGGTAAGCCCCCAATGGCCCCCCGACCTGCACCGCTCTAAGCCGGCGTTGGCTGCGGCTGCCACCGCCAAATTCAAACAGCAGTTCGCGTAGCGTCGCGCCGAATGCCAGTTCCACCAGCCCACCCCTGGCGATGTTACCGGAAAGTTGTA
>Ga0207419_1002322_pt1 | contig 12690 bp, 12 predicted proteins | sample ElkSloMetagenome_4_FD_184723 | JGI IMG/M metagenome (GOLD analysis project Ga0207419, IMG submission 184723) | Hot spring microbial communities from Elkhorn Slough, Monterey Bay, USA - MD2A (version 2) | ecosystem: Environmental > Aquatic > Marine > Intertidal zone > Estuary: Microbial mat ... | reverse complement strand
GAACGCGGGATCGAATTTCTTCAACGGATTTATGATGTTCCCGCCAATAAAATTGACTTCATCCCTCATGGTATTCCTGATGTGCCATTTGCCGATTCGAGCTTCCATAAAGACCTGTTTGGGGTTGAGGGTAAAATGGTCTTGCTCAGCTTTGGGCTGCTCTCCAGCAGCAAAGGTATCGAGGATGTTATTACCGCGCTTCCGGCAATCGTTGCCCAACATCCTGCTGTGATCTATCTTATTCTGGGTGCGACTCATCCTCATGTTGTAAGAACCGAAGGTGAAACCTACCGCCTGTCGTTACAGCGATTGGCACGCGATTGTGGTGTTGAAGAAAATGTGATCTTCTTCAACCGTTTCGTAACGCTGGAAGAGCTAAACCAGTTCATCAGTGCAACCGATATCTATCTGACACCGTACCTGAATGCTGCACAAATCACCTCCGGCACGCTGGCATATACACTCGGTGCAGGCAAGGCCATTGTTTCAACACCGTATTGGTACGCAGAAGAAGTGCTTGCCGATGAACGCGGTGTACTTATCCCATTCCACAACCCGGACAAGCTGGCTGAGGCGGTCATTGACCTGCTGGATAATGAGGCGAAGCGCCATGCGATGCGCAAGCGTGCCTACGTGTTTGGTCGCCAGATGATCTGGTCACAAGTCGCACAACGCTATATGGAGAGTTTCGAACAGGCACGCACAAAACGACAGCATTCATCACCCACTGATTTCGTGATTAAATCCCTGGATCAGCGTCCTGGCGACTTGCCACCACTCAAACTTGACCATTTTTATCATATGACAGATGATACAGGGATATTACAGCACGCTACCTTTACGGTACCGAATTATGATGAGGGATATTGCATTGATGATAATGCCCGTGCCCTGATTGCCAGTATCTATCTAGCCGAACTAGACTTGAGCAATGGTCTTTCTTTAAACCTGACGACCCGCTATCTTGCTTTCATCAACTATGCTTTTAACAGTGAGACGGGGCGTTTCCGCAACTTTATGGATTATCAGCGGAACTGGTTGGAAGAAAGCGGATCGGAAGATAGTCATGGTCGTACCCTGTGGGCTTTGGGCACGCTGATTGGTCGTTCCAGCGCATCAACCCTTACAAACCTGGCAAGCTGGCTGTTTGAAAAGGCTTTATCCGCCATTCTTGACACAACCAGTCCTCGCGCATGGGCGTTTGCATTGATCGGCATTCACGAATATTTGCGTCGTTTCGAGGGTGACCGCCTTATTGGTCAAATTCGTGATGACCTCGCGCAGCGATTACTTACCCTGTACCAGGCCAATTCCAGAGATGGGTGGCGCTGGTATGAACAGGAATTAGCCTATTGTAACGCGGTGCTGCCGCGTGCCATGCTGTTGTGTGGCGAGGGGCTGCCTAATGCCGCCATGACCGCAGCCGGTCTGGAGTCGCTCAATTGGTTGGCAGACCTACAACGTTCCAAAACACTCAACGGACATTTTGTACCGATAGGTTCGAATGGCTTTTATCAACAAGGTGGAGAACAAGCGAGGTTTGATCAACAACCGGTTGAAGCCCAAACGATGGTTTCTGCCTGTCTGGAAGCCTATCGATTGACCCATGATCCCTGCTGGTATAAAGAGGCTCAGCGCGTTTTCGAGTGGTATCTCGGACGTAATGATCTGGGACTTGCTGTTTATGATCCTACGACCGGTGGCTGCCGTGACGGTCTCCATCCTGATCGTGTCAATGAAAATCAGGGAGCAGAGTCTACCTTAGCCTTTTTGCAATCCTGGCTAGAACTTCGCCTGGCAGAAAATACCCTTCCGGCTTCACATTAATCGAAAGTTAAATGATGCGTATTGCTATGCTATCGCCGATTGCCTGGCGCACACCACCCCGCCATTATGGTCCCTGGGAAAGTATCGTCTCACTCTTAACTGAGGGTCTTATCGCTTGTGGTGTTGAGGTGGTTCTATTTGCAACAGGCGATTCAGAAACAAGTGCTGAACTTCGATCTGTTTGCCCATATGGGTATGAAGAAAATCGCTCAATCAACCCAAAAGTCTGGGAAGCATTACACATTTCAGAACTTTTTGACCATGCGAGCGAATTTGACATTATCCATAACCACTTTGACTTTTTGCCGTTAACCTATGCTGGATTGGTCGATACACCAGTTCTTACAACCATCCATGGTTTTTCGTCACCCGATATTTTACCCGTCTACAAAAAGTATAACGGCAGCACATCTTATGTTTCCATCAGCCATGCGGATCGCTCGCCTGAACTGGATTACATTGAAACGATCTATCATGGTATTGACCTGGATGCCTTTGATTTTCAGCCTGAACCCGATGATTACTTACTTTTCTTTGGGCGCATTCACCCGGACAAAGGCGCAAAGGAAGCAATAGAAATTGCGAAAGCCTGCAATAAACCGCTTATCATGGCGGGCATTATTCAGGATGAAGCATACTATCAGCAGTATGTCGAACCCCATCTTGATAGTCACTGGGTCACTTATGTAGGGAGTGTGGGTTCTGTCCAGCGGAGTATGCTGCTCGGCAAAGCAATGGCGCTGCTGCATCCCATTCACTTTGATGAACCCTTTGGTTTGTCGGTTGTCGAGGCGATGGCCTGTGGCACACCCGTTGTCGCATTTAATCGTGGGAGTATGCCAGAATTGATCGAACACGGAGTGAACGGCTTTCTGGTATCCGATAAACAGCAGGCAATCGAGCATATTGATCGCATCACAACGATTCAACGTAAAGACTGCCGCCGTATAGTTGAAGAACGCTTTACGGTAAACAGAATGGTCGAACAATATCATGGTGTTTATGCTTTGATGCTGGAAAAGGTGGCCTGATGGTCAATAGCAACTATCCAAAGCCCACGGTTAAACGCCAATCCGAAAAGATTCTGGGGGATGCCACCCGGGTTATCACCCGACCTCATCTACCGGAGAACTCGCAACGCATCGGCAAAATCATTCAGCGTGTGCTTGATTTACCGGAGGCAACGGCTGAAGCTGTACTCAAACAGGTGATGACCGATTTTTCTGATCGTCATAAAGACATCAGAGCGATTTTTAGCCGCCATTTCAATGAAGTCAGAGGCTATATTTCTGGGGATGTTGTACTGAGCGAAACGCAAAAAGCCCTTATCGGTGCCTATTTTACAATGGAGTATTCAATTGAGTCGGCAGCACTTTTTAACCCCTCGATTGTTCCGCACCCAGATCAAAGCCAACTTCCTGACGGTAGCGTGCGGATTGTCATGATCCTGCGAGCAACCGGCGAAGGGCATTTATCGTCAATCGTGTTTAGAAGCGGTGTGCTTGACGAAAACAACATCCTTATACTTGATCCTAAGAGTGATTATGTTGAAACACCTGAAGTGCATCGCGACCCAATTTACGATCGGCACACCTTTCATATGAAGCTCATCGAAATGGGTGCAGACAACGAGATCATACGCCATTTACTCGATCAACTCCTGGACACATTCTCTTATCGGGGTCTCAAAAGGAATATTGAAGCACTTCGTACAGAGTCAGCTTTTCCCAATGAGCGCCAGCACAGAACCCTTGAAATCGTTGCCTGGCTTGCAAATTCCAATTATGAGGTGTTTTTCCAGCACGATCATCTTCTTTCTGAGCGGGTTATTTTCCCGACTTCAAAAAGCGAAAGCCGGGGGATTGAAGATGCTCGTTTTGTACAGTTTTTCAATGATGATGGTCAGGTGACATACTACGCGACCTACACGGCCTACAACGGTGTGAGTATTCTCCCACAGTTGATAGAAACCAAAGACTTTCTTCACTTCAAAATCTCGACGCTGAATGGGCAAGCCGTGCAGAACAAAGGCATGGCGCTCTTTCCACGTAAAATCGAGGATCACTATGTGATGCTCTCGCGTCAGGATGGTGAAAATAACCGCATCATGTTCTCAGATAACATCCACTTCTGGCATGAGTCCGAAATTATACAGGAACCACAGCAGCCGTGGGAATTTATCCAGCTTGGCAATTGTGGATCTCCCCTTGAGACCAATGAAGGCTGGCTCGTGTTAACGCACGGTGTTGGGCCGATGCGTCAGTATTCGATTGGCGCAATACTTCTTGATATTGAAAATCCAGCACGGGTTATTGGTTATCTGGAAGCGCCGTTACTCGTTCCACATGAGGAGGAACGTGAAGGTTACGTTCCTAATGTCGTCTATTCCTGCGGATCGCTCATCCACAATGATGAATTGATTATCCCATATGCAATGTCTGATGTCATGTCGGGTATTGCGACTGTGAGAGTGGATGAGTTGATTGCGGGAATGCGTCCGCTTTAAGCCCGTAACATTTCAAATAGCAGGCGTTGTAAAGTCAAATGATGCGGGAATAGCATTCATCCCAAGAACGAGGACACATGAAAACCATCAAGACATCCATCATAATTCAGGCTTCGGCGGAGCATGTATGGACAATCCTGACCAATCTGGATGCTTATGCGGATTGGAACCCATATATTGTCCTCGCCAGGGGCGATTTGGTTACCCCCTGTGTCAGAATGAGTGAGACAACTTCGCCGAAAAGTTTAGTGTAGAATAACGGGGCGAAGGAGAGAGCACAACATGGTGGCTCCATTCCAGATTACTAAAAACCGAGTATAGCTTCATGATTGAAGTGATTGATGCCGACTCTGTCCGTTTCCTACAGCATGAAATCCTGAGCGGATTGATCCCGGTAATCTGGCGATCAAGTCGCTTGGACAATCGCCAGAGCTATATGGAATCGATGAACAAGGCGCTCAAACATGTTGCAGAAAACCGCCAATATCGTCTCCCTGTATCGTGGAGAAACGCAGTTTGAATAACCTGAATGCGGATACTTCTAGAGAGGCTCCACTATGCAGACAATTCTCATCGTAGAAGACAATAAGGATTATCGTGCAAATCTTGCAGATCTATTGCAGCAAGAATTATATTACACGATCGAGGCTGAAAATGGACGGATCGGCCTGGCGATGATTGGCGACAATTTACCTGATCTCATCCTCTGCGATATTGATATGCCGATCATGACCGGTGTCGAAATGCTGGTTTTGATGAAGCAAGATAGCAAGATTGCTGGAATCCCAATTATATTTATCACAGGGCACACAGATGAACTAACCCGGAAGCACGTGAAGGGTTTGGGTGCGGATTTGTGTCTGGCAAAAACGGTATCAATGGATGATCTGATCAAATTCATTTATGATCTGCTGACTACTACAGCAATCCAATAAGTGTGAATCCATAGTCGTAGTTGAATCGTGTTGATGGGTAGTGTATCCATTTCGGTTGAAGTTCAGATCAGTCGTTTTGGATTGAGAACCCGGGCTACAGTAGCTAAGATAGCATAGCGGGAATGAAAAGCACCTTTTGGACGGAATAATCGTCGCAACATGCGATTGACTCGCTCGAGTAAACTGGTTGTTCGTAAAGCGGTTCGTTGCCAGTCAGGGAAGTGTTTGAGAACACGAAAGAAAGCGATAGTTTCATGCCAATCGCGCTGCAAAGTGTCGACAAATTTGGTCTGGGAATCTTGAAATTTGTGGATGAGCGTTTGTTGTAAGGTAAGCGCCGCTGTTTCATCATGCGCATAGAAGATCGCTTGTGCTTGTTGCAGAATATCACGCTTGAACTGCCGCCGTTCGTCGTGTTTGAGACCGTCAGGTGATTGAATACTGTGCCAAAGATTACGTAACTTGTGAAAACTACACCGTTGATGCGGCAAATGAGGATAGAGTAAATTGAGGGCAGCAATCAGTCCTTTACCCCCATCATGAATGAAGAGTTCTACCCCACGTTGTCGATAGACGCCGCGTTGTTCAAGCGGGAGCAATAAGCGTTCCCATGCTTCCTGATCTTCTGATTCCGCCAGATGCCAGCCCAGAACACCCCACCGTTCACTTTGCGGATACAAGCCCAGTGCCACCAGCACACACACCTTTTTGCGTGCCTTCACGGTTCGCTTGCGCCCCTGTTGATCCGTTCGTGTTTCGCCAGTTTCGTCCAATAAAGTGACCCAGATCGCATCCAACATGATGATCGGGGGCACACTCGTCAACTCAATTGTGGATGCGGTTGATACGTCATTTACTACGCGATTGAGCAGCGCCAATCCGACCTGGGTTTGACTTTGATGACCTACTTCGCTCTGCATTTGTCGTAAACTCAACCCCAAATCTGCCCAGCGCCCAATCTGCATCAGGACATCATCCCAAATCTGTTGATAGGGACGTATGATCGAAAATGGTATCTTCACACTTCCGCCACATTCGCATACCACACGCGGCAACCAGAACGAGAAAACGCCCTGATTGGTCACGAGTTGCCGTTTGCGGTGTCCATTGCGACTGAAGCAACATGCTTCTTGACTACCACAGCGTTGGCATTGCGCTTGACTGCGGCGCTCAACATGCTTACGCCGCTCATGCGGCTCGCGGTATAACCATTGATCTACCTCTGACTCCAATTGTCTCTCTACTTCTGCTTGAACCCATTGGCTGAGTTTCTGACGCAAGTCGCTTAGGAAAGATTTGATTCCTCCTCTCACCTCATTTATCTTGGTTCCCATGACGTGATCTCCTGTACATTTTTCGTTTCGCAACAAAACTGTACTCGGTTTTCACGTCTTCTTCTATTTCAACCGACTTCGGTACACTACCGTGTTGATGTCGCCCTGTCTTTCTGCTTGAACTGTGTTATAATTTGTATTGCAGTGTAGAAAATAAGTTGACAATTGTGTCAGCCTACATTGGTGCAGTGGTTATGCACCCATCAACCTCACCAGAGAATCTACAAGAGTTTGTTGCAAAGGTAATCTTGGTCAAAACAGATTGCACTTGTATCTCTCTCAGTACACCTCGAAAACACAGAGTATCCTAAAACCAATTGGATTTTGTGTGACCAGGTCGTAGCAAAACCCAATTCTTTTAGGAGAAACAACAATGGCAAATCGTACTCAGGGTACAGTGAAGTGGTTCAACGGCGATAAGGGCTTTGGCTTTATCTCTCAGGAAGGTGGCGATGATCTTTTCGTCCACTACTCTGAGATTCAAAGTACTGGCTATCGCTCGCTCGACGAGGGCGCAAAGGTTGAATTCGAGATCACCCAGGGCAAAAAAGGTATGCAGGCGAGTGCTGTCACGGTCGTGCAAAACTAACACACGCTAGTCGTATCTAATCTGCAATGCAGGGATGGGCTTACGGGTTCATCCCTGTATTTTATTTCAAGTAGAAAGCAATACGACATGATTGACTACAGTTATTCGATTATCACGCGAGAAGTCTCACAGGCAAATTCGCGTAAACTTAGCTTTGCCGCAAAACTAGGTAACCTGCACATTGTTGTGGATGGACTACGTATTGACAATCAATTTCCCAACATAGAGCACTTTGTTAGCACCCGCATTGAGGCGGTGATCTCTGCCAGTGATGCGTTACGATCATGGCTCAACGCCGAACGTGCTGAGCGAAGTCTTGTAGGTTCACAGATTGGACGTTGATGAACTTGTATGACAAGGTATACAAAATGAATGCCGTTTTCGGCATCTGGCACTATTCTCAAGTAATACGTATCATCTACGTTTCGCAGGGATGGCTGGTGGTTTGGGACCACCAACAATCACCGCCGACACGATATGATTGTCAGTGCAAAAGCCATCAGGATGCGTGTGCTTCTGCTGTTCAAATGGTGCGTCAATTAGCAATAAGTTGAGGTATGATTATGCCAATCGGATTCCAGGTTACATGTGCGAATAAGAATCAACAGGGTATTATCGTACGTTTAGGTGGCCCAGGATGGAGTCTGAGCCGTCAAGAAGTTGTTGAGAAAATTGATGATGAACAACTCCGTCTGCATATCTTCATCGGTGATGAGTCATTTGATATTGGCGTTCGTGGTTCAGGAAATAACGCCTATCTTGTGCTCGAACCGGATGCAAAGCCCCTTTCTGAAGTCTCAGAATTGAAAAGCTGTTAGCGCCAGCTTTTTATCAGATCCTATGGATTAAAACTCTCAGGTTTACCCCGGAAAATACCAGTACACATCTACTCCTGATCATTTTCCCCACCTATACTTTTATCATCTCGCACATTACTGCATCGTAGTTCAAAAAATATAAAGGGCCTTTTTAGAGAACTCCAAAAACACGTTACAAGGCAACAGGCAAAGTAAATGTTAAAATAGGTCTAATGATGCTCAAGTTGAAGGGCTGGACACTGTGCCAGAACTGGAATCTAAGGATAGTTCTGAAAACCCTGTTGATTTCCCCATCGTCGCGTTGTGTGCGTCTGCGGGTGGATTACAGGCGTTTCAAGCGTTCTTCAAGGCACTGCCAACTGTCAATGGCATGGCTGTTATCGTCTTACAACACCAGATGCGCCAGCGAGAGAGTGTCCTCAACGACATTATTCAGCGCGACACCGATACCGATGTCGTCGTTGTAGAAGATGAGATGCCAATCCAGCCAGATCGCATTTTTGTATGTCCGTCCAGCCACGAGGTCACCCTGTGGAACGGACAGTTCCAGTTGGAACCGCGAAATGATGATACTGGGTGGCCTAAAGCTATCGACCGGCTGCTACGGTCACTCGCAGAAGACCAGGGAAGCCAGGTTGTTGCAGTCATTCTCTCCGGTGCAGGAACGGACGGAACAGAGGGTGCGCGATCTGTTCGGGAGAATGGTGGGCGAGTGGTGGCCCAGGAGCCAATGACCGCAGCACATGCGTCTATGCCGCAGAGTATCATCGATGCTGACCTTGCTGATGGGGTCCTTCCACCGGAAGAAATCCCCGTGTATCTGCGCCAGATCTACAATATCCCCGTCAACCCTCTGCTATTCGAAGAAACATCCGCGTCAACAACAATCCCAGACGATGATCTGACGCAGGTGATGCGGCGGCTGAGGACTCAGACGGGTCAAAACTTTTCAGAGTACAAGAGAAGCACCTTGCAGCGACAGATCACCCGGCGTATGGCGATACTTCAATTGGACTCAATCACAGATTATCTGGATTATATGAACCAGAACCCGGAGGAGGCCAACCGTCTGGTGCGTTACCTGCTCATTCATGTCACCAGCTTCTTTCGTGATCCGGAGGCATTCGAGGCACTGCAAACCGACGCGCTGCTCCCGCTGCTGCGCGAGATGGATGTCGATACGATTTTTCGCGTCTGGGTTCCCGGCTGTGCCAGCGGAGAGGAAGCTATCTCCATCGCGATTTTGATTTATGAGTGCTTACGCGAATTGAACATGCTGGAAATGGAAGTGCGAATTTTCGCCACAGATGCCAACCGTGACCTCATACGACAGGCAAGAGAGGGGCTGTATCCGCTGCGTATCGCTGAGGAGATGAACGAAGATCGACTGCAAAATTATTTTGTGCAAGAAGATGCAGGCTATCGTGTTCGCAATCACCTCCTGCGGATGCTTATCTGGTCGGAGCACAATCTGGTCGAACATCCCCCCTTCTCGCAACTGCATCTAATTAGCTGCCGCAATGTCCTGATTTATTTCCGCAAGCGGTTGCAAGACCGTGTGTTGTCTTTGTTTCAGTTTGCACTGCGCCCAAACGGAATTTTGTTCCTGGGATCATCGGAGACGATGACATTTTCGTCTGATGACTTTACGACCATGAACAGCAAATACAAGATATACCGGCAGGCATCCGGCACATCGCAGTCCTGGATGCGTTTGGATCAACCGTTATTCAAGCGACTACCAGAAATTTCGGAGGAACCCATGGCGGATCAAAAATCATCTCGACGGACTGAAAGAGAATACAGACTCCAGGTCATCAAAGATTTACTGGTCGAGCATTTGGGTGCAACCTGTCTGCTGGTTGATGAACAGTACATGGTTCAGTATTCACTTGGAGAAGCGGACCGATATTTGCGGGTTATCTCCGGAGATAGTGCGCCTCGAACGGTATTGGAGCAGGCACGGGATGGATTGGACACCGACCTGACCGTGGCCTTACATCAGGCGTTTAACAACGATGAGGACATCATCCAGCGGCGGGGCGTGTGGGTCCGCACAAATGGCGACGAGCGTATTATCGACCTGACGGTGGTCCCCGTGCGTGACCAGCAGCTCAGTAACCGGGCGAAACTGGTGATTTTAGAGCTGAGAATGCAGGGTAGAGACTTACGCAGCATCGAATTGGATGGTGAAGTTGATGAGGACGATCCCGACACCATTAACGCTCGCCTGAGACGCGAACTCCAGGAAACAAAAGCAGCCCTTCACAGCACGACACAGGCACTCCAGGCCAAGTCCGAGGAGCTGACAACGTCGATGGAAGAAATTCGTTCCGCCAATGAGGAAGTGCAGACCACAAACGAGGAACTCCGCACATCGAAGGAAGAACTCGAATCGATGAATGAGGAGTTAAACACGCTCAACACACAGCTCACCGACCAGAATGACGAGCTGATCCGAGCTAACGACACCTTGCATAATTTCTTGCAATCCGCCGAAATCGGCATGATCTTTCTGAATCAGAACCTGGCGGTGCGCGAGTACACACGGGCCGTGACAACAATCTTCAGCTTGCGACCGGAAGACCGTGGACGACCCCTGGCGGAGATCGCTACTCAGCTTGAATACGACGCGCTCGCTGATGACGCGGATAAGGTCCTGGAAACGCTGGTGAATATCGAAAAAGAAGTGCCGACCCGTGATGGACAGTGGTACAACGTCCGGATTCACCCCTACCGGACGACGAGCAATGTCATCGACGGACTGACCCTTACTTTCTCTGGAGTGACCTCCCAGAAGCAGGCGCAGCTTGAGGCAGAACGACAGGTTGGCTACGTGCGACAGGTGATGGATACCGTTGGCGATAGTATTGTTGAGTTGGACGATAATCTGCGCGTAATTGCCGTTAACCAACCCTTTCTCCAGATGTTTCAGGTTGATGCGGGTGAGAGTATTGGGCGACAGGTGTATGACCTGGGAAACGGCGAATGGGACATCCCCGAACTGCGTCGCCTATTGTACGAGATTATCCCAAAACAGAAGATTGTCCGAGAATATGAGGTGACGCACGATTTCCCCAATATCGGACAGCGTACCATGCGCGTCAATGCACGCCAGATTGCGGAACTCAACCGCATTCTGCTGGTGATTACGGATATTTCCGACGAGATAGACTGACTATTCCGGCTCTGGTGTAGGTACGTGACGCGGCAGCACAACCGTGAATGTTGTCCCTTTATCCGGCTCTGTCTCACAGTCAATTTTACCACCGTGAACGGTTACAGCCCGTTCGACCACATACAACCCAATCCCCGTGCCGCGCTGGAACTCGCCATTTTTACCTCGATAGAACGGTTCATAGATGTGGGGCAGGTCTTCCGGCGGGATACCCATTCCCTGGTCTGCGACTTGAAAGCGAACTGAGTCGTCTAATGTGTCGATTTGGCACGTCACATTCGCGTCCGAATATTTGGTGGCATTGCTCAGCAGGTTGGTCAGAATACGGCGCAGCAGGCTCTGGTCCCAAGTCACCCGATAGGGTGCTGGGATGGCTTTGGCTTCTACCACGACCTTTTGTTCGTCCTTGAATAGACTTGCGATGTCGCTGACAATTTCCTGCACGTAGGGCAACAGGTCGAAGGTCGTGGGCTTTAACGCTGGCAGGTCACTTCCGGATGTACCCACAGCTTGAATATCCCCCACGATATCGTTGAGATACCATGCCAGGTTACGGATTTGCTGACGCCGCTGCGTTTTTTTCTCCTCAGACATTCGATCTGCATAGCGATCCAACAACTCAACGGATGAAATGATTGTCGCCAGTGGCGTGCGAAATTCGTGGGCGATCACCGATAAGACCCGCTCCTGAAGTTTATTGACCTCCTGCTGCTGAGCCAGTGCCCGCTCCAGGGCTTCCTGGGCGCGTTTGGTCTCAGAAATATCCATCACAGCGGTTCGCAGCGTTCGGGTGACATCATCGTGCAGTTGGGTCGTCAGGCGGGCGAAAAACACCGTGTCATCAGCTCCATGAACTTTCACATCCGTTTCACGGACATCGTCTGTTCGCAGAACAGTCTGCATATGGACGTGGTACGCTTCTCGTTCGTCGGTATATAGAAGATCCGCGAGCATTCGTCCCTGCCAGTTCTTGATTTCGATGCCGAATAATACCTGAGCGGTCAGGTTCATTTCCTCGATATGACCGTGCGTATCGGTGACCACATAACCGACGGGTGCAAAGTTGAACAGGTCGGCGTAGCGTTCCCTTGCCGCTGTTAACTGCTCGTTCGCGCTGCGTAGATCCTCAAGCTGAATCTCCAGCTCGGTATGGTAAACACGCAGTTCGTGGACCATGTCTTCTATATTGCTTACCGATATCTCTGGCGTAATGTCCAAGGCATCAAGCGCACGCTCAGCACGCTGGCGTAGTCGTTGGAGTCTTTCCTCTCTATCGTTCATCTTGTTCGCTGACCTGATATGCTGACACCTGACTATAAGTATAACGCTAAATCGAGCGCGATTGTGCACCAATATATGTTTCTACAGTTGACATTACACAGCATGAGTTATTTACGTTGATTCAAGCGCTCAAGAACCGTTGACGCATCATACACGCTCACTGGCGCACGGGTCGAACCGTCCAGTACGCCGATATAATCTTGCGTCGTTTTCACATCCGCG
>Ga0207419_1002321_pt1 | contig 12692 bp, 5 predicted proteins | sample ElkSloMetagenome_4_FD_184723 | JGI IMG/M metagenome (GOLD analysis project Ga0207419, IMG submission 184723) | Hot spring microbial communities from Elkhorn Slough, Monterey Bay, USA - MD2A (version 2) | ecosystem: Environmental > Aquatic > Marine > Intertidal zone > Estuary: Microbial mat ... | reverse complement strand
AGTTGGTGCTGGGGTTGGTTAAAGCCAGTAATGCGGGGGCGTGTTTGAGAATACCACCAATGTAGTTCAGGGCCATTTGGCTGAGGTTGGCGTAACCGTCACCCCAGAACAAGGGTTCGCCGTCTTTCCAGATGGATTGGTGGGTGTGCATCCCGGAACCGTTGTCGTTAAACAAGGGTTTGGGCATGAAGGTGGCAGATTTGCCGTATTTTTTGGCGACGTTTTTGACAACGTATTTGTAAATCATTTGGTTGTCGGCGGCTTCGATGAGGGTGGCAAAGCGCATACCGAGTTCGTTTTGACCGCCTGTGGCGACTTCGTGGTGATGTTTTTCGATGGGAACGCCACATTTGGCCATCGTTAACAACATCTCTGTGCGTATGTCTTGGAGGGTGTCGGTGGGGGCGACGGGGAAGTAACCTTCTTTGTAGCCGGGTTTGTAGCCGAGGTTGCCCCCTGCTTCTTCGCGACCGGAGTTCCAGCGACCTTCGACGCTATCGACGTAGTAGAAGCCTTGGCTTTCGGTTTGGTCGAAGCGCACATCGTCAAAGATGAAGAATTCGGCTTCGGGCCCGAAGAAGGCGGTATCGCCAATGCCACTGTTGTTGAGGTAGTCTAAGGCTCTTTGGGCGATGCTGCGGGGGTCGCGGCTGTACCATTCGCCAGTACGCGGCTCTTTGATGCTACAGATCATGCTGAGGGTTTTTTCCTTATAAAAAGGATCGATCCAAGCGGTGCTAGGATCGGGAACCATTGACATATCTGATTCGTTGATGGCTTTCCAACCGCGAATACTAGAGCCGTCAAAGGCTACGCCGTCGGTGAAGGATTCTTCCTCAATTTGATCTTGATAAAAGGAGCAGTGTTGCCAGATACCCGGCATATCAATAAATTTTAAGTCGATGATTTCGATGCCTTCATCTTGAACCATCTTTAAGACTTCTGCTGGAGTCTTCGCCATAAATAAATCCTCGGTTATGCTTAGTCTAATCTCGAATCATCCTAGAGACAGAGCAAGGGATTTTTTGTATCTTGTGATACAGAATCCGGGGGTTTGGCTTTTTGTTAATATTTGCTGCGATCGCGACGGGAAAAATGTATTATTTGTGACAGAAAAGACGCGATCGCGGGGGGATTTGTGAAGAAATGTATCAAAAAAGGCGCGATCGCGAGGTTGCTTTTTAAGATTCAAGGGCGATTGAGCGAGGGTTATGGGATGATGGTTGAGGAAAGCTATTGCTAGGGCTTCAAACACGAAAACCTAGTCCACAAACAGTTGTTGTTTGAGAGCGCTATTTATTTATGAAAGACGCGATTACAAGCTTAATTAGAAACTACGATGTTGCAGGTCGTTATCTAGACCGCAACGCCATGGATGACCTCAAGGCTTATTTTGAGTCGGGGAATAACCGAGTGAGGGTGGCGACAATGATTACGGCCAATGCGGCGGCCATTGTCAAAACGGCGGGAACCCAGTTATTTGAGGATGTTCCCGAATTGCTGCGTCCGGGGGGAAATGCTTACACCACTCGGCGTTATTCGGCTTGTTTGCGAGATATGGATTATTATCTGCGCTACGCCAGTTATGCTTTGGTGGCGGCGGATAATGATGTTTTAGACGAACGAGTGTTACAGGGATTGCGGGAAACTTACAATTCCTTGGGTGTTCCCATTGCACCAACGGTACGCGGGATTCAGATTATGAAAGAGGGAATCAAGATTCTGGCGATGGAGTCAGGGATTGAAGATACCAGTTTTGTTGATGGCCCGTTTGACCATATAACTCGCGAGTTGAGTGAGACGGATATCTAGTTGTCTGGGGTGAGATTTCTGGGTTGATCGTAGCAGTAAACACCAATAGTTAGGGCGTTTTTGCTGTTAGCCCTCACCCCAACCCCTTTCCCACGGGAGAGGGGCTTATTTTTTAGGCAGAGATTTATTGTCCTAACTGCTCAGGCGGTTGCTCTAACTCGCGATCGCTTTTTAGGGAAATTTCCAGACTGAGACCCTCAAGAGCAGTAATTTGAAAGTGAATTACTCAGAGTTTGTGCTTATGGGAACCCAACGTCCAAAGGTTCAGGGCTATATTTTACCGGAGTTATACGCCAAGTTTGAAGTCTGGAAACGCCGTCAGGGGATTACCAAAGATTCCCTTGCCCTCAATGAGATTTTACGGGAGTTTTTGACGTTACAAGAGGAAAACATCACCAGCGAGCGTTTCGAGGCATTAGAGGGAAAGTCGATCGCCTGAGCAAGCAAGTGGCGGCCCTTGCTCAGGCGGTTGTCGATCTTCAGTCTACTGAAGAATTTGTGGATGAGTCGCCCCAAAGTATGCAGATTCTAGAGGCGATCGCGGCTCAACAAACGGTAGGATTAGTCGAGACTAATTCCCAACGGTTTTTGGTGGTAGATCGTCCGAGTAATCCTCACGATGAGACGTTTGAGATTATTCCCGACCACGATTCCCCCATCCTGGATGATTCTTTGCCGAGCGATCCGATTTCGGACACTTTGATTCTAGAAGGAAGTGACGAGGAAACGGACTATTTAGAGTAGTGTCGTGCCGCGACACAGCTAAAATGAGGCTTTGGATAGGGTGACGAAGCGCGAAGCGTAACGCACCGAAATGTAGGCATTTTAGGTTTTGGCGATCGCACAATTTAAGGTGTGTCGCGCCACTACTGCCTGACAAAATTTTTCGCGTAGGGGCAGGGTTTCCCCGTCCAATCTCTGCCGAATTGAGAGGGGGAAGAGTTGTGCTGCGACACATCTTAAACGGTGGGTTACGGCGGAGAGCTAGATTGCAGTCATAGCATGAGTTTTAGCCGCCTAACCCACCCTACTGGCGTGAAAACTGCCAATTTTTGCCAAAAACTAGGGTTTTGAACTCAGAATATGATTCGACAGAGTTTGACTCAAAGGTTAGGGTAGAAAAAACGATAATCGGGGAACTGTACAGGATGGGTTCAACACTAAACCCCCTGAAACTTCAACCCCAAATTTAAAGTTATGTTACCCAAAATCAAATATCATCTTTTACTTGCAACTGCATTATCTTTCGCAGCAATTAACACCGTTGAGGTGAAACAATTCACCCCGCAACAGGGCCAATGGTTAACCCTTGATAGCGAAGCCCACGCGAGAAAAAGTGGTGGCCGCAGTGGAGGGGGTTCGTTCAAAAAACGTTCGTCTCCTCCGAGTGGTTCTCGCAATACCAGCCCTTCTCGCAATACCAGCCCCTCTCGCAACACCAGCCCCTCTCGCAACACCAGCCCCTCTCGCAATACCAGCCCATCCAACAACGACAGTTATCGTCGTCGCAACAACTCTGGTGGCAATTCGGTGATTGTTGTTCCCGACAATCGCGGTTCTAGCTACGGTACGAGTAGTTCTGGGGGCAATCCCTGGATAAATTTAGCAGTGGGTTTATTTATCTTTGGTTTACTCGGTCTGGCGATATTTGCGTTCGTCTATAAATTCATGAAAATGTCAGGGGAAGGCAGTGGGGCTGTGGCGGCGGCGGCGCGAGAACGAGATAATGATATTGTGACCATATCCAAGCTACAGGTCGCCTTAATTGCCCCGGCGGACAACTTGCAAACGGAACTCTCTCAAATTAGTCGCAACGCAGACACCGACAGCGACGAGGGCTTGGTTCAACTGCTGCAAGAATCGGCATTAACCCTGCTGCGTCATGAGGAATACTGGACTCATGGGGCTTCAAGTTCGGAAGCTTGCAATATTGCCGACGCAGAAACTAAATTTAATAAGCTACAGTTCCAAGAACGTAGTAAATTTAGTCAAGAAACTCTGGTTAATGTCGGGGGAGACTTGCAAACCAGGGCGATCGCGAAACCGGATGAAGACAATTCGGGTTTACATATTGTTGTGACGCTGTTGTTAGGAAGTGCAGACGATCAGCCGTTATTTGACACGGTACGTTCCCACGATGAGGTAAAAACGGCTTTAGAAACGATGGCATCTTTGCGTTCAGATTATTTGATGACGTTCTATCTTTTGTGGACTCCGCAACAAAAACCAGAGGCGTTAACCTATGACGAAATGCTGACGGAATATACCGAGATGATGCAGTTGTAAGATTATCCCCATCCTCAACGGATGGGGCTTTCGCGTCATTTGTTATTTGTTATTTGTACCTACCCAGGACACCCGAATTTTATTTCAGAAACAATGTCAGCACCTTGGGCTGAGGGTAAGTTCGAGAGGAGTGGGGGATGTAACTCATTGATAATAAATGTAGCGATCGCGTCCCATCAATCAAGGAGAATGATAACGTAAACTTGAGGGGATTGGTTGACAGGACGATAGCTCATGATAGCGATTCCGGGATATCGGATTTTTGACTGTATTTATAGTAACGATCGCACCGTGGTTTATCGCGGGGAAAGAGAGAGCGATCGCGTTAAGGTGATTCTGAAGGGGTTAAATCGGGACTACCCGACTCCGGTTGAAATTAATTCTTATGAAAAGGAATATAATTTACTCTCGTCTCTCCATCAAACGGGGATTATTGAAGCTTACGATCTGCATTTTTATCAAAATACGGTTGTTTTAGTTTTAGAAGATATTGGGGGCAAAAGTTTAGAACAGTGGTTACAGGAACGAGAGTTTTCGCTATTAGAGAAAGTCGCGATCGCGATGGGTATAGCCCAAAGCTTGGCTCAAGTTCACAAAGTTGGTTTAATTCACCAAAATGTTAGTCCCAAAAATATTATTTATGCCCCTGAAACGCAACAATTAAAAATTATTGATTTTGAAATTGCCCGTTGGCAAAAAGGTATAAATAAGCAACCTAGACTAACATCACCCCCCTATCTTGAAGGCAATTTAGCTTATATTTCTCCCGAACAAACCCAACGCATTAACCGCGAAATTGACGATCGAACGGACTTTTATGCCCTTGGTGTCACCCTTTATCAATTATTTACCAATCGACTCCCCTTCACCGCAAAAGATGCGATGGAGTGGGTTCATTGCCATTTAGCCAAACAGCCTGTTTCTTTACAAGCAATTGATCCGAGTATTCCCTGGGTTTTAAGCAAAATCGTTTTGAAACTGATGGCTAAAAATCCTGAAGATCGCTATCAAAAAGCCGTCAGTTTGCAGACAGATTTAGAACGATGTTATCAACAACTGCAAACCCAAGGCAAAATTAGTGACTTTTCGTTAGAACAAGAAATCCGGCGCGATCGCGTGGAATTTTCTCAGCAACTTTACGAGCGCGAAAAAGAACTTGAAACCCTACAAACTGCCTTTACTAAAGTAACATCGGGAAGTTGCCAACTTATTTTGATTTCAGGCTATTCGGGTGTAGGTAAAACCCAACTGGTTAACAGCTTTCTGTCCTCGATTACTAATTCTAAGATTTATAGAGCGACGGGAAAATTCGAGCAATATAAACAAAAAATTCCCTATTCCGCCTTACGCCAAGCTCTTAATCACTTAGTTGATAAATTACTAGCAGAAAGTGAAACGAATCTGCAACAATGGCGACAAAAACTGTTAGACGTTTTAAAGCCGAATACTGCTGTTTTAATCGAATTAGTCCCGAAACTCGAACTCATTTTGGGGACGCAACCCGCCGCGATTGATTTACCCCCCGCAGAAGCACAAAACCGTCTGGTTTGGGTGTTTCAAAATTTTATCGAAGTATTTGCTCAACCCGAACATCCCCTAATTTTCTTCTTAGACGATCTCCAATGGGCTGATGTCCCCACCTTGCAATTAATCGCCACCTTAACCCACCAAAACCAAAATACCAGCTTGTTAATCATTGGGGCTTATCGAGACAACGAAATGAACGAGGATTGTTCTGAGTATCAAGTCTTAAAAGCCTTAAACCAGAATGCTGCCACGACTCATATTTCCTTAAAAACCTTAAATAGAGTGACATTATGCCAGTTAATTCAGGATACCCTAGATTGTGCGACGGGGGCGGCGGCGGAACTGGCTGCGGCTGTTTATCATAAAACCCAAGGAAATCCCTTTTTTGTCAAAGAGTTTTTGCGATCGCTCTACGATCGAGGGGATTTAGTTTTTGAAACCCGTCAATCCGGGCAAAATCAATGGCAATGGGATTTAGAAGCTATTAAAACCAGCCAAATTGCCCACAATGTCTTACAGTTGACCCTCAGTAATCTCGAAAACCTCAGTTCTCAAGCCCAAACCATCCTCAAAATTGCGGCTTCCTTGGGAACGACCTTCTCTTTAGATTTAGTAGCCTTGGCTATGAATCAACCTCCCCAAACCTTAGAAGCCGATTTTGCCGATTTAGGTCGCGCTCACCTGATTATTCCCCGTCTAGAAAGCCAAACTGCCTCTGACTACCAATTTAGCCACGATCGCATCCAACAAGCCGCCTACTGTCTGATGACCGATGCCGAAAAACCCCGATTACATCGACAGTTAGGCCGGATATTACAACAACATTACCCCAATCGCCTGTTTGAAATTGTTTATCACCTTAATTGCAGTTTAGCCGGGAACGCAAGCGAAGCCGAAAGACTGGTCATTTTGCAATGCAACTATCAAGCCGGACAACAAGCCCAAGCCCAAGCCGCTTATGAATCCGCCTTGATTTACTACCGTCAAGCCTGCAATCTACTGACTCCTGCCGATTGGCCAGATCGTTACCCCCTTGCCCTAAATAGCCATCTCGCCGTCAGCGAAGCCGCCACCCTATCGGGTCACTTCGAGGAAGTTACAAAAGGCTTGCAGCCGATTTTCCAATACGCAGAGACAGAATTAGACCGTCTCGCTGCGGTGCAGATTCAGATTCGTGCTGCGATCGCGCAAAGTCATTTACAAGACGCGATCGCGATCGCCCTAGCTGCCCTCGAAAACCTAGGAGTCACCTTTCCCCATCCCATCACCCCAGAAGCCCTCGAAACCGCCCTAGCCCAAACTGCCCGACACATCCAAGCGCAATCCTACCGCGAACTACTCGAACGACCCCGACAACCGGATACCCAGCATTTAGTCATCTTAGAATTATTAGCGAATATCTGCGCGGCGGCTTATTTGGCACAACCGGAGTTATTTCCCTTCACCGTCCTCAAAATGGTGAATCTCTCTATTGCCTATGGCAACGCACCCCTATCGCCCTTTGCCTATGCTGCTTATGGCTTGATTTTATGTGGCGTGACGGGGGAAATCGATCGGGGCTATGAAATCGGTCAATTTGCCCTCGAACTCGCCCAAAAACTCAACGCGCAAGCCATTTTAGCCCGAACCCTCTTTGCCATCAAAAACCAAATCGATGTTTGGAAAGTGCATCTGCGTCAAAGCCTCCCGGCATTAAAAGACTGCTATCACATTGGCGTAGAAAACGGCGACTTTGAATTTGCGGGTTATGCCGCCATGTACCACTGCGCTTATCTACTCTGTGTAGGAGAACCCCTCGATCGCGTCCGCGAGAAAATCGATTATTTTAAAGAAGAACTCTGCAAAATCAATCAAACCTTTGCTCAAAATTGGCTGGATTTATGCGCCCAAGTGGTTCTCAACCTCACCAGCGAAGATATCGCAGACCCCACTGATTTAATCCACGGAGAGATTTACACCCCCAGTCACCTTGCCGCCCTCGAAGCTGCCAACGTTCAAACCGGGTTGTTTTTCTTCCATCTCAACCAGTTAATTTATAACTATTGGTTTGACCGCACCGAAGCCGCCCTCGAAAGTAGCGAGATTGCTGCGACGTATCTCGAAGCCATGACCGGATCGGCATTAGTGGCCGTTTACTATTGGTATGATGCCCTGGTTCGGTTGCGAAAATATCCCCAAGCTTCCCCCCCAGAACAAGCCAACCTGATGGCCCGGATTGCTCAAAGCCGCCAAAAACTCCAACATTGGGCAACTCACGCCCCCATGAACTATCAACACAAACTGGATTTAATTGTGGCGGAATCTCATCGAGTGTTAGGAGAACCCCACGAAGCCGCCGAAGCTTACGATCGCGCCCTCACCGAAAGCAAAAATAACCAGTATCTCCACGAAAGCGCCTTGATCTGCGAACTCACCGCCCGTTTTTATCGCGAAATTGGCAAAATGATTATTGCCAAAGCCTATTTTCAAGAAAGCCAGTATTATTACCAACGCTGGGGGGCGGTGAATAAAGTTAGAGACCTAGAACAGCAATTTAACCGCTTTTTTATCCAAGATTTAGAAAAAACCACCCCCAAGCCCCAAAAGCAGCAAAATCAGCAAAACCTAGACTTAAATACCGTTCTCAAAGCCTCCCAAGCCCTATCGAGCGAAATCGTCCTCGACAAACTCTTGGTCAAACTGCTCGAAATTGCCGTAGAAAATGCCGGGGCGCAAATCGGGTATCTGATTATCTGTCAAGACGATGACTTAATCGCCGCCGCCCGCAGTCGTAGCGATCGCGAGAATTCCGTTCCCTGCTGGTTGTCCCTCGCTACCCTCAGCAACTTAGAACTGCCCAAAACCATTATTCACTACGTTGCTCGCTGTCAAGAAACCTTAGTGCTGCAAGACGGAGAGATTGCCGATAATTTTGCCCAAGATGTTTACTGGCAAACCTTCCAACCCCCATCTATTTTCTGTACGCCGATTATCGATCGCGGTCGTTTGGTGGGGATTTTGTATCTCGAAAATCGCTTGATGGCTGGGGCATTTAGTCGCGATCGCCTCGAAGTGCTACAACTGCTGATGTCCCAAGCTGCGATTTCCCTCGAAAATGCCCAACTCTACCGCAACCTCGAACAAGCCAAACAGCAACTCGAAGCCCAAGTGATCGACCGCACTGAGCAACTGCAAACCAGCGAATCTCGCTATCGGGCTATTGTCGAAGACCAAACCGAACTGATTTGTCGCTTTCGCGCTGATGGTACTTTAACCTTTGTGAACGCCATTTATTGCCGTTCTTTGCAACAATCCCCAGAAAATCTATTGGGTCGTAGCTTTTTCCCGTTTTTGAGCGGACGCGATCGCCAAATCCTGATTGAAAATCTGCGCCAACTCACCCCCGAAAACCCCTTATGCAGTAACGAACAGGCGATTACGATTAACAATCGCCCCCGTTGGTATCAATGGATCAATCGCGCCATCTTTGATGCTGCCGGAAACCCCATCGAATATCAAGCCGTGGGGCGCGATATTACCGAGCGCAAACGCATCGAACAAGAATTGCAAAAAAGCCAAAAACGCTACGAACTCGCCACCCAAGCGGCTAAATCCGGGGTTTGGGAGTGGAAACTAGAGGGCGACGAATTTTACATCGACCCCAATATCAAAGCCATCTTAGGCTACAGCGACGCAGAAATCCCCAACGATCTCGAAGTTTGGTCACAATATATACACCCGGAAGACCGCCAAAACGTCTTCGATCTCGCTATTGCCCATGTTGAGGGCAAAATTCCGGCTTTGATCTGCGAACATCGTATGTTTCACAAAGATGGCTCGATTCGCTGGATTTTGGCCCGCGGCCAAGCTTTTCGCGCTGAAAATCAGCAAGTCGTGAGGCTGATTGGTACTGATTTAGACATCACCGCCCAAAAACAAGTCGAACAAGAACTGCAAAAAGCCAAAGAAGCCGCCGACGCAGCCAACCAAGCCAAAAGCCAATTTCTCAACCGCATGAGTCACGAACTCCGCACCCCTCTCAACGCGATTCTGGGCTTTAGTCAACTGCTGCAAAACGAAATTTCACCTCAGCAAAACCTCGTCCACGCCGAATATCTCGGCATTATCAACCGCAGTGGCGAACATTTACTTTCTTTGATTGATGATGTTTTGGATATGGCCAAAATCGAAACCGGGAAAATGACGGTAAATCCGACTCCGGTTGATTTGCATCATTTACTCGATGCGGTTGTCGATTTGTTTCAACTCAAAGCCGCCGCGAAACAATTAACCTTGAAAGCGACGCGATCGCCCCAACTGCCCCGCTACGTCCTCGTTGATGCCCAAAAACTGCGCCAAATCCTGATTAACCTTTTGGGCAATGCCATTAAATTTACTGAAGTCGGATCGGTCGAACTCATTGCCGGAGTGCAAGCCCAAGATAACAACCCAACCGTCCTTGACTTTAGGGTAACTGATACCGGGCCTGGCATTAACGCCGCCGACCTTGCCATTTTATTTTCACCCTTTGAGCAAACCGAACTCGGTCGGCAAAAACAAAGCGGAACGGGCTTGGGACTCAGCCTCAGTCGGCAATTTGCGCGGTTGATGGGGGGCGGACTGCAAGCCACATCCGTTGTTAATCGCGGTACGACTTTTTACTGTTTTTTGCCTGTGGTTCCCACCCAAGAAAGCGCGATCGCGAGGCGGGGCGATCGCGGTAAAATCATCCGTATTGCTGCTCCTCGCACCCCATATCGCATCTTGGTCGCCGACGACTCCGCCTCCAATCGTCAATTTTTAGTGCGATGTTTGCAACAAGTGGGATTTGTTGTTCGCGAAGCGCGTAACGGCTTTGAAGCCCTAGAAGTGTGGCAAACCTGGCATCCTCACTTGATTTGCATGGACTTACAAATGAACGAGCTTGACGGTTATCAAGCAACCCAATCGATTCGTAACCAAGAGCAAAATACTTCAAAACACCGCCCTCCCACCCAAATCATCGCCATTAGCGCCAGCCTCCAAGAACAAGAACATCAAAAACTCCTCGCTTACGGCTTTGATGACTTTCTCAGCAAACCTTTTCGCCTCGAAGTCATATTCGAGCAACTCGCACAACACTTGGGAATCAGTTACATTTATGAAAGTAGTTCTAAAAGTGCTACTGCATCTTCTGTGCCTGTTTCGGGTCTGACTCCTGAAGCCTTAACCGTAATGCCGCCCGCTTGGATCGAACGGCTCAACCAAGCAGCGCGTCGCCTTGATGACGAACAATGCCAAGCCCTTTTTACAGAAATTCCCACCCAACATCAAAATCTGAAACAAACCCTCGAAGGCTTACTGGCTCAATTTCGTTTTGATGTCATCATGCGCTTAACTGCCCCCGATTCCCCAGAATAAATTAGGAATTGGGTTCTCTAAACGTTAGCGATCGAGATAAGCTAGAGGGCGATCTCCCATTCAATAACCTTCGTGTCCAATCACCCATCATGAAGCTATGGACTCTGTGCCACCTAAGGCCAACATCTTAATTGTGGATGATACGCCGGAAAATCTGCGCTTGTTGTCTACAGCCTTGAATCAACGTGGCTATAAAGTCCGTAATGCCATTAACGGGACTGTTGCTTTAATTGGTGCAACAGAAGACCCCCCCGATTTGATTCTTCTCGACATCAAAATGCCGGATTTAGACGGCTATGAAGTGTGTCAGCGTCTCAAAGAGCAAGATGTGACCCGTCCCATCCCGGTGATTTTCTTGAGTTCGTTGATTGAAGTATTTGATAAAGTGCGGGCGTTTGAAGTTGGGGGAGTAGACTACATTACCAAACCCTTTCAAATTGAAGAAGTTGTCGCTCGCATCGAAAATCAACTGACCATTCGCCGCTTACAAGCCACTTTGCAACGGCAAAACTATTTATTACAAAAAGCCGAAAGCGAAACTCGGCAACTCAACGCCGAACTCGAAAGCCGCGTGATCGAGCGTACCACCGAACTCCAAGCGGCTAACGATCAGTTGTTATATTTGGCGTTGCACGACGAATTAACCGGACTGGCTAATCGGGCCTTATTCATGGAAAAACTGGCCCAAGCCATGAACCACGCTCAAACCGAGAATCATCATTTTGCGATTTTATTTCTCGATTGCGATCGCTTCAAACTGATTAACGATTCCTTTGGCCATTTAGTGGGCGATCGCCTCTTGGTCGGAGTGGCCAACCGCCTCAGAAGTTGTCTCAAAGAACACGATACCTTAGCGCGGTTAGGCGGGGATGAGTTTACCATTTTACTCAACCACCTCGATCGCAACGATACCGCCCTCGCCACTGCCCGCCAAATTCACAACCGACTCACGCAACCTTTTAGCATTGATAGCGCTGAGGTGTTTATTGATGTCAGCATCGGCATTGTGTTTATGGATGAAACTTACCGCAAGCCCGAACACTTGCTGCGAGATGCCGACACCGCCATGTACAGAGCCAAACGCGCCGGGAAATCCCGTTATCAGGTGTTTGACCCCACCATGCACGCCGAAGCCATTGTGCGGCTACGACTGGAAACGGATTTACGCCGCGCCATTTCCCGCCAAGAGTTTCTGGTTTATTACCAACCGATTATTTCCCTCACCAACGGCCAAGTTTCCGGCTTTGAAGCCTTAATTCGTTGGCAGCAACCCCAACGGGGTTTGGTTTCCCCGGATGCTTTTATTCCGGTGGCCGAAGAAACTGGATTGATCGTTCCGATTGGGGAGTGGGTATTACAAGAAGCCTGTTCCCTCGCGGCTTCCTGGCAAAACCGCAACCCCAAACTCACGGTGAATGTTAACTTATCCGCCCGACAATTTGGCCAGCCCGATTTACTCGACCAAATCGACCGGATTTTAGCCCAAACTCAACTACCGCCGCAAGCCCTCAAACTCGAAATTACGGAAAGCGCCATTCTCGATAATACTAAATCCGTTCAGCGTATTTTCCAACAACTGCGCGATCGCCACATCCAAATCTGTTTAGATGACTTTGGGACGGGCTATTCTTCCCTCAGCTATCTCCATCGCTTTCCCGTCGATACCCTCAAAATCGACCGTTCCTTTG
>Ga0207419_1002320_pt1 | contig 12694 bp, 7 predicted proteins | sample ElkSloMetagenome_4_FD_184723 | JGI IMG/M metagenome (GOLD analysis project Ga0207419, IMG submission 184723) | Hot spring microbial communities from Elkhorn Slough, Monterey Bay, USA - MD2A (version 2) | ecosystem: Environmental > Aquatic > Marine > Intertidal zone > Estuary: Microbial mat ... | reverse complement strand
CCCCCCCCTGGGTTGAAAGCCGACACTATCGCTATGCCCGCGTTTTAGCCATAAATTGTGGCCGCGCGCAACCGTAAAAGTTGGGATGAGTCCGGGATCAAAGCCTCGGTCGGCCCCTGCCGCGCCGTTCCGACGCGTACAGGCCGACCGCCAGCCAGATCAGGCCGAAGCTCGCGGCGTGGCCCACGGTGAACGCCTCGCCGTAGACCAGCACGGCCATGGTGAACTGCAGCGTCGGGTTGATGTACTGCAACATTCCGAGGGTTCCCAGGGGCAGCCGCCGCGCGCCGACAGCAAACAGCAGCAAGGGGATCGCCGTGGCCGGCCCGGAGATCACCAGGACGGCCATGTCCACCGGGTCGCCGTGGGGCATCGCGCCTGAGCCGGTCCAGCCCAGCCAGATCAGAAACGCCGCCGCCAGCGGTCCCGTCATCAGCACTTCCAGGGTGAAGCCGACCAGCGACTCGGCCGGCGCGATCTTGCGCAGCAGGCCATACATGCCAAAGCTGCTCGCCAGCACAAGGGCGATCCATGGCACCCGCCCCAGACCGACCAGCATCACCAGCACGCCCAGCAGGGCCAGCCCGACCGCCAGCCACTGGCGTCGGCTTGGCCGCTCGCCCAGCACCACGGCGCCAAGCAGGACGGTGGCCAGGGGGAAGATGTAGTACCCCATGCTGGCGTCCAGCTTGTGGCCGCCACCCGTGGCATAAATGAAGGTCAGCCAATTGATCGAGATGGCCAGCGCGCTGCCGGCGAACACCAGCAGGTCACGCGGCCGGCGCAAGATGGCCAGCAGGGCGTTTGTCTGCCCGAAGGCCACGATCAGGGGTAGCGACAGGGCCAGCGCCCAGACGATGCGGTGGGCCATTACCTCCAGCGGCGGCACGTGCCCGAGCAGGTGATACAGGATCGGCGACAGCCCCCAGAACACATAGGCGCCGATGGAGGCCGTCAGGCCGGCGCGGCGGCGTCGGGCGGTGTCCTCGGCCGCTCCGGACGGCAGGGAGCGGGGCGCGGCGGGGAGTGGGTCGGGCACGATCGGTGTCCTGGATGACGGAAGGGAGGGCACGCGCCGAGGTGCGCGCAGGCCATCAGGTGGAGAAATACGCCGCCAGCCGGGTCTCGATCGTCGCGGCCAGGTCGTCGGCGATGGCGCGTTGCGCGGCCCGGCGGCTCTGTTCCGTGGCGTACTGGTTGTCGAGGATGTTGTAGGTGACGGCCGAGCGCGACGTCTCTTCCAGATCCAGGCGCCGGCGTCCCTCGCCGGTCGGCGTCAGCAGCCGCCACGTGACCGTGGCGTACAGATTGCCCAGCGTCGCCCGGTCGTTGCTCTGGATGCCCAGGTCCTGGTCCACGAGGGTGACCTGGGCCTGCAGGACATGGCGCGTCTGGCCGGCGGGCTGCAGGCGGTCGAGAAGGGCGTTGCGCAGGAGCTGGCCCATGCGCTCCGGGATGGGCTCGACGGCGATGGACGACAGGGCCGGCCCGCCTCGGCCGCGCCGCCCGTACAGGGGCCGGAAGCCGCAGGCGGCCAACGCGAGCAGCGGCGCGGTGGCGACGAGGCGTCTGCTGATGGCTGGCCAGCGCGGGCTCATGCCGCGACGACGATGTTGACGATGCGGTTGGGCACCACGACCACCTTGCGGATGGCCTTGCCGTCGGTGTGCAGGCGCACGTTCTCGACCGCCAGCGCCGCCGCCTCGGCCTCCTCTTTGGGGCAGTCCTTGGGCACCTCGATGTTGCCGCGCAGCTTGCCGTTGACCTGCACCGCCAGGGTGACCGTGTCGTCCACGCACATCGCCGGGTCGGCCTCGGGCCAGTCGCTTTCGGCCAGGATGCGGTCGTGGCCCAGCAGGCCCCAGCAGGCCTCCGTCACGTGCGGGACCATGGGGTTGAGCAGCCGCACCGCCGTCTCCAGCGCGAAGCGGCACACGGCGTCCGCGCCCGGTGCGTCCGGCTTCACATCCGGGATGGCGTTGGTCAGTTCGCGGATGCGGGCAACGGCGGTGTTGAAGCGGAACCGTTCCAGGTCCTCGGTCACCCCGGCGATGGTCTTGTGGGCGCGCTTGTACAGGTCGAGCGTCGGGCGATCCAGCGTGGCCACGTCCACGGCCGTGCCCACCGGGGCCAGGGCCACCGGCGGGTCGGCCACCAGCCGCCAGACGCGGTTGACGTAACGCCAGGCGCCTTCCAGGCCGGCGTCGGACCATTCCATGTCGCCGTCGGGCGGGTTGTCCGACACGATGAACAGCCGCGCGGCGTCGGCGCCGTAGGTCTCCAGGATCGCTTCCGGATCGACCGTGTTGCGCTTCGACTTCGACATCTTCTCGGCCCGGCCAACGGTGACCGGCGCGCCGTCCGACAGCCGCCGGGCGGTGCCGTCCGGCAGAACCTCGACCTCGGCCGGTTCCAGCCACTGGTCGTCGGGTCCCTTGTAGACCTCGTGCAGGACCATGCCCTGGGTGAACAGGCCGGCGAACGGCTCGGCCAAGCCGAGATACCCGCAGTCCCGCAGCGCGCGGGTGAAGAAGCGAGAGTACAGCAGGTGCAGCACCGCGTGTTCGACGCCGCCGATGTACTGATCGACCGGCAGCCAGTAATCGACGGCGGCGCGGTCGAATGCCTGGGTCTCGCTCTGGGGCGAACAGAAGCGGGCGAAGTACCACGACGATTCCATGAAGGTATCGAAGGTGTCGGTCTCGCGCCGGGCCGGCTTGCCGCAGGTCGGGCAGTCCACATGCTTCCAGGTCGGGTGCCGGTCCAGCGGGTTGCCGGGGGCGGCGAAATCCACATCCTCGGGCAGCCGCACTGGCAACTGGTCCTCGGGCACCGGGACGATGCCGCAGGACTCGCAGTGGATCATCGGGATCGGGCAGCCCCAATAGCGCTGGCGGGAGACGCCCCAGTCGCGCAGGCGGAACTGCACCGTGCCCTCGCCCTTGCCCAGGCTTTCGACCTTTTCGATGGCGGTGCGCTTGGCGTCGGTGACCGACAGGCCGTCGAGGAAGGCCGAGTTCACCGCCACGCCGTCGCCGACGAAGGCCTCGGTGCCGCCCTCGAGATCGGCCGAGAACGCGGCCACGTCGGCGTCCCTGGGGGCCACCACGGTCTTGATGGGCAGGCCGTACTTGCGGGCAAAGTCGAAGTCGCGCTGGTCGTGCGCCGGGCAGCCGAAGATGGCGCCCGTGCCGTATTCCATCAGCACAAAGTTGGCCACGTAGACCGGCACGGTCCACTCGGGGTCGAACGGGTGGACGGCGCGCAGGCCGGTGTCGAAGCCCTTCTTCTCGGCCGTCTCGATGGCCTCCTCGCTGGTGCCGATGCGGGCACACTCGGCCACGAAGTCGGCCAGCGCGGGGTCGTTCGCGGCCAGTTCGGTGGTCAGCGGGTGGTTCGGCGACAGCGCACAGAACGAGGCGCCATAGAGCGTGTCCGGGCGGGTGGTGAAGACCTCCAGCGGGGCGTCGCGGCCGACGATGTCCCAGCGCAGGAAGGCACCTTCCGACCGACCGATCCAGTTGGTCTGCATCAGGCGGACCTTGTCGGGCCAGCGCTCCAGGTCCTTGATGGCGGCCAGCAGGTCCTCGGCGTAGCGGGTGATGCGGAACGACCATTGCGCCAGCTTGCGCCGCTCCACCGGGGCGCCCGAGCGCCAGCCCTTGCCGTCAATCACCTGCTCGTTGGCCAGCACGGTGTGCTCGACGGGGTCCCAGTTCACCCAGGCTTCGGTGCGGTAGGCCAGGTCCGCCTTGTAGAAGTCCAGGAACATCTTCTGTTCATGGCGGTAGTATTCGGGCTCGCAGGTCGAGATCTCGCGCGACCAGTCGATGGACAGGCCCATGGGCTGGAACTGGGCGCGCATGGCCTTGATGTTCTCGCGGGTCCACTTGGCCGGATGCACGCCGCGCTGGATGGCCGCGTTCTCCGCCGGCAGGCCGAAGGCGTCCCAGCCCATCGGATGCAGCACGTTGAACCCGCGCGCCCGGCGATAGCGCGCCACCAGGTCGCCCATGGTGTAGTTGCGCAGGTGGCCCATGTGGATGCGCCCGGAGGGATAGGGGAACATCTCCAGCACGTAGTACTTGGGGCGGGCGGGGTCCTCGGTGGCGCGGAAACAGTCACGCTCGGCCCACACCGCCTGCCAGTGGGCCTCGGTTTCCTTGACGTTATAGCGCTCGGCGGCGGCCATGTACCAACGGTCCTCTGTCTTCGATCGTGTTGGAACGGAAAAGGGGGGAGGCGGTCTATTGGTCCCGCAAGGCCGCCATGCGCAGTTGGCGGGCGCGGGTCAGGATGGCGTCCTCCAGGTCGGTGGCGACGGCCGCGTCCACCGGCACGTCGGTCCAGGCCCCGGGTGTGTCCGCCGCGACGTCCGCGTCGAGCGGGCCACGCTGTTGCTTGAACACCGAAACCTCGATGCCGTCCGCGCGCAGGGCCTTGGCCAGGATGTAGACGTTGATCTTGAACCGCTCGCCGGGGGCTTCGGGCGGGGTGTACCAGTCCGTTATAATGACGCCGCCGAACGGGTCGGCCGAGGCCAGCGGCATGAAGGCGATGGTGTCCAGCGACGCGCGCCACAAAAAGCTGTTGACGCCGATGCCGCCGCCATCCGCCGGGCGCTCGTCGTCGCCCGACCCGAACAGGTCGATGCCACCCGGGCCGAACACGGTGTCGCGCTGATAAGGTTTGCTCAGGTCGCGACGAATGGTGCGGTCCTCGCCGGGCGGTCGGTCCGGGTAGATCGGATCCGCGTATTGGCAGGCGGTGAGCAGAAGGGCCGCCGCCACGGCCACGCCGACAAATCTCATGGTCTCCCTTTCCTCGCCCCCATTGGCGTCCGGCCCGTTCCGGCGGACGGCGCACACCGCCCCTTGCTTATAATAGGCGCGGTCCTGGGGCAACAGCGAGGCGGTGGTCGAGGCGAGGTGGTGGCCGAGGCGAGGTGGGTGCGCGGGACGTCACGTTCGGTCAGTTGGCCAGGAGGGACTCAACCGAACCGCAATCGAACAGGCGGTCCGTCCACATCTCGATCCGATCCGACGTGGCGGACATGACCAACGCGCGGTGGGTCTCGGTCACCTGGCCCGGGAATCGGTGCTCAAGCAGTCGAAGCAGGATTTTCGCTTCGCCCTGGGCCATGCCCTGGGCCATGCCCTGGGCCCTGGCCTCGACCGCCGCCTTTTCCGCCGCCTCGGCTGCCGCCGCCGCCTTCGCCGCCGCCACCTCCTCAAGCACGAATTCCCGGATCACCGGATTGTCCCACAGGTTGATGGTAATGGGCATGGCTTTCACCTCCGTTTTCACGACCTCGGTTGCATCGTGCAAATCCGCCAGAATCATAAGCCTCGTGATGGCGTCACCGCGTGCCTTGCCGTCTAGATCGCCCAGCCGTTCAAGGATCAGGCGCACCCGCGTTTTGATATCGGTCGTCCGGCACAGGATCGCCAGAACCGCCTCGTCGGCCCGTTCGCTGGTCAGGAGCGGTTTCGGATCCAGCGCTTCGAAGCTGCGAACATCATACCGGAACTCGAGCGACGAATGGGATATTCCGCGCGGCATCCGAGCGGCCGCGGCGTCGGTCAGGGTGAGAATGCACTGCTGCAGCGGTGTTCCGCCATTCTGGCGCGAGATCAGGCCATAGTATTCCAGCATCCGCCAGGCCATGTCGGCGTCGGCCGCGCCCTGCAGTTCCAGGTGGAACAGGCCCCCGGTCTCCAGGCGTGCCACGAAATCCGGGCGGCGCGCCCGCGTGCTCGGATATTCCGTCGCATCAAGGCTCACCGCCGCCGCGCCCGCAACCTGACGCAGCAGGGCCGGCGCGCCCAGCCAGAGCAGGTCTTTCAAGGTCGTATCGTATCGCACCGGCCACACATCCCGTGATCGCGTGGCGACGCATACCGCGAGTCGAACCATTCCTGCAAGTTTCCGAAGGGTCGGCGGGTGTGGCCAGGCTCAGGCAGGGGCCGCTGGAGACGGCCTGTCCGACCCCTCCCCCTCGGCCGCCGATGCGGCGACGATCCGATCGTACAGCGCGACCACGCGCGCCGCCGTGTCGCGCATGGCCGCCTTCAGCCCTTGGAAGTCCTCGATGCCGCCCCAGTTGGCCACCAGACGGGCCTTCAGGCCCGGCGGCAAGGCGTCGTCATCCGGCACGCCGTCAAGCGAATGGCGGATCATGCCTTGCAGGCTGAGCCACTGGTCATGCGCCGCGCTCAGGAAGGCGGCATCCTCCTCGGGCAGCAGGCCGGCCGCGCCGACCCGGCGCAGGCCCTCCGCCGTGTTGGGGACAACGATCTCCGGGTGGTCGTGCGCGTATCGCAGTTGCAGGTATTGGGCGATGAACTCCACATCCACGAGGCCGCCCCGCACATGCTTGATGTTCCAGAGGTTCGGGTCGCCGTGTTCGGCATCCATGCGGACGCGCATGTCGGCCACGGCGCGGGCCAGCACGGCCGGGTCGCGTGGCCGGATGATGGTGTCGCGAATGACAGCGGCCACCCGGTCGCCCACCGTCGCCGGGCCGGCCACGACCCGGGCGCGGGTCAGCGCCTGGTGTTCCCAGGTCCAGGCCGCCTCGGCCTGGTAGCGGCGGAACGCGTCCAGGCTGGTGGCCAGCGGTCCCTTGTTGCCGGACGGCCGCAGCCGCATGTCCACCTCGTACAGCCGGCCCTGGGCGGTGTTGGCGGTGATGGCGTTGATGAACCGCTGCACCAGGCGGGTGTAGTACACGGTGGGCGGCAGTGGCTTGGGGCCGCTCGACTGTTCCACGCCCTCCGGCACGTCGTAGACCATGATCATGTCGAGGTCGGACGTCGGGGTCATCTCCTGCCCGCCCAGCTTTCCCAGCGCCACCACGACCACGGCGCCCCCGGGCATGGCGCCATGGGCCTCGGCGAAGTGCGCCCACACGTGCTCCAGCAGCATGTCGAGCACGACGTCGGCGATATCCGACAGGGCGTGCCCGGCGTCTCCCGGCGCGCACTGACCCCGAAGCGTGCGCACGCCGACCAGAAACCGGTGGTCATTGGCCCACCGCCGGCAGATGTCCAGCACGTCCTCGAACACGCGGGCATCACGCAGGGCCAGATTCAAACCGCCGCGCAGGTCCTCCGGCGTCGGCGGTGACCCCAGGGACTCGGGCTCCAGCACGCTGTCCAGCAGCGCCGGATTGCGGGCCAGATGCTCGGCCAGGCGCGGGGCGTCGCCCATGATCTCCGCCACCAGCGTCAGCAGGTCGGGGTTGGCGGCGAACAGCGCGAACAACTGCACCCCGGCCGGCAGGTGGGCCAGGACGGTGTCGAACCGCCGCAGGGCGCCGTCCGGATCAACGGTCCCGGCCAGGGCGCGGATCAGGTCCGGTCCCAATTCGGTCAACCGTTCCCGCGCCCGCGTGCTGCGCAACGCCCGGTAGCGCCCGTGGTGCCAGCCCCGGACGGTGGCGGCCACGGCGTGGGGGTTGGCGAACCCCAGATCGGTCAGGGTGCGCAGGGTCTCCGGGTCGTCCTCGCCACCGGTGAAGACCAGGTTACCCTCGCCGCCGGCCAATGTCGGCTGGTCCTCGAACAAGTCCGCGTAGTGGTCCTGCACCGTCATCAACGTGGCCTTCAGCTCCAGCGCGAAGGGCTTGATGCCCTCGTAGCCGAGGAAGACCGCGAGTTCGCGCAGCTTGTCCTTGTCGGCCGGCAGGGTCTGGGTCTGCGCGTCGTCGATCATCTGCAGGCGATGCTCGACCCGCCGCAGATGCCCGTAGGCCGCGACGAGGTCGTCGCGCACCCGGGGATCGACCACGCCCCGTTCGGTCAGGGCGTTCAGGGCGGCCACGGTCTCCCGCGCGCGCAGGCGCGGCTCCCGCCCGCCCCAGATGAGCTGCTGGGTCTGGGCGAAGAACTCGATTTCGCGGATGCCGCCCCGGCCCAGCTTGACGTTGTGGCCCTCGACGGCCACCACGGCGTGGCCGCGTTGGGCATGAATCTGGCGCTTGATGGAATGGATGTCGCGGATGGCGTCAAAGTCGAGCGAGCGGCGCCAGATGAACGGCCGGATGTGGTCCAGGAAACGCGCGCCGGCACCGATGTCCCCGGCCACCGGGCGCGCCTTGATCATGGCGGCGCGTTCCCAGTTCTGGCCGAAGCTTTCATAGTACTGCTCGGCGGCCTCGGTGGATAATGCCACCGGTGTCGCGCCCGGGTCCGGCCGCAGCCGCAGGTCGCAGCGGAACACGTAGCCGTCGCCGGTTCGCTCCTCCATCATGCGCACCAAGTCACGGGTCAGGCGCACCATGGCCTCGCGCAGGCTGAGGCGCCCCCGGTAGTCCATCGACTCTTCATCGAACAGCACGATCAGGTCGATGTCCGAGGAGTAGTTGAGCTCCCCCGCCCCCAGCTTGCCCATGCCGAGAATGAACAGCCCGCATTCGAACGTCGGCCGGTCAGGGCGCGGCAACACCAGGTCGCCCTTGCCGTGGAGTTGCGTCAGCAGGTGGCCGCAACAGACGTCCAGGGCTTGCTCGGCCAGTTTGGAAAGCTGGGCCGTGACGGTGTCCACGCTCCACAGCCCCAGAATGTCGGCCACGGCCGTGGTCAGGGCGATGCGGCGCTTGGCCACCCGCAGGACCCGCATGACCCGCGTGCGGTCGTCGCCGGCCGCCGTGGCATCGGCCCGCATGGTCGCGAGGGCGGTCTCGGCCGCTGAGTCCACGCCATCGGCCACCAGCCGGCGCATCCAGTCCGGTTCCCGCAGCACGCACGCGGTCAGGAACGGGCTGTTGCCGAACACGGCCTCAAGCACGGCGCGGCCCGGCGTGCCGTCGCTGGCCAGATCCCGCATGAACGCCGCCAGTGCGGTGTCGTCCTCGCGCCCGGCCTGGTCAAGCCAGCGTTCCATCCCGCGCGCGGCGCGCTCGGGATCGCCGGGAAGCGGGGGGGGAGCGGGGGGCGCGAGAATGGTGGCGTCCGTCATACCTTCACCTTATTCCAACGGCCAGATCGGCAAACCGCTGGTGTGGTCCGACTCGGTGTCCACGGGGATTCGGACGCATTGGCCCTTTCCTCAACGAGTCAAGGCCGAGACACTGAGCGAAGCGCGGAGGCCGGTCAAGCCGCTGGCGCCGGCATTGCCCCACCACCGGGAGGATGGGTGACACAACGGATCCTGCACTCGGTTGCCCGACGAACCGGCGTTGCGCTGGGCCTGCTTGTGCTGGCCGGGCTGGTGGTGGCCTGGACGCTGGCGCGCGGGCCGCTGACCGTGACGTTCCTGGCGCCCCGGCTCGAATCCGCGCTGACCCGGGCCGCCCACGACGCGGGGCTGACGGTGGACGTGGCCGTCGGCGACGCGTTGGTGACGTGGGACGGCGCGTCGGGCGGAGTGGACATCGACCTGCGGCGAGTGCACCTGACCGGACCCGGCGGAGCGGACCTGGCCCAGGTCGGGGCCGCGACCCTGACGCTCGACCTGGAGGCCCTGTTGGCCGGGACCCTGCGGCCGTCGCGCCTGGTGCTGGCCGGCCCCACGCTGCATGTGACGCGGGCGGTGGACGGACGGTTCACGGTGGCCGTGCAGCCGAAGGCCGCGCAGGCGGACGAGCCAGCCTCCGGATCGTCCCTGGCGGCCGCGCCGGGCGGCGTGGCGGACGCGTGGACGACCCTCGCCGACCTGGGGCTCACGTTGCGGGACGCGCGCGTGGTGGTCGAGGACAATACTCTCGGGCGCGCATGGCGGCTGAAGGCGCCGGACGTCCGCGTCCGGCGCGATGACCAAGCCCTGCGATTGGAAGCCTCTCTGGCCCTGGACGACGGTCCCACGTCCAAAGGACCCGTGCTGGATCTGGCCCTGCGCCACGCGCCGGGGACCGAGACCGCCGCCGCCCTGGTCACGGTGCGGAACCTGAACCCGGCCCGCGACCTGGCGGACCGGTTCGGGCTGACGGCGCTGGCCGGCTGGGACCAGCCGCTCGACGCGACCGCGACCCTGGACCTGGGGATGCGTCCGGGCTCGCCGCTGGACATGGTGCGGTTCGCCACGCTGTCGGCGCGCGGTGGAGCGGGCGACGTCGCGGTGCCCGATCCGATTTCGCACGCATGGAGCCCCAAGAGCCTTGAGGTCGATGCCCGCCTGGTCCGGACCGAGGACAACGGCGTCGACATCACCGTCGACCGGCTTGTTCTCGGGTTGCCGGGCGCGTCCGTCGCCGCGAGCGCCCGTCTGTCCGGTCCCGTGTCGGGTCCGGTGGCCGGCGGCGCCGAGATCCGCCTGTCGCCCTTGACCGTCTCCACGCTGGTGCAACACTGGCCGCCGGTGCTGGCCGACGGCGCCTACGACTGGATTTCCGACAACATCTCCGAGGGGACGGTGCGGGACGGGCGCTTCTCGCTGGGGTTGGGCGGCGCGACCTGGAGCGATCTCGACGTCACCGCCTTGTCCGGCGAGGCCCGCGCCGACGGCGTGACCCTGACCTACCTCAGGGGATTGCCGGCGGCGACCGGTGCCAAGGGGACGCTCCGCTTCGGCCTGGACGCGGTGACCATCGCCATCGACGGCGGCGGCGCCGGCGACGTGCGGGTGCGTGAGGGCACCGTCGCCATGACGGCGCTGGACACCGAGCAGGAACAGGCGGACATGGTGTTCGACATCGCCGCGCCGCTGTCGAGCGCCCTGGCGCTGATCGACCACCAGCCGCTGGGGTATGCGTCAAAAGTGGGCATCGACCCGAACCAGGTGCAGGGCGAGGCGGACATCACGCTGTCGCTCGCCATGCCGCTGAAGAGCGATCTGCCGCTCGACGCGCTGGAGGTCGATGTCTCCGCCACGGCCACCGGGGTTGGTGTGCCGCGGGTGCTGCTGGGCCAGGACCTGCGCGGCGGCGACGTGCGGCTGACCCTGGACGAAGGCGGCATGGACGTCACGGGCACGGCGCGCGTCGGCGGGGTGCCGGTGACGTTGGACTGGCGCGAGAACTTCACCGACGGCGCGGCCTTCGACCGGCGCTATGCGGTACGCGGCCGCCTGGACAACGCCGCGCGGGCGACGTTTCGGCTGGACGGCCCGCCGTTCCAGCCGCCGTGGATGGACGGAGCGGTGGACGGCCGCGTGACCTATACGGAAACGGCCGGCGCGCCCGGCGTTTTGACGGCCGATGTGGACCTCGCTCCGGCCACCCTGGCGCTGGCGACGCTGGGCTGGCACAAGCCGGCCGGGGCGCCGGCCACCGCGCGGGTCGAGGGTCGCTTCGCCGAGGAGTCCATCACGGTGGATTTCGACGTGGCCGCCGGTGCCGACACCGCGCGCGGTCAGGCGCGGTTGACCGGCGGGGCCGACCTGCTGGGGGTCACCGTGAAGCACGCGCGCCTGGGCGACTCCGAGGCCCGGGTCGACATCGTCGCGCCGCGCGCGGGTGACGTCGCGCCGTTCCAGGTGATCCTCTCCGGCGCCGCGCTGGACCTGCGGGCGGTGTTCGATGATGACGACGCCGACGGCGAGGCGGATCCGCGCGGCGGGGACGGCGCCACGCCCGCCGGCGGCACGAAACCGGACGATCCCCCGGGGCCGCCGCTGGACCTGCGCATGGACCTCGCGCGGGTGCTGGTGACCGACGAGATCACGTTGCATGACGTGCACGGCACCGCTTCCCGCGACGCCGCCGGCCGCTGGACCCGCGCCGGCCTTGAGGCCAAGGCGGGCGGGGGGGCGCCGGCTCGCTTCACCCTGACACCGGACGGCGCCGCGCGACGGTTCTCGCTGGAAACGGCCGACGCCGGGGCCTTGGCCAGCGACCTCGACCTAACCGGGCGGCTGAGCGGCGGCGATCTGTCCCTGACCGGAACCCTGGACGCCGAAGACCGGGCGAAAGGCGTGCTGCGCATCAAGGACTTCCACCTCGCCAACGCGCCCGTCTTGGCGCGCATCCTGGCGGTGGCCTCGCTGACCGGAATCCTTGATGAACTCCAGGGCGACGGTCTGAGCCTGTCCACCCTGATCGCGCCGTTCACCTACGCCGACGACGTTCTGACCCTGAGCGAGGCGCGCAGCAACGGGCCATCCCTGGGCCTGACGGCCAACGGCACCCTCGACCTGGCCTCCGACACCATGGACCTGCAGGGCGTCGTGGTGCCGGTCTACATGGTCAACGCGCTGCTGGGGAACATTCCGCTGCTCGGCGACCTGCTGGTGGGCGAGAAGGGGGGCGGAGTGTTCGCCGTCCGCTACGGCGCCAAAGGGCCGCTGGACGACCCCTCGGTCAGCGTCAATCCGCTGTCGGTCGTCACGCCCGGGTTCCTGCGGGGCGTGTTCGGCGTGTTTTCGGAGGACCCCGACGGCGGCGCGGGCACCGTGCCGACACCGGTTCGGGGGGATTGAGGGGCGTGGCAAACCGCAGTCGTCGCAGGGCGGATTGGCCCCCAGCAGCGGGCCAATCCGCCGCGCGTGATCCCACGCTCGGCGCATTGCGCCTTCGGCACGAATACGCCCTAACCCTTTGACTTAGGGCAGATTCACGCGAACAATCTGAAACACGCGATGATTCAGATTGTTCACGATCTGCCCTAGAAATAAACGTGATTGCGGTAAAATAGCTTTGCCGGAGATATACTATACAAAAGGCTTATCCCTTTGCTTCCGGCGCGATCAACATATCGTAGGTGATTGGTCCTTTGGTTGTGACGATCCCAAGAAGGGATCGAAAGGCTGCGTGTCG
>Ga0207419_1002318_pt1 | contig 12699 bp, 7 predicted proteins | sample ElkSloMetagenome_4_FD_184723 | JGI IMG/M metagenome (GOLD analysis project Ga0207419, IMG submission 184723) | Hot spring microbial communities from Elkhorn Slough, Monterey Bay, USA - MD2A (version 2) | ecosystem: Environmental > Aquatic > Marine > Intertidal zone > Estuary: Microbial mat ... | reverse complement strand
CCCAGCGTCAGGCGACGGGTCGTTTCGCCAGCGAGCAGGTGTTCCCGGGTATCCCGGCGATGATTCCGCAGGTGGATGAAAACGGCGCGGTCGTCGGCATGGTCGACAACCCGCTCAACCCGTTCGATACTACGGCACTGCCGGTGTACTCCACGCAGGGCCTGTCTCAGATTCGTGACACCGATATCGACCAGTTCCGAGGCGTGTTCGGCCTGAAAGGCGATCTCGCGATTCCGGGGCTGATTGAACGCAACTGGGTCTACGATGCGTTCGTGAGCTTCGAGGAAAGCTCGGGCACCTCGATCCAGGCGGGCATGTTCGAACCGCACGTCCGCGAGACGATCGACACGCTGCGCATGCTGCCGGACGGCAGCCTGGCATGCGGCCTGCCGCGCACCGCGCCGGGCTTCGGCTTCCTGACTCCGCGGGACTGCGTGGTGGTCGATTTCTTCTCCGATTCGCTGTTCACCATCACGCCCAACGGCGACGGAACGTTCGCTACACAGGAGGAGAGCGATTTCCTGTTCGGCAATGTCATCAACACCACCACCATCGAGCAGACGCACATCTCGGGGCTGGTGACCGGCGATCTGTTCGAGCTTCCTGCAGGCACGGTCGGCGTGGCGCTGGGCGGCGAGTATCGCGAGAACTCGATCGAATCCATCAACGACTTCGTACGGGCCCAGGGGCTCTCGGCGTCTGAAGCGCCCGATCAGGAAGGCGATACGATCGGTGAGGTCTATATCTGGGAGCTCTACGCAGAGGCCGAGATTCCGATCCACGAAATGTTCCGGGTCAACCTGTCGGGGCGTTATACCGAGGAAGAGAACTTCGGCGACGAGTTCACTTATTCGGTGAAGGCCGACTTCAGACCGACGGACTGGCTGCGGTTCCGCAGCACGTACGGAACGACCTTCCGTGCGCCCAATCTGCGCGAGCAGTTCCTGTCCGGTCAGGCCGGCGTTATCGCCGGCGGCAATGATCCGTGCATCGTGCCCATCACGGCCAACAATAACGGCGTCTACGATCCGGAAGGCGACACCCGCACGCAACGAGTTCTGGATAACTGCGTTGCCGACAACGTCGATCCCACCGCGCTGGGACTCCAGGCCAACGTGCTGATCCCCACGCAAACGGGGGGCGCGCAGGGTGAGCTGGGAGCGGAAACTTCGGAATCCATTACCGTGGGCACCGTGATCTCTCAGCCTTTCACGGACGCCTTCGGTTTCGATTTCGCCCTCACCTACTACGACATCGAGATCGAAGATACCGTGGCGGAACTCGACTCGGCCACCGTGCTCGCTCGCTGCTACACCGAGGACCCCAATCTGGCGAGCCCGCTCTGCGACCGCATCCAGCGCCGCGGTGTGAATCCGGAAAACAACACGGTTTCACTGGTTGATGCGTCGTTCGTCAATGTGGGTAAGCAGACTTCGAGCGGCATCGACATCAACGGACGCTTCACGGACGACTTCAGCGCGATGGGCCGCACTTTCGATGTTCTGGTCAGCGCGACCGCAACCTGGCAGGATGAGCTCAAGGAACAGTTCGATCCTGACTCGCCGGTCGACGATCGGGTGGGCGAAGCGGGTTACCCGGAATGGTCGTGGATCGCAAACCTGAGTCTGGCCACCGGACCCTTCGATTTCACCTGGCGTACGCGCTGGATCGACAGTTTCGCGAGGGACGCCGAAGATATCAATTTGTCCGCCAACCGCAACGTGAATGCTTGCAACTTCCTTGGCGGGCCGGTCAATCCGGACGGGAACGGTCCTTGTGTGAAGAAGCATTTCGGCGGCGAGACCTGGTATCACGACGCGTCGCTGGCCTATACACACGACTCGTGGAGCTTCACGGTTGGCGTGCGAAACATCTTTGATGAAGAGCCGCCTTTGATCGACCAGGGCGAGGGTCCGGCGCGCTTGAACGTCGTGGTCCAGTCCGGCTACGATCTGTTCGGTCGTCGCTTGTTCCTGAGTGCGAGCAAGCGCTTCTAAGCAAGGTTCAACTCGACGAACGTAGGGCGGCGGTCAGGTGACCGCCGCCCTTTTTTTGTCCGTTTTTCGAGCTCGACGGAGGAGGGGTGCCCGAGGCGTTTTAGCGAATGCGCTCGACTCGAATCGTACGCCCGGGGCCGTTGAGCTTCAGCTTGTAGCCGCCCAGTCGGGTCTCCCAGACTTCCACCGTGCTGACATCATCTTCATCAACGCGGAGTCGTTGGACGTCGCCCGAAATCTGACGCCAGATCATCCCGTTGTCCAGCGTAATCTGGAGCCGGCGATACGGGACGGTCTTGATCTCGGAAACTCCGGTCTCAAGTCTGGCGCCATCGCTGGTGTCGATTTCGCGGCTGCGCTGACGCGCTTCAACCTGTTCCGAACCCAGCTCGTTCCCTTCACGGACCACGGCGTCGGCAGCCGGTCCCGACCCCGGCGCGGGGGATGGGTTCGAACGAGCGAGCGAGCCCTGCGATCTGTTTTCAGCATCCTCCGGCGTCTTGCCCTGCGCCGATGGAGCGGCCTGTACCGCGCCCGTATCGAGCTGCGGCCCGGCGCCGTCCGGTTGATCTTCAGCAGCCGGACCCGTCCGGTAGGCCGCCATCAGAGCCTCCTCGAGACAGGCGATGCGAAGCTCTTCGTTCGGCATCTGGCTACAGTTCTCGATCGCACGCTCCTGGGCGACCGCCGCACCGGTGGCGCTTATCAAGGTCAGTACTGCGGCGCTAGCGCAGAACGGCAGAGTAAAGCTACTCAAACGCATGATCTTTCCCGTTGGGTTCAACGCAGTCATTATCCGCTCAGCAAGCGTGATTCTGCAAGCGGCGAGTCCGGCAGTTGACGCACCGGCCTTACCGGGCCGGCACATACGCGGACTTGCCAGACGACCTGCCAGACACCCATGTGCCTCCTCTCCCGCGGTGTCTTCATCGACGAATTCAGGAATCGATCGTGGAAAGTCGGAGCGATGCTGCTGCGCAGGAAGCAATGGTGGCGATGGATGGAGGTCATCAATCCTCGGGATCTGCGCGCAACGGGTTCTTCCTCCGAGCTGCTTCGTGGGATATGCTGATCCCGAGTCGGACGGAGCGGATCCTCATGAAGTGCACCCGGACAAGCCAGTTTCTCGCTGCATTTTTCGTCGTGCTTCTCGTGTTGCCGACAGCAGGTTGCGGCGGCAATCAAGCGACCGTCATGAGCGACCCTTCGGGCCGGATCAGCTTCGAGCTGCCGAACGGCTGGACCGAAGTTGCAGGAAGCAACGGAACTCGATTCTCGCCGCCTGCCTCGGCCGGCGTCCAGATGCAGGTCAATACGGTCGACGACAACGGGCGCGTTTCACTGGAGCAGCGTCGCGATTCCTGGCTCGACTTCCAGCGAGAAAATGGCAAGACCGTTCGCCTGGAGCAGGACTGGCCGGAAGGGAACATGCCGGGCGTCGAGTATGCCCACGACGGTGAAGGGATAACCGGAGAGACCGTGTTCCACTATGTGCTGCTGGCCGGCGACGGATTTGTCGTGACGACATCGCTGCAGGCCGGACCGAGCGCCTACGACGATTTGCTGCCGGTCTATCGTCAAATCGTCGCTTCCGTGCGACCTGCAGACAATCCATAGCGGCCGGATGACCATTCCGGACCTCGTGGAATCTGCCGCATCTAGTCCGCGTCGCTACTGACCGGACATCAGTCGCGCCCAACCGTCGTTGTTGGTCAGGATTCCGATCGACAGCCCCGCAATGGCCACGGCACCGAACGCAATCCAGCTGATTCGCTCGACCTTGCCGTGGGCGATCTTGTCGTAGATGGGCAGCGCGACGGCAAGCAGCAGATTGATCAAGCCGATCACCGGGCCGGCCACGTCGAGTGGTGTACCGACGTAGTGAATGAGAACCCGCCCGAACGGCGACGGCATCAGCGACATCGTGGCCAGGTACATCAGGCGCAGATGCCATGCGGTGCGGCGACGGTAGACGACTGCGAATACGATCGCCGGTATGAAGATGGCTAGTCCGGCGATGAATCTCGCGGTGGACGCAGTCAGGTTGCCCATGTCTCCTGACATCACGGGTAGGAGATCGAGTTGAATGGCGAGACCGGTGATCGCGGTGAGTGCCGCTACGAAGAGCGCAATCCGTCCCAGCATTCGATGACGATTGAACGAACGCCGCAGGATCAGCAGAGGTTGAACCAGAAAGAGGACCAGCCAGAGCAGCGAGCTGACGACGTGCGCGTGCATCCAGGCGCTGGGCGGTTGGTAGTTGCCGTAGAACAGCGGTCCGAAATATTTGGGCGTGAAGCCGATTAAGGAGATGATCAGGAAGATCGAAGCGGCCACGACGGCAGCCAGGGCGTCTTTGCGCGTCTTGTGCAGGATCTTGGCCCGGTGCAATCAAGCCGGGATCGTAGCAGGATTGCACGAGGGAAGATAAGTAGCCCGGAGTTCAGGCGTTGCACTGCCGGTCAACGAAACTAGACCAGACCGCAGTCTGGAAAGGTGTCAGATGATCTTGAGTGTGATTGCCTTCAGCACGGCACGCGTGCGGTCGCGCGTGTTGAGTTTGTCGAGAATGTCGGAGACGTAGTTCTTGACCGTGCCTTCGGCCAGGTGCACCGCGCGGGCGATTTCGCGGTTCGAATAGCCGCCGGCAATCAGCCGAAGGATGTCGATCTCGCGGTCGGAGAAGGCGTCGACCGGCGGCTGGTCGTCCTGATACGGATAGCGCTCAGCCACGCCCGAGGTGCTGACCGGCTGCAGTCGGCCTTCGCCGCGCACCACCGCGGCGATCAGCTCGGCGAGGTCCTCCGGCGAAATGTCCTTGAGCGCAAAGCCCTGCGCTCCGGCTTCGACCGCGGCCAGCATCAGCTCACTGTCGTCGAAGGTGGTCAGCAGCAGCACCGGCGGTGCGCCGTCGCGCGCTGCCAGACGCCGACACAACTCGATGCCGTCGATACCGGGCATCCGGATATCGGAGACGACCAGGTCGACGGGATGTTCGGAAAGCGCATCGAGCAAGGGTTCACCGGAGGCCGCTTCGACGACCACTTCCAGACCCGGCAGGTCGTTGATCACCGACTTCAGCCCCTCGCGAATCAGGGCCTGATCATCGGCGAGCGCAATTCGAGTGGTCATGAGTCCAGCTCCAGCGGCAACGAGGCGATCAGTTTGACGCCGCCGAGTCCGGATTTCGATACTTCCAGCGTGCCGTCCAGTTCGGCCAGCCGCTCGCGCATGCCGGTCAGCCCGTTTCCCGGCTGGATGGGTTTGCCGACCCGGCCGTCGTCTTCAACGGTCATCACCAGCGAATCGCCGCGTCGTGAGAGCCGGGCGTGAACCGTTTCGGCCGGCCCGTGACGCGCGGCGTTGGTCAGGCCTTCCTGGACTACCCGCAGCAGCGCCTCGGCCTGGTCGGCCCGCGGAATCCGGGCGTCGTCGTCGACCTCGACCTTCAGCCGAGGTCGCGGAAACGGCCGCGCGACCTCGCGCAGGCTTTCGACCAGGTCGATGCCCTCGGTCTCGCGCAGGTGGCGGACCACCGAACGAAGATCCTGCAGCAGTTCGTCGGCCAGCCCGGTGGCCTTGTCGACTTCGGCGGCCGCTTCGCCGTCCAGGCGTCGCGCCAGTCCGCGCAGGTTGAGCTTGAGGGCCGTGACCTTGTGCCCTGCCACGTCGTGCAGCTCGCGCGACAGCCGCAGGCGCTCGTGGTCGCGGGCAGTTTCGCCGAGCAGCGAGCGCGTCGCCATCAGTCGTGCGTTGACGGCCTGGAGATCTTCTGCGAGGCGATGCGAGCGGTTGGCGTAGATCATCACCATCACCGCGAACACCTGGAAACCGGACATCGCCAGCAGGGTCAGGAACGAACTCTGGAACGACTGCTGCCACGGTCCGAGCATGATGGCGACGAAGTAGGCGTTGGCCGCGATCAGCGCAATCGCCAGCCGGGGCCCGTCGAAGCGATTGGTGAACTGGATCGCCAGCAGGATCAGCAGAATCGGGGTCGTTCCGTTGGGAATGAACCACAGCGCCAGCGCGGTCAGGACGGCCAGCGCCGCCAGCGCCGCATCGCGACCCAGCGGCGGCCAGAGATCGTCGAGAAGGCAAGCGATCCAGCCTGCAAGCCAGGCGAACAGCAATCCGTCGGGGAGCACCGAGAAGGCACCGCTGCCGGCGAAAATCGAACTCGAAGCCAGCCACACTGCAACCCACGCGGCATAGGATGCCCAGGCCAGCGGGCTGACCACCAGTTCGCGCAGATTCTGCTTCATGACCTGATTCATGACTCCTGTATAGCGGGCCGGGTGAAAGATCACAATGGCCGGCGGAAAAGTCATGACTTTCGGCACCCGGTATTCCTGACTTTCGGCACCACGATCCCGGCTGCGGCCGGTTCATTCTGTCTCCCACGTTCAATCGAAACGCTCAACCGAGGAGACACGGCCATGACATTCATCGAATTGCTTTCCAGTCTTGCTTTGCCCCATGCGGTCATCGGCGCTGTGGCGTTGGCCACCTTCTGGATCGCGGGTCTGGCGAAAAAGGGTTCGCCGGTGCACCGCTTCGCCGGTTCGGTCTACCTGCTGGCCATGATCGGTGTGCTGGTTACCGCCATCCCGCTGGCGTTGTCCTACGCGCTGCAGGGGCAGTGGGTGGGTGCAACGTTCCTGGGCTACCTGGTCATTCTCGTGGCCTATGCCTGCCGCTGCGCCTGGACGGCCATCCGCTTCAAGCACGACTTCGCCCGCTATACGGGGACGGGTTTGCGCGTCAGCGCTGCGATTCTGAGCCTCGCCGGGCTCGCCGTTACGGCGCTTGGCATCGCGTTCGGGGCCTGGCTGCTGATCATCTTCGGGCTGATCGGCCCGATGAGCGCTCTGGGTGCGCGTTCGCTGATCCGCAGCGGCCCGCAGTCGCCCCGGTGGTGGCTGAAGGAACACTACGGCGCAATGGTCGCCAACGGCGTGGCTACGCATATCGCGTTCCTGCAGATCGGCCTGGTGCGGCTGTTTCCGGAGTTCGGCACCGGCATGATCCAGCACCTGGCCTGGTTCGGCCCGCTGGCGCTGTCGTTCGTGGCCGGCTGGTGGCTGAACCGGCGCTACATGCGGCCGCGGTCGGCGCCGGCGGCGCCGGCGGGGACGGCCGGCTCGGCACCAGCGGCGGGGGCATGAGCCTGCTCGCGGGCGAGTTCGGGCAGCGCAGCGGTTCGGTGGATGTCCACCCCGCGCTATGAGTCCGACCGCTTAAGGCGCGGCTGCGTTCGTGGCCCGGCTCTGAACCGCGCCGCCGGGCACGGTTGGAGAGGTGCTGCCGGGCGCTATCGTGCCCGAGCTCTGCGTTCGGCAGGTCTTGCGGGAATTGAATGGAAGCGACGTCAATCGCCGGTGTAGATGCAGCCGGCGGTGCAGGTCTCGCGAACGACGACCTTCGACAGGCCGGGCAGCGTCGGCTCGAGGCGATCCCAGGTCCATTTGGCCAGCACTTCGCTGGTCGGATTCTCCAGACCCTCGATTTCGTTGAGGTAGTGATGGTCCAGTCGCTCGAACAGCGGCTGGAAAGCGCGTTTGATGTCGGCGAAGTCCATCACCCAGCCGGTCTCCGCGCCGGGTTCACCGGTCACGTGCACGGCGATCCGGAACGAATGCCCGTGCAAGCGTGAGCACTTGTGGCTGTCGGGCAGGTTCGGCAGCCGGTGGGCGGCCTCGACCTGGAATTCCTTGAAAATTTCCATGCCCGAATTCTATCCAGCCCGAGCTGTCGATCGGGCGTGTCGGGAGCCTATGCCACTGGGCTCCGGCTGAATCGAGTGCGCAGCAATGAAGGTTTGCAGCGGTGGTTCGCGTATGAGCCTGTAAACCCCAGGCTGAAGCCGAGCACCCGGTATGCATCGTCGATCCGATTCGAAAAATTTGTTGCGCTACTGCCTCGTTGGTTTCCTCGTCGCGGCGAGCGGCATCCTCATGCTCGGGTCTCCTGCACCGCTCGCGGCGACCGCTGATTTCACGCATTCCGATCCGGGCAGTTCGACCCAGTCGGCCGGGACGCGCGGCGCGCTGGGGCCGGCCTTCGTCCGCGCCGAGCAGGACGCGGTCGACTGGGCCTTGGTGGGTTCCTGGACCGCTCGTTCCGTCACCCGCGCCAGCGGCGGTACCTATGTCGAGAGCAACACGACCGGCAACACCGCTCAGTTCACGTTCTCCGGCACCTGGGTCAGCCTTGGCTTCATCGGCGACCGCTTCAGCGGCGAGGTTGAGATCACGATCGACGGGACCAGCCAGGGCACTTTCGACCTGTACCGTCGCGAGCAAAGCTCGGTCCGGCTGCGCTTCGACGGCCTGACGTCCGGCGTGCACAGCATCGGTCTGACCGTGACCGACACAGCGAGTTCTTTTGCCGCAAATTCCCTGGTCAAGCTGGACTATGCCGACTCCGGCGACGGTTCGCTGTTGCCCATTGGTGATTTCGAGGAAACCGATCCGCGGCTGCTGGTCAGCGACGGCTGGTCGTCGGTGAGCTACGCCGGTGCCAGCGGCGGTGAATATCTGCGCGGCAGCACTGCGACCGCCTGGTTCCCGTTCAGCGGCGACAGCTTCAGCCTGCACACGCAGGCCTACGACAGTGGCGGTCGCGCGCAATTGTTCGTCGACGGGGTCTATCTGGACACCATCGACCTGTACGCGCCGGTGTTCAATAGTGCTGCCGTTGCTCGGGTGTTTTCTTATGACGGCCTGGGTGCGGGCGATCACGTCCTGGAAATCAGGACCTACAAGGACACCACCACGATCGATCGGCTCGACACTCCCGGCGTTGGCCCGTTCATCGATCCGAATCCGCCGGTGACCGGTGTCACCCGCTTCGAGGCGGATCATCCAGCCGTGCGCTACAACGGCCTGCCCTTGACGGTTTCGGCTGCGAGCTGGGTCCTGATTGCCAATATCACCTCGGATCGAGCCAGCGCGGGCGAGTACGTGTATTCGGCAACCGCCGGCGATGCGGTTAGCTTCGACTTCGACGGCGACTGGCTTGGCATTGGCTTTGCGACAGACCGTTTCGGCGGTCAGGCCGAGATCCTGATCGGCGAGATCATCGTTGACACCATCGATCTCTACAGTCGCTACGAGGACACTGCCAGTCGCTACTACCCCGATCTGGGACCCGGGCCGCACAGCGTGACGATCAACGTGCTGGGCACCAGCCATCCGAATTCCATCGGCAACCGGGTGCATCTCGATTTTTTCGATGTCTGGGACGGGCAGCCGCTGCCCGATGGAACGATCGAGGACGATGACCAACGCTTGTATTACAGCGACGGTTGGAATCGAAGCCTGACGCCCGATGCCAGCGGCGGCAGCTTTGCCGTAAGCGGCAATGCCAACGGCACCACGGCGTGGTTTCCATTCAGCGGCGACTCGGTGACCTGGCAGGGTTGGAGTCGCTTAACTTACCAGGACGTCGAGGTCCGGATTAACGGCGTCTCGCAGGGCTTGTTCGACACCTACGCGCTCGATGAAGGGCCGCGCGCCTTTTCCTTCGAAGATCTTGGCCCTGGCCCCCACGTGCTGGAGCTGCGCCAGTATCGCGGCGAGGCCGCGAGCGTGGATGCGTTCATCACGCCAGCGATCGGCCCAAGGGTTCAGCCACCTTCGCCAGCAATCGTGCGGCATGAAGAAGACCACCCGGCCATGCGCTACAACGGCGAGTCCTATTCGCGCATGCCGCAGAGCTGGTCGGAGCAGAACAATAGTCTGCAGGTCAGCCGTGGCTACAACCTGGCCAGTTCTACCGCCGATGACGTCTGGAGCATGAGCTTCGAGGGCGAGTGGCTGAACATCGGGTTCCGGAGCGGGGTCGTCAGCGCGACCGCCGAGATCTTCATTGACGGTACTTCACGTGGCGTGTTCGATACCTCCGGTGGGGTCAACAGCGTAAGGAGTTTCACATTCGGCAACCTTGCGCCCGGGTCCCATACGGTCGAAGTCGTGGTGCTCAGCGGCACGATCCAACCTGACTACATGGATGTCTGGGGCGGCCAACCCATCGATGGTGGCTGGTACGACGTGCAGCTGGAAAATGAATCCAGCGGCCTGATTCATCTCAGCCGCAAACGCTGGTGGCGCTATTTCGAAGACGTCTTCGCCAACGACGGCGACTATCTTTCGCCATTTGCCAGCGCCCAGACCAATACCTGGTTCAATTTCACCGGCACCGATCTGACTGTACTGGCCTACGAACGTGAAGCGACCACTCTGCAAGTGGTCATCAACGGCGTGGATCAGGGTGTCGTTGATCTTTCACCGACCGCGCCGTTCCGAGTCCAGCCCAGGGCGCTGCATTTTCCAGCCCTGGGCGAAGGCCCGCACTCGGTCCAGGTGTTCACCGCGGCGAATGGCCTGGTCACCGCGCGCATCGACGCCTTTGAAGTGAACCCGGCTGATTTCGCCAGGTATACGCCCGAGGTGGAATGGTTCGACACCACCGCAACCGAAACGCTGCCGGGCAGAACCGGCACCGGGTTCCTGTCGACGATTGCGGTCGGTGACATCAACGGCGACGGGGTCATCGAGCTGATCGCGCCAGGCCACAACGGCCGGCTGTACGTCTACCGGGGTGACGGTCAGGATGCGGGCAGCGGCTCACCAATCCTGTGGACCAGCGACCTGGCCGGCCCTGCCGCCGAGCCGGCGCTGGCCGATCTGGACGGCGACGGCCTGGCCGAGATCATCGTCAGCGGCCGGGACGGCACTTATGCGTTCCGCCATGACGGTCAGGTGCTGTGGAGCAACCCTGACGTGGTCTCGTATTTCTCCAGCCAGGAGCTGGCCTGGAGTGGACCGTCGGTCGGTAATCTCGACCTGGATCCCGAGCCCGAAATCGTGATCTCTTCTATCGATGACGCGCTGTACGTGCTGGACCACGAAGGCAACGTGGTGTTCACCGATCCGTTCGGCAGTGATTTCCCGACCGTGCCGGTGCTGGCCGACATCACCGGCGACGGCGTGCTTGACATCGTGGTCGCCGAGGAATGGACGCTGAAGGTCATCGACCTGTTCAACGGCGGCGTGCTGGCCTGGAGCTATGACATGCCCGATCCGATTCCGGCGCTGGGCGGATCCGGCAGCTTCGGAAGCCCGGCGGTGGCCGATCTCGATGCTGATGGGCGGCCAGAAATCATCATCAACTGGGGCCACGTGATCGAAGCGTTGCAGGACGATGGCACGCTTCTCTGGCGCCATGAAACCAACCGCCCGGAGTTGTATCGCCCCAGCCCGGTCACCGTTGCCGACGTCACCGGTGACGGTCAGCCGAACCTGGTCACCGCCTCGGCGATCAGTCAAGGGCTCACGGTCGCCAACCATCTGCTGATGGTGCTGGATGCCGCCGGCAGCCTGGTCTGGGAGCAGAACGTTGCCGACAGTACGGCTTCGGCCTCGGGCGTTTCGGCCCAGGATCTCACCGGCAACGGCGCTTGGGAGATCATCTGGAACGGCGCAACCGACGGCTTCCTGATCATCAATGGACCGGACGGCCGGCGACTGTACAACGAGCCCTACACCGGTTCCGGTACCGTGCTCGACTATCCGACCCTGGCTGATGTCGACGGTGACGGCGAGGCTGAAATCATCACGGCCGGCAGCAACGGCCTGTTCGTGATCGGCCACCCGGGCCGCTGGGTGGACTCCCGCCCGGTCTGGAACCAGCACACATATCACATCAACAACATCAACAACGATTGGTCGATTCCGTTCACCGAGGAGAACAGCTGGGAAGCACACAACACCTACCGCACCCAGACGCCGGATCGAGACCCGAGCTGCGTGCTCGATCTCGACGGCAACCCCGTTACGCCGACCTTTATCGATCTTTCGCCGGCCGGGCGCGCGCTGTTGCCCGCCGATCGTTCGCTGGTCATCAGCGGGCGCGTGCTGCCGGTCGCCGCCGGGCAGCCGCTGCTCGGCATCGAGATCGACGGCGAAGCGGTCGATCTGCTCGATGCCTCGGGCTCGTTCTTTAGTGCGGTCGAACTGGCCTCCGGCTCGAACAGCTTTGAACTGCGCGCAATGGATCGATGCGCCGAGGCGGTGATCACGCTGGTACTGGAAGGCGGCGGCGACGCGGCCGATCCCTGGGCCGACCTGGCCGACGCCTCGGTGCTGCTTGAAGCGCGCTTCTCGTCGACCACCCACGACCGCGGCAACGAGCGACTGCTGGTCGATGTCCAGATCGTCAACGACGGCCCGGCCGCGCCGGGACCGATCCTGATGACGATCGGCAACGACGTCGACCCGGCGGTCGGGCTGCTGGTGGCCGACGGCGTCACCCCGGCCGGCGAGCCGTACGTGGTGATGGTGCCCGACGGCGAAGTGCTGACCGAAGGCGCGACGACGGCGGTCCGCCCGCTGGCCTTCACCAACCCGAACCGCCGGCCGATCGACTTCACGCCGCGCCTGCTGGCGCCGATCAACCAGCCGCCGTACTTCACCAGTATCCCCGATGGTCGGGCCACCCAGGGCCAGCCGTGGAGCTACGACATCGCGACCGCCGACGGCAATGGCGATCCGGTTACGCTGACGATCGCCGCCGGACCGGCCGGCATGACCCTGAACGGAACGATCGTCGAATGGACGCCGGCGTCGACCGGCAGCTTCGACGTGGTGATCGAGGCCGACGACGGTCGCGGGGCGACGGCACGGCAGGGTTTCGTCGT
>Ga0207419_1002316_pt1 | contig 12701 bp, 12 predicted proteins | sample ElkSloMetagenome_4_FD_184723 | JGI IMG/M metagenome (GOLD analysis project Ga0207419, IMG submission 184723) | Hot spring microbial communities from Elkhorn Slough, Monterey Bay, USA - MD2A (version 2) | ecosystem: Environmental > Aquatic > Marine > Intertidal zone > Estuary: Microbial mat ... | reverse complement strand
CTTTGTGATCCCACCAGGACTCGAACCTGGAACCTACTGCTTAGAAGGCAGTTGCTCTATCCAGTTGAGCTATGAGACCATATTATTCTTATATCTTTTCTCACCTGGAATCTTCCCGATTAGCATCGGGATGCTCTAACCAGTTGAGCTATTAGACCATTTATTGGCTCTAACGAGATCTTCCCGATCATAAATCGGGATGCTCGACCCCAATGAGCGCTATGAAACTAACCGGCTTTTGGCCAGCCTCCCGTAAAACGGACTGCAAAGTAAATTAATTTTTTTCATAAGCACAACATTATTTATATTAATTACCTTTCAAGTTGATTTTATCCTTTCAGATAATTGACCATCAGAGATGCTGCCTTTTCCGCGGTATTTTCGAAGCCCAGGGTAGCTTTGATGTCGGCGTAGTTGTTGAGCATCTGCTGCCGGTAATCTTTGTTTTCCATGATAGCCAGCAACTCCTGCTTTACATTTTCTAATGTCATATCGTTTTGCAGTAATTCTTTTACCACTAGCTTATTGGCAATTAAGTTTACTAATGACACGTATGGAACCTTGATTAAATGGCGGGCTATACTGGCAGTGAGCCAACTGGTGCGGTAGATAACTACTTGTGGTACTTCAAACAAGGCAGTCTCTAAAGTAGCAGTACCCGAAGTAACGATGGCGGCATTAGCGCGCTGCAATAAATCGTAAGTGCTTTCGTGCACAATACTGGCATTGGGCTCTCGACCAAACGGCTCGTAAAACTTTTGATCCATGTCTTCAATGGCGGCCACTACAAAGTGATATTGTTGCATATGTTTTACAATTTCCAACATGATTGGCAGCATATTGTGCATTTCTTGTTTTCTGCTACCGGGTAGTAAAGCCACTATTGATTTATCTGTTGGTAATCGTGCTTTGGTTGAAAATGCGTCATCGGGAACGAAATTATAAACAGCATCTGCTACGGGATTGCCAATATAGTCTACTTCATAATTGAATTGCTGGTAAAACTCTTTTTCGAAAGGCAATATAGAAAACATGCGATCCACGTTGGCCTTAATTTGCTTGGCTCGGCCGGTATTCCAGGCCCATATTTTTGGAGAAATATAGTAGTAAACCTTGATACCTTCTTTTTTTGCCCATTTGGCCAGTCTTAAATTGAAGCCTGGATAGTCTACCAGGATCAAAACATCAGGATTAAATTTTTTTATGTCTTGCTGACAAAGCTTTAGGTATTTTACAATTTTTCGCAAGCTGAGCAATACTTCCACCAAACCCATTACTGAAAGCTCGCGATAATCGATGGTTATTTCAGCACCGGCATCGCGCATTTGCTCCCCTCCAAATCCACGAAATATTGATTTTGGGTCAGCTACAAAAAGCTTTTTTATCAAGTTGGCAGCATGTAAATCGCCCGATCTTTCTCCGGCTACCAGGTAGTATTTCATATTAAATTAGTTGCCATAATATTCGGCATAGCTGTTGTTGGTTTCGTATAGTTTGATACAGTGAAGCTTCACCGAAGGGTGGTTTTTGGTTAGAGAACTTTCGATAATTTTCCAAAACTCCATCACCACAATTTCACAGGTAGGTAATTTACCCTGCATAAAGTCCACATCTATATTGAGATTACGATGATCAACTTTTTTCAATATCTCTTCTTTTATAATCTTATTCAGATCTTTAAAATTCATCACAAAACCTGTTTCAGGATCCGGTTCACCTTTTACTGTCACGATCATATCAAAATTGTGTCCATGCCAGTTTTCGTTGGCGCATAACCCGAATATCTCCTCATTTTTTTCTTTGCTCCACTTAGGATTGTATAATTTATGTGCTGCACAAAAGTGTGCTTTTCTACTTAAATAAATCATTTATGAACTAATTCTAATTTTTTGCAAATATAAGAGTAAATAAGCAATACTACTTGCCTAAGGATTTGATTCCGCGTTATCTTTTAATTATACAAAGAAAAATTAATTGAAAAAATATCAGGCTTCTTTGTAATAAATCTGAATTGGCATTAACTAATGTCAATGATTATCAATTTATAAGCAATGGTACAGCAATTATTAAAACATCAATGGCTAAGTTTTCGCCGTTCATCATCGTTTGGTCGAGAGATTGGGATGACCATTTTCATTGCCTTCATAGCCATAATCATATTCTTTTTTATTTTTATAATGGCTCTGGCTTTGCCAAAAATACTGGAAGACATTCCAGACGTAGGAAATCCCTTTACTTTTATCAATAGTTTTCTGGGATATTATTTCCTTTCGGAATTATTCATTCGATATTTTGCTCAAAAAACTCCGGTATTGTCAGTAGAACCATACTTGCCGTTACCTATCAACCGAAGCTTTATTATTAAGTTTTTGTTGGTTAAGTCTATTTTTCATCCTATTAATTTAATTTCTATTATTCTCTTTACGCCATTTGCCATACAAATTGTGGCACCTCAAGAGGGCACTTTTGTGGCTTTAGTATGGTTGGCTGCTATATTTTTTACTTCAATGGCGCTTCATTTTTTCAACATAATATTTAAAAAGTATCTTGATGATAAAAGTTGGGTGTGGGCCTTGATCATTGGTATTGCCATTTTAAATTACTTTTTTGCCGATATAATTAGTTTAGATTTATTGGCACCTGTAGCCTGGTTTTTCAATAAAGTTGTGGTTTATACAGTTTTATTGGCTGTGCCAATAACATTATTTATAGTTATGGCCATTTTTTCTTATCGATTTATGATTAAGCAATTGTATCTGGAAGAAATGGCTACTCAAACCGGGGGAGGTATAGAAAAATATACCGAGAAACTTAGTTTCCTTGGCAGGTCCGGTTTGGTAAATACCCTGTTGCTACAGGAATTAAAAATGATATTAAGGCATAAAAGAACAAAATCAGTGATCACCATCTCTTTATTTTTCGTGGCTTACGGGTTGTTGTTTTTTACCAATAAGGAAAGTTATCCACCTGATTCTCCCTGGTTTGTATTTTTGGGTATATTCATGAGTGGGATATTTACCATCAATTACGGACAATTTTTGTGGAGCTGGAATACCAATCAAATGGATTTCTTTTTCACCCGACCCATGGCTATGAATTCATGGATTAAATCACGTTATCAATTGATTTTATTTTCTTGCGTGTTGTCGATGATTTTATCTGTTCCTTATGTTTACTTTGGCTGGCATGCCTTATGGATCGTGCTTTCCGGTGGGTTATATAATATTGGCATCAATATTCCGCTAATGATGCGTTTGTCACTATGGAGCCCCAAGCCAATTGATTTAAATCGTAGTAGCATGTTTAATTATTCCGGAGCTGGAATAGCACAGTGGATAATGGGTATTCCTGTAATGGCAGGTCCCTATATTTTTTACACTCCCTTTGCTATAATATTTAATAACAATGCCGGATTAATTGCAATAGCAGTAGCGGGTATTATTGGTTTCAGCATGAGGGATATTTTCATAAAATACATGGTTCGTGAATTGCAAAGCAACAAATATACATTAATTAAAAACCTGGTAATCTAAAAAATTGCAATATGATAATTTTAGAAAATTTAAGAAAATCGTACAATAAAAATGAGGTATTGAATATTTCAAGACTTGAAATACCTCAAGGAGAATCATTTGGGTTGGTTGGTAACAACGGAGCCGGTAAAACAACTATGTTTCGCATAATATTGGACTTGATAAGAGCTACTGCCGGCCAGGTGACAATAGAAGGAAACGATGTGAGTAAAACTGAAGAATGGAAAAAGTTTACCGGTTCATTCATTGATGAAAAATTTCTAATAGACTACCTCAACCCGGAAGAATATTTCAATTTTTTAGCGAAAATTTATGGCATTAATCAAACTGATTTGCAATTATTTCTTAACAGATTTGAAGAATTGTTCAATGACGAAATATTGGGTGTCAAAAAATATATTCGTGACTTATCAAAAGGTAATAAGAAAAAGGTAGGAATTGCATCTGCACTTATTGGTAATCCATCGGTTGTTTTATTGGATGAGCCTTTTGAAAATTTAGATCCCACATCTCAAATCAGATTGAAAAAGTTGCTTCGGGAATTTCAGCAAAATAAGCAAGTATCTTTCCTCATTTCAAGTCATGATTTGAATCATGTTACGGAAATTTGCGAAAGAATTGTGTTGCTGGAAAAAGGCAAGGTGTATACCGATTTGCAAGTGAATGAATCAACCCTGGCTCAGCTGAATGAATATTTCAGTGGCAATGCCGCGGTGGCAATAGAAGAATAATTAAAACTAGAAGGCCACCCTTATTGTGTTGGGTAGCCTTCTAGTTTAAAAACATTTACGAGAGCAGGTCATAATTTTTGAGAGGAAGGCTCCAGAAAGGCTAAGGGTAAATTCACAATTAATGATTTTCCAATTTGCTCCAATTTTACCATCACTCTTTTTTTCTGCTTATATTTTATTAATTTACCTTCCATCCCCAAAAGTGGTCCTTTCGCCACTCTGATTGTATCACCTTCTTCAAGCTGCTCTGAAGTCACATCCACTTCCAAGTCAGTAGACAAGAGTTTTTTGATAACATGTATTTGATTTTCAGGTATGGATACTGCTCTACCTTCGAAGGTAATAAACCGGGAAACGTGTGGAGTATTAAGCACATTAAAATATTCTCTTTCTGAAACATACACGAATAGATAAGAGCGTATTAGTGGCTCTTCAACCATTTTTTTTCGATCGCTCCACTGTTTAAGTCTTTTTATTAAAGGCAAAAAGGTTATTATGTCTTTTTCCTGTAGTAGCCTATTGGCTTTTTTTTCGCTTCTTGGGTTGGTATATATTGCAAACCAATTATAATCATTCATAGCTTTTTCAGTTACTAATAACTATTAACTATATCAATCAAAATATGATTTTTTAATTGTCATCCTTATTGTAGAAAACTCTCCATACTTTTCCTTTTTTAGATTCTACAATATATAAAGATCCATCGGGCCCTACTGTAATTCCACAAGGGCGATAATCGGCATCACCAGGAGAATTAATAGTATCTTCATTGGCAAAACCACCAGCAAATACTTCGTGTTCTCCTACAGGAGAACCATTTTCAAACTTTAAAAATGCCACGTTATATCCCTCCTGGGGTAGGGGGGCACGGTTCCAGGAGCCATGAAATGCTACAAATGCTCCATCTGTATATTTTTCAGGAAATTGAGAGGCTTGGTAAAAAAGTAAATCATTAGGTGCCAGATGGGCCGGGAAATCATATATAGGATTTTCGTATTGTTCACATCTACCTATTTCTTGGCCATCACCACCATATTCGGGTGACAATTCTTTTACATTATTCAAGCCGTCATAATAGCAATATGGCCAGCCGAAGTTATCTCCTTCGTCAATCTTCAAAAATTCTTCAGCAGGCAAATTAGCATTATCTTCATTATTGTAATGTTCTGAAAATAAAGTGCCTAGTTGATCACGACCATGCTGTACCGCATAAAGTTGATCAAGGTCATCATTCCATGCAATAGCTACGGCGTGCCTGATTCCTGTTGCATAACGCTGACCATCATCGTAGGCGTGCTGGTTGGGCTCAGAAGCAGAATATTTCCAGATACCGCCATGCTGATCTAAAAGGGGACAAGGGTCCTGCCCTGGAGACCCGGGGGTTCTACTTTGTTCCTGGCAAGCGTTGGCTGGGGCGCCAATGGTTACAAATAGGTTGCCTGCATTATCAAAAGCCATTGGCTTGGCTGCATGAGCACCCTGGTCTATGAAGTTGCCTACGATCAATTCAGGTTCAGCTTGTGGTACCAAATTTCCTGGAGTAAGCTGCTGTCTATATATAGAAGTATCGGTAGTAAAATACAAATAATCATCGTGCAGTTCTAATCCTCTACCGGCATAATCACCAAAATATTCGATAATATCGGCCTTGCCATCGCCTGTTGTATCTCTTAAAGCAGCCATACTGCCACCGTTATTTATTTTTCTCAAGATAACGTAAATATCGCCATTTTCATTAACAGCAATTTGGCGTGCTTGCCCGCCCTCAGTAATTAAGCTATCCACCACTACCAGGGCGTTAAAATGATCTGGCAATACCAATCCTCCATTATTGATATCTGATTTAAGGGGAAATTCATCCTCAGAAGTTTTTTCAGGATCAGGCGAACAGGAGATAAAAAATAACAAAAGCCATATAAAATAAATATTAGTCGTTTTCATAAAAATTGTTTTTTACTTTATTAATAATAATCAAAAAGATAAATATGCTGTTAACTTGCTAAAGATAAAATAATTCATAAAATAATAAAAGTAGTTTGCCTATGAATTCTAAAACAGGAATAGTACTTTCAGGAGGAGCCATAAGAGGTATTGCCCATCTTGGCGTAATGAAAGCATTGGCTGAAGCTGGTGTTAAATTTGATCTGATTGCTGGCACAAGCATTGGTGCCATAATTGGCGCTTTTATTGCTCATGGTTACGAGCCGAAAGAAATATTTGAATTTTACAAAACTACTAACCCATTCAAGCACTTAAGACCTAAGCTTCCCGGACAGGGACTACTAAGCGCTGGTAAACTTTTTGACGAATTTAAGCAACACTTCCAGGTAGATACCTTTGAAGGTTTAGATATACCATTATTTGTAACCACCACAAATTTGACTTTAGGTGAAAAGGCTGTTTTTCACGAGGGCCCGCTTTTCCCTGTTCTAAAAGCTGCTTCTGCCGTACCCTTAGTATTTAATCCGGTGGAAATAGAAGGTCAATTGCATGCTGACGGAGGATTAATGAGTAATATGCCCGTAGAACCGTTGTTGGGCAAGTGTGATTATTTAATTGGTATTAACGTGAATCCGATAGGTGAAGATCACGAGCTTAGTAGCATGAATGACATTTTATTAAGAACACTCCATTTAAGTATTTGGGGTAATACGAATAAGAACATTGAAAAACTTGATGTTTACATAGAGCCACAGGAGTTGAAAGGAATATCACTTATTGACCAAAGCAAGATGCAAGAAATATTTGATGCAGGCTACCACAGTGGTCAAAAAAGTATAGAAAATATCCACATATTAGAATAATAAAATAATTTGTTTGGATATTACCATTATTCACAAAATTTTTATTCATTACGATCAAATATTACGTTGATTTCATTAGTAGTCTCTTCTTTTTGCACGATTTGCATTTATATAACTTATTGATTATTAATTGTGAAGAAGAAATTAAAGTATAATTACATATTTTTTTTTCTTTAATGTTGTAAAATTTAAGTATATAACTTACATTTACAGTGTTTTTTACAATTATTTCTAAAGATAATTATAAAAAATACTCAACCAGCACTAATTAATCTTTTTTGATGTAGAATTAATTTTTTAGTTTTTTAAATAACGAGTTGTGGCAAAAAAACTAGCTAAAAAAGACCTCGTGAGAATAACTCAACGAGTGTTGGTAATTGATGACGACATGAGTTTGCGCATGTTGCTTGAAATAATGCTTAAAAGGCATTATGGAGTAGTGACGGTTGAAAATGGATATGAAGCATTATTCTGGTTAGAAAATAATGAGATTCCTGATCTAATTATTGTAGATATAAATATGCCCAGGATCGATGGAGTCAAATTTATTAAACACTTAAAAAGAAGTGGTTATTATCGGGATATTCCTATCATAGTGTTGTCCGGATTTTATGATGGTGACATAAAAAAGCAGTGTGCAAAGGCTGGAGTTAACAATTTCATGGTGAAGCCATTCAACCCAGCAGAATTATCAGAAAAAATAGCTGATGTTTTGTCAATTCGAAAAAATGTAAAGTATGCATAATCTGAGTCTTGATCGCAATATGGTAGACAAATTTCAGGAAAAAGACAGCCTAAGAGTTATTTATATTGGCAATCTCCGTCGTGACTTATACCATGAACTCAGTAAATATAATTACGAAATTTTATTTTTCAACTTATCATTTCCCGCCGATGTATGGCTAAAATATAATGCTCTTGCTTCCAGCAAATTGCCCGACGCCATCATTTGCGATTTTGAACTTCCCGATACAGATGCTATTGCATTATTTGACAGCTTGAAAAGCAATGACCATTTGGCCAAAATACCTTTTCTTGTTTTATCCAGTGAGAATAGTAGTTTAGCCAGAATTCAGGCTTATAAAGCAGGCATTGATGATTTTTACCCTATAGATGTACCCGCTGATGATTTGCATGAAAGAATTTCATTATTAAAAGAAATTAAAAGTGATAAATCAGAAGACCCGGCAAATCGCTCTATGACCGTAGTAAATGATCGGTTGATAACAAGAAAGAGAATTTTTGATATTACTATTAGTTTAATTTTGATAACTTTCTTTCTACCCGTGATGATCTTAATAGCGCTGGCGATATTAATAGATTCGAGAGGGCCAATATTATACCTAAGTAAAAGAGTGGGCACTGGTTATCAAATATTTAATTTTTACAAATTCAGAACTATGAAAGTAGGTGCTGACAAAGAGCTGTACTCATTGATGCATATGAATCAATACAATGCTAATGGTAGTTCTTCATTTGTTAAAATCTGCAACGATCCACGAATCACAAAATTAGGTGCCTTTCTACGTAAATCAAGTTTAGATGAGCTTCCGCAGTTATTTAATGTTTTAAAGGGCGATATGTCTTTGGTAGGCAATCGTCCATTGCCATTGTATGAAGCAGAAAAATTAACCACGGATATGTGGTCTAAGCGATTTTTGGCACCTGCAGGTATCACAGGCCTATGGCAGGTCACCAAAAGAGGTAAGGCCGAAATGTCGGAACAAGAACGAATAGCGCTGGATGTAACCTATGCCGATAGAGCCAGTTTTTGGTTTGATTTAAAAATATTGGTAAAGACAGTGCCGGCGTTGATGCAAAAAGAAAAAGTATAAGTGATTTGAAAAGTTCAGTGTCATTTAGTCTTAATAAAACATTTATAGTAAATGAATTTTTATTGCTTTTAAAAAGCTTTCGTGCCCATCATTGGATTAAAAATTTATTCCTATTTATTCCCATATTTTTTGCGGGTGAAATATTTAATTTTTCTAAACTCATTGATGTTATTGTGGGAGTTATTGCCTTCTGCTTAATAGCTAGTGGAGTTTATATTTTTAATGATTTATTTGACTTAAAATTTGATAGAAAACATCCTGAAAAATCAAAAAGACCTTTAGCTTCCGGAAATTTGTCAAAATCTACAGCAATAGCAGGTTTTATTACCATTGTAGCTATGGGGTTAATTTTAGCTTATTTACTTGAAATTAAGTTTTTTATTATGTTATGTATATATTTTGCCATAAATATTGCTTATTCAATCGCCTTAAAAAACGTTTCGATTTTAGACGTAGGTTTAATTGCGATTGGTTTTGTTTTAAGGATTAAGGCTGGAGGAGCTTTGGCAGCAATATATGTTACAGAATGGCTTAACATTATGGTATTTCTATTAGCTTTATTTATGGCCATGGGCAAACGAAGAGACGATTTAATCATAAAAAGTTCAAGAGGTACTGATATAAGATCATCTATCAATGGATACAATCTACAGTTTTTAACTACTTCTATGACAGTAATTCTTTCTATTACACTAGTATCTTATTTGATGTATATGATGTCTCCAGCGACTTTAATAAAATTTGGGACGCATCGTCTATATTATACTTTTTTATTTTTGATGGGTGGTGTATTAAGATATTTGCAAATTATATATTTAGATAAAAAAAGCGGTTCTCCTACTTTGATTCTTTACAAAGATAGATTTATCCAGGTTTGTATATTATTATGGGTGATAAGTTATACTTTTATTATTTATTTTCCGGATTTTTCTATTCTAAAGTGATATGAATTTGATTTTCTACATAATTTCAATTCCATTTATTTTTTATTTAATCTTTCCTGGTACTATTATTTTACTTTCTCTATTTCGTAAGGTAAAGATGAACAAGAAGTATGGTGACAATACTTCAATAGCCTTTATCATTACAGCCTATAAAAAACTATCACTAGCCCAATATTGCGTTGATTCTATATTGAAACAAAAAGAAAAAAATTATCATATTTATTTGGTAGCTGATGCATGTAAAGATAGTTTGCATTTGACAAGTAAATACCTTTCGATATTGAGGCCGGAAAGCGATCTAAACTCTAAAGTTCGTTCAATGAAGTTTGCTTTTGATCGCTTACACAAAAACCATACGCATGTATGCGTTTTAGATCCTGATAACTTAATTAAGTCTAACTTTACAGAAGAGATCAAATATTTCATTCAGTGTGGTTATAATGTTGTGCAAGGTAGACGGACAGCTAAAAATACTGATAGTATTTTTGCTAAATTAGATGTTTTAGGCGAATCATATTATAATTACCTGGCTAGATATTGCATGTTTAAGTTAGGTTCTTCTGCATCTATTGCCGGATCTGGTATGGTATTAACTGTAGGTTTATTTAAGAATTATTTTGGATCCAAAATAATTAAAGAAAAATTTAATCAAATAATTTTGGGGGAAGACAAAATATTACAAAATTATTTAGTATCTAAAGGAGAACAAATTGCGTTCTCCCGTGATGCAATAATTTACGACGAAAAGTTAAATAGTGGAAGTCAAGCCGAAAGACAGAGAACACGATGGATAAATACTTATTTCCAAAATATAAAGGAAAGTTTAAATATGCTTTTTAATAGCGTGGTTAGGCTTAATTGGAATTCATTTTTATTTTCAATCATGTCTATTAGTCCTCCTTTATTTTTATTGTTATTTATATCAATACTTTTATTTTCTATTTCAATACTAATAGATCAAAAATTTGCTATATTTTTATTTATATTGATTTTTATTTTTATAAGTAATTTTTTCCTAATCTGGAAATTGGCAAAAGTGCCTAATAAGGTCATTAGTTCATTTTGGTTAATACCTTTATTTTTATTTAAGCAATTTAAAGCACTTTTGTCTATTGGTAAATCTAAAAATGACTTTTTAACAACTTCATCTAGTAAAGCTATTTCAATTGATAATGTCAGAGAGTAAAATTTCTCCTTTAGTGTCAATAATTACTGTCAATTACAATCAAAACGATGTTACTATTGATTTTTTGAACTCAATTGCAAAAATAAATTATCCTAATTTCGAGGTGGTAGTAGTAGATAATGGCTCTGAAATAGCCTTTCAATATGATAAAAAGTCAAATCGAATTAAAATAATTAGAAGTGAACAAAATCTAGGTTTTGCCGGAGGAAATAATCTTGGTATTAATGTAGCTTCGGGATCATATTATTTGTTAATCAATAATGATACGGAGGTAGAAAGTGATTTTTTAGAGCCAATGGTTAAGCAGATGGAAATGCATTCCAATATAGGTATTATTTCTCCAAAGATAATTTATTATGGTACTGATATTGTGCAATACGCAGGTTATACTAAGGTAAATCCTCTTACTGGTAGAAATAGAACTATTGGCCTGGGAAAAAGAGACAGTGACCTTTTTAACAAAATTAATGAAACTTACTACCCTCATGGGGCAGCAATGCTGGTAAATAAGAATGCCTTGAAGATTGTGGGGTTAATGCCTGAAGAATATTTCTTATACTATGAAGAATTAGCCTGGGGGGAGCTATTTAGGAAAAAAGGTTTTAAAATTTTTTACAACCCATATTCCAAGATATTTCATAAAGAGTCTATTTCAATAGGGAATAAAAATCCATTGAAAGAATATTATATATCTAGAAACCGGATCCTATTTATGAAAAATTTTCAAAAAAATAGTCATTTGATAGTATTTTATCTTTTTTTAGTGCTATTTTCAATACCTAAAACTACATTATTAAAATTAGCTAAACTGGAAGTAAGTCAACTTAAAGCTTTTTATAAGGGGATACTATGGAATATAAAAAATTGATTATCTATAGACTAAAGTTTTGCTGTAGACAACATTATTGCTAATCATCCTTATCACGTACATGCCTCTCTTGTTACCTTCTAAATTGAAATCGTAAGGTACTATGCCATCAGCTAACTTATCAAAAGTAAATTGTAATACGACTCTACTATTAAAACTCAGCACTTCAATTTGACCTTTTTTTATTTTTTTATTAATCACCTTGATTTTAAAATGCCCGGTTTCGGTCGGGTTTTTAAACAATACCATGCTTTCACTTTTATTGACAAGGCTTACTCTTTCAGAAAATGAATAGCAGCCAACTTCATTGCTCACCTTTACGTTGTAGTCTCCTTTATTATAAGGTACTATAAAATGATTTGTGGCGCCAAGTAACGGATTGCCATCAAAATACCACTGGTATAGATAATTTTCATTCTTTACTGTTAGCAAAGAATCACCACTTTCATATATGGTAATATTTTCAGGTTTACTAGCCACATTTACATTTATTTGTTGGGAAAAGCTGCTCCATTGATCTTTACAATAGGCCACCTGAACTGCATATGAGCCTGAATCTTTTACTGTAATTGAGCTGGAGGTTTGATTGTTATTCCATAAATAGTGAGAATATTCTTGCTTTACGGAAAGGATTAAACTATCTCCATCGCAAAATTCAACCGATCCATTGTAACTTATAACAGGTCTGGAAGGAGCACTTTTTTCAACAATACTAATAATATTAGAATAATCACTCCAGCATCCCTCACTATTTTTTACTTTGGCACTAAAATTACCCGGTTGCTGCACTACTATGCTCG
>Ga0207419_1002315_pt1 | contig 12714 bp, 14 predicted proteins | sample ElkSloMetagenome_4_FD_184723 | JGI IMG/M metagenome (GOLD analysis project Ga0207419, IMG submission 184723) | Hot spring microbial communities from Elkhorn Slough, Monterey Bay, USA - MD2A (version 2) | ecosystem: Environmental > Aquatic > Marine > Intertidal zone > Estuary: Microbial mat ... | reverse complement strand
AAAGCCTTGCCAAACAGTACCTTTTCACATATCAACAACTTCACTAAACCTCACTTTTAAATGTTGACTAAAGTTGACTTTTTGAGGTGATGGTTCCATTTCCATAATTGCATTATAGCAGATTAGCTCTCAGTGTTATAATTGGATTATGAATATGGCAATAAATTGTGGCTTCGAAGACAAAGGGCAGATAACCTGGTTTTCTCGATTAAGTCATAATGAGAAAAGAGAGTTATTTTTTTGGATACTGTGGGACAAGATAAAACCCTCTTATTTTTTTGATGGGCTAGATGATAGCGAACAAGATATTAAAAACATTGATCATATCTCATTCCATAAAGATGGGACTATTCATATTCGATTTTATAATCAAACGGACAAAGCTGATAAAATTGTTCATACGAAACTTGTAAACACTATCTTGGGAATGGAACAAGATAAATACGGTCCACTTTTGACAATATCCGTCTACAACTCAAGTCTATTTAAAAAATTTATTGGAAAAGATAATCCAGTTGTCTTTGATAAGTTTCAGCACACTCAATTAAAGTGGGATATTGAAGGAACTGAAAAATTTAGTTTAGTATTCTTTCTGGTTGGTGGACACATAAATCATAGAATGATGTTGGAGAAAAATTTCCCCGGTATGTTTAATGTGGGCGCCTCTCCGTATTTAATGAACTTTTTCGGAGATGACAGTAAGCTTGAGATGGAAAATGGAGAAGTTAAAAAAGTTAATAACCTAGGGTTACTAGTGGCATTTACAACAAAAACCATTCCGCGTCCTCTCAAGGAGGCTATAACTGGCACAAGGAAGTTCGACCGGATTGAAATTCCATTAGGCATAAATATAACTCCCTCTGATGAAAAAATAAGGAGAATGACTTAATCTATTTGTTGCTTACGCCAATTCTTCGTATTTCCTTGTCTAAATCACAGCAAATAAAGGTTAAGTTGTATTTTTCCTTAATTAGTTCGGGGTAAGAAGTTCTCCCGCTCAAGTATACAAAAAGGCCTCCTCCTGGGGGTCTTTTTGTATACTTTGAAATGAGAGAGGGAATCGAAGGGTATTTTTAATGTGAGGGGTTTTTATTCTTAAGGAAACCTAGGTTTTGAAGTAAGAGTGAATCTGTGATGATAGACTAATTTTTTGTCGATAGATCTTTTGTGGAGGTTTTTTATGATAGAATTATTTTTATGAATAGAAACAGAGGAACCTTTGCGGAGAGAGTGTATACGATAACGAGGGCTATCCCTCGGGGAAAGGTAACTACCTATCAGCAAGTGGCGCAATTGGCGGGAAATCCAAAGGCTGCTCGTGCGGTTGGTGTGTGTATGAGAAATAATTTGGATATCCCTCACACACCTTGTCATCGTGTCATAAAAAGTGATGGGAGGGTACATGGATATTCGGGAGTTGGAGGGGTGCAATCAAAAAAGAAAATGTTGATAGAGGAAGGAGTTGTTTTTCAAGGAGAAAGAGTGGATTTATTTCAATCACAGTGGGATGTAAAAAAAGAATGAATAAAAAGGAAGTGGAGTTGTAGTACAGATACATATGGCATATCACATCCAAAAAAAGCATCTCTTTCTTTTGGCCATTCTTGTTTTGGCCGTTTTTGTTGTAGTGGCGGATATGTTGCGAATCGATCAAGAGGTTCGAAAAGAGGTTTTGGCAGAGTGGCAGTCACCAGAAGATTCAGGGGGAGAGAAGATTTTCCGATATGATGAAAATCGGTCGAGTAATCGTCTCCACGCGCCCTATCCATCAAGCCCAAGTAAAGAGCAAATGCTTTCGTATATAAAAACAGCTGGATGTGTGGCAGATGGGTTTCTTTCGGGATATGGAGATGAAGAAGAGATCGGAGCACTTTTGGCGAGGAGTGAGTGTGAATATGCTCACAGAGCCGTAGAAACATGGAGAGAACCACCTGATTTTGAAGAGGCAGTGCGTATTATGAAACTGGTGGGACGTCCTATGGTCTACGGCATGTTCATTGCTGAAGCTATTGATACCAAAGATGACTATACGTATGGAACAGAAAGTCGAGATTTTTCTTTTAAAAAAATGTGTAAGGCAGGATCAGAAAATTATTGGGGAGAGCATACCTGCGTACCTCATACGAGTCGGAATGAATATCGGCGCTACATCGATCAAATCACCAAAGATGCTATGGAATCAGGTGTTCGAGTCTTTATGTTTGGCCAGGTATTTATGCAAGATGATGTCAATGAGACTCATATGCCTGAAATAGTTCAATCCATACGGGAGTACGCACAGTTTCTCAATGTTGATATCCTTGTAGGTGCGCAAACGAATGATATTGAAGATGAAGAATATTTACGACTTTTTGATTTTATTGAGGGAGGTGTTGGCTTTCGAGCTGATGGAAGTATAGATCCCGGGAAGTGTTCGTCTCGATGGTGGAAAAATGGTGTGGGTTGGTGCTGGGCGCTTTTGGCCCATGAACATTGGCGAGAAAAAGCAAATAATGTTGTCGTTCACCTTGATTGGAATGGAAATATAGGGGATGAAATGAATCGTTTTGCTTCGATGTCGCGTGAAAAACGTGCTCAGGCTATGCGAGATCTTTCTTCATACTATACTTCTCAAGGGATAAGTTTTCTTTTCCCTTTCCTCACGCCTCTGGACAGTGCTAACGGCGGGTGTTATGGGGAAAAAACACGATACTATTCTCCGGATAATACCCATGAATGCAAAGATGAAAATGTAATGAATGAGATAATGAAAGAGGCAAAGAAAAACATGTAATCATGTAAGCATTTAAACATTGAATCATAAAAGCATAAAAGTATATAAACATGAGAGTGTTTAAATAAGGAGAGAGGCTTTTTTATTGAACGAGGAAAGAGGAGTTTGGTCAATTCTTCGTTTCTGCATTAATAGGAGATACATGAGAAAAAGTCAGGAGCCCGAACGAGAGTTTCTCGTGCGGGCTCAAAGGGGAGTCATCTTTTTTGATCATCTCTTTTGTGTTCTCTGTGTAACAAAAAGACAGTGATAATTATTGCAGTTGCAACTGCAATAAGAACCAGTAATCCTAATAGATCATCGTTCATAACATTCTCCTTATTGGAGGATAGGGGATGCTATTGTGATACAAGAGAAGAAATAAGCAAGAGATGTATTATTTTCGAGGGGGTAGGGGGATGAAAATGCTTGTTTTCTTTTTATAGCCAGAGAAATCAGGATGAGAAGAAAGTGATTTTTCAGCGAGAGGTATGCCCGTAACTTTGAGAAGAAAAAACGTTATAATAACAGGACTTACAAGAGCGATCCATCCATAGGGAAAAGAAATGGTTACGAGAAAGAGCCCCCACCACATAACGGATTCTCCAAAATAATTAGGATGACGAGAGTATTTCCAAAGACCTTCTGTCATAAGTTTTCCTTTATTCTTTGGATTGTGAAGGAAATTTTTTAATTGATTATCCGCAATAGATTCAAAAGAAAAACCTAATACCCAAATACCGACACCCAAGACAGCAATGATATTCCAGGAAAAATATTGACCGTACGAAAGAATGTACCATGGCGTAATAGTAATAAGAGCAATGAGAAGGGTTTGTCCAAGAAAGATAAAAAGATAGGATTTTAAGGGAAAAAGAGCGCCCCATTCTTTTCGGTATTTTGCATAACGAGGATCTTCATCTTTTTTGAGAATTCTTGAAGTAATGTGAAAGGAAAGTCGCATTCCCCAAAAGAGAATAAGAAGAAGAGCTATGCCTTGAGGAGAAAAAAGACTCACTCCGCTTACTCCCCAGGCGAGCAGCGCAAGAAAAACCGCATTGGAGCCCCATGCAATATCAGCGATATCGTTTCGTTTGAAAAATACCGAAAGGAGATACCAGAAAAGGCTTGCGAGAAAAAGAAAAGAAAAGAATAAAGACATAGAATTGGTGTTAGAGAGATGTTTTAAATGATTGTACTTTTTTTACGTAGGCAGACATGTTGAATTTTCGTTCGAGTCCCTTGGCATTCATATAACGAATCATACCAAAAATAGGTCGCTCTTTCCATGGCCTATCATGTTTACCAAAACACCACGCAACTCCTGCGAATCCATTGGGGTCTCTCCCATCGAGTTCATAGATGTTATTGAGGGAAAGAGCTGTTTTGAAAGCTTCTTCCGGAGTTTTTGACCATTCAAGAATCTTTTTCCCCCAATACATACGCATATAGCCGTGCATTTTTCCTGTAAGTCTCATTTCTTGTTGAGCACTATTCCAATAGGGATCATGCGTTTTTGCTTGTTCGAGCTGGTCTCGTGAGTAAAGATATTCTCGAGGGTCTTCTTTGTGGAGTGTAAGTGTTTTATGGGCCCAATCAGGAAGACAAGCAAAAGTGTCATAGCGATGGTTGTAGAAAACAAAATTGATAGCAAGTTCACGTCGCACAATAAGTTCTTCGAGAAAAGATTGTGAGCTTTCTGATTGGGGATGGATAGCGTTTATTGTAAGCGCTATTTCAAGAGGGGATATATTTCCAAAATGAAGATAGGGACTGAGATTACTATTTGCATGAAGAGAGGGGTCATTGCGATCTTGTGCAAAAAGAGAAAGATTTTTTGTAAGAAAAAGAGTAAGATGTTTTTGAGCTTCTTTTTCTCCGCCATGGAAAAGAGGAGAGGGAGGAAGTGTTACTGGGAGAGAGAGTTGGGTAAGAAGAGTTTCTATGGGCTGAGAGAGATCTAAAGAAGGAAAAGAAAAAGAAGCGTATATTTGTTGCTTGGGGGTGATGCATTCCTTGAGAAAAGAAGGAATTTTCTCGTGAAGTTTTCGACGAAGCGTTGCTGCTGAATATTCTTCTTTTGGAGAGGCGGTTTCAACAGGAACGACAATATCAGATTCGACTTGTATAAGGGGGCAAGGAAGTTTTCTTGCTTGGCTTTCTTTCCAATCTCGAATAAAGCGTGTATATCCGCGATCAGTTATAGTGCAAAAGGCTTTTTGAGCAAGTTTTTGTAAGGTGATGTGAGAAAAATTTCCTTGTATTCCAACAAAAAAAGAAATCTTTTTTTGAGAAAGACTCTTCTCTATGTCACGAAGGCTTTCGAGAACAAATGTGTAGTGACGCGTATTGGCCTCGGGATAATTATCAATGAGTTGAAAGAAGACAATGAGAGGAAGTTTTTGTTCGTTGGCTTTGTTGATGGCGTATACAAGGGCATGATTATAACGTGTTCGGAGAGAAGATTGCATCCAATAGAGAATATACTCTCCTTGAGCATTTTCTTTTTTTGTATTGAGAGCAAGAATTCGTTGGGCTTCTATCATGAAAGTGATCTCCAAGTGATATAGCCTACGAGAGATATAAGAGAAGCAATAAAGGCTCCCCAGAGCATATCAACAATAACAACGATGACGGGCCAGTCTTTGAGCGTTGCCCAATTGGTAAGATCGTAGGTGGCGTAGGTAATAAGTCCAAAGAAAGCTCCTAATGTGAGTGCTGTGAAAAGAGAATTCTTTTCAATAGCAGGGGAGACGCAAAAGACAATGATGGCGACGAGAAATAAAAGATAGAAAAGAACAGCCGAAAAAAAATTGACCTGAGGAGCAAGAAGATGACCTATATGTTTTTGATAGAAATTTTGCGCCACAAAGGCAAGCCAAATTCCATCAATAATAACAAACGTTATAAGAGATGCGAGATAGGTAAGGAGGTAGGTCTTTATCATATTGTTTGTAAAAAGATTATGTTTTAGAATACCACAAAAAAACCGTTTTAGGAAACGGTTTTTTTTGTATATCATTTGTACCTCTTCTTTTTTGAGAGTTGTGTTATGAGAGGAAAGAAGGGATTTGAGGTGATTTGGAAATTTATTCCTCTTCCTCAGAAGAAGCATCTCCTTGAGAAGAAAGACTTCCTATAGTAAGTTCCTTTGCTTTAGCGTAGCCATTGGGATCATGCTTTTTAACATTTTCAAACATTTCTGTAGCATCTTTCCCACATGCTTTAGCGAGATTATCGTCTCCTCCCGGATGTGTTCCAAAAAAGGAAGTGGCATCAACAACGGAAGTATCAATGATAGTCCAACAGTCTTGGGGTGAATTATGAAGAGCAACTTCTTCTAATGAATACGTAGTTTCTGGCATAGCTTCTGTTGGGGGGGTCTCTTGCTCCATGGAAACTTCTTGCTCTGGAGTTTCGAACATTTGCACTGCTTGTGGTTCAATCTCTTCTGGTGTTTTTGTGCATCCTACGAGCACAAAAGAAGCGAAAAAAAGCGTAAGAATAAAAAGGGCTCTTTTCATAAAAAATATATAAATAGTTAGGAATTCTATTATAGCTTTTTTTCCAAAAATTGACAAAGGGGAAAAAGAGAGATATCTTGTAAATGCAAACAACTTGCAATTATGAAAGATATCTGGGAAAAAAAGATTCAACAATCAGGAAAAAGAATGACGCCCATTAGACGAGTCCTTTTTCGTTTCTTCGAAAATTGTACTTCCCCGGTTTCACTTGAAGATATTCAGGGGAAATGTTTTGGGAAGAAGCATTCTGCTGATTTTGCTACAGTATACAGACAACTTGAGACACTTGTAGAAGAGGGTATTCTCAATCGATCGGATGTCCCTGGAAAGAAGCAATATTACGAAGTAAGAAATATTCACCATCATCATTTTTTGTGTACAAAGTGCCAAGAAATACAGTGTTTGCAAGAACAAGTCATTCGAGAGTCTTTGGAGGAAGTGTTTTTTCAGATACAAAAGCAAGGCATGGAGATTGATTCTCATATACTTTCTTTATCTGGGACGTGTAAAAAATGTAAGGGTTATTAAGAAAAAACAAGTTAAGAAGTAATAATAATAGATATGCGTACGTATTTTTTGGTTTCAGGGTTTTTTATCGGAGGACTTCTTTTACTCGGGGGAGTATTTTTTATTTTTTCGAATAATGAGAAAACGTTAGAAAAAGAAACTCCTCATGGAAAAGAAGATGTTGTTGAGGTGGATAAAAAAGAGATTGTTGCATCTTTTTATCCTTTAGCTTATTTTGCGAAAGAGATTGGAGGAGATCGTGTGGAGGTGATTAATCTTTCGGGAGCTCAAGATGTACATGAATACACTCCTACTCCAGGAGATATTGTACGCATTATGGGTGCAGACCTTGTGCTCTATCAAGGTGCAAACCTTGAGCCATGGGCAGAAGATATGGAAGACCGCTTTGTTCGTGAAAACATTTCTCACACAGCTGTTTTGGAACGATTACAAGAAGAGGGGCTAGTTCAAAAAGATGAGCATGAAGATGAGCATGAAGATGAACACGGAGATGAATATGAAGATGCACATGATCATGGTGGACTTGATCCTCATACATGGATTGATCCTATCTTGGCACAAGAGATGGTCTATATTATACAAACATCTCTCAAAGATATTGATCAAGAAGGAAAAAGTGAATATGAAACAAGAGCAACTGACCTTCTTAATCGTCTTTCCGTGTTGGACCAGGAGTATATACAAAGACTTAGTGTATGTGAACGGGATGAAGTTATCGTTTCCCATGATGCTTTTGAATATATTGCGCATCGTTATGGATTTACTACCCATACTATAGCAGGAATCTCTCCTCTAGATGAGCCATCGGCTCAAGCCTTGGCACTTCTTAAGCAAGAAACGAAAGATGGGGCTGAATATATTCTCACTGAATCAAATTCTGTAACTCGATACGCTGAAACATTAAGTAGAGAAACAGGATTACAAATGTTAAGTATTAATCCAATGGGACGAGGAACTCTTGATCCCACAAAGGATTATTTTGATGTAGCGAGAGATAACCTTGATGCTATTGCTTTAGCACTTGGTTGTGAATAAGGAGGGGAAGGGTGGTATAATGAAGTCTATGATACAACAGAGAGATAAAAAACAAAGAGGAGAAGTAATCCAATTGGAAGATGTAACGGTAGAGCGATCGGGCATTCTTGCTTTGGATTCCATTTCTTTCTCTATTCAAAAAGGGGAATACGTTGGTCTCTTAGGTCCTAATGGCGCTGGGAAAACAACACTTTTTCTTACTATTCTTGGCCTTATAAAGCCAAATAGTGGAGATATTTTTCTTTCTCCTGAGGCGCATATCGGATATGTTCCTCAAAAATATCTTCCAAATACCTCTTTCCCTGTTTCTGTGGAGGAGATTGTTTCTATGGGATTTCATCAAAATCATATCTGGTCGAAGAGGAGGGAAAAAGAAAAAATCTATACAGCTCTTGAGTCAGTTAGTTTAGGGGTGTCGTATGGAAAAAGAAATTTTTCGATGCTTTCTGGAGGACAAAAACAACGCGTTATCATTGCTCGTTCTCTGGTACATAATCCTAATCTCTTGCTTTTTGATGAACCGACAAGTGGTATTGATCATGCTACGAAAATACAAATTTACGAATTATTAGCACGTCTTAATAAGGAGAAGGGTATAACGATTCTTTTTGCTTCTCATGAGGTAGAACATGTCGTGCGTTCTTGTCGGCGAGTTCTTTGTCTTGATCGACATCTCCATGACGGATGTCATCCGCGCGCTTTTTCTGAAGGTAATCGAGAGGAGGGGCGGGAAAGTCTTGTCTCAGAAATTATCCCCATTCATCATACAAGACAACCACAGACAAAACATAAACGACATGAATCATTTTACAATATACCAAAAATATGATGCTGTTTGATATTCTTTCTTTAGATTTTGCTCAACGGGCTCTTTTTGTCGGTATGATGGCAGGCGTTGTTGCTGGCATTCTTGGAAGCTATGTAGTCGCTGGACGGCATGCTGTTTTTTCAGATATGTTAGCACATACTTCACTTGCCGGAGTTGGAATTGGTCTTTTTTTTAATATTTCTCCTTTGGGGGGCGCGCTTATAATTGCCTGTATAAGCGCTTATCTTTTATGGCTTTTCTCACGTCAAAAAGATATTACTTCTGAATCTATCACCATGGTTTTTCTTTCTGGTGGTTTAGCATTGGCACTCTTGTTTGCACATTTTGCAAAAGATAACCCTCTTTCACTGGAAACATTTCTTTTTGGAAGTATTCTTACCGTTCGACCCGAAGAGGTTTGGTATTTTGCTTTGGCTTCTGTGGGAATTCTTCTTTTTCTTACTTTTTTTGGGGGAAAGTTAAAAACAATCGTTTTAGATCCTGTGTATGCCGAGAGTCGATTCCGATCTTCCAAATGGATTGAATTGGGATTTTTATTAAGCATGGCAATTCTTGTCGGATTATCCTTAAAAGTTGTAGGAGGTTTACTTATAGGAGCGCTTCTTGTTATTCCTGTTGTTATCTCTCAGATGTTTTGTGGAAGTTTCCGTTTAGTTATGTTTTGGAGTGTTATTTGGAATATAATTGCGATTATATTGGGAATCGCATTATCTTTTTGGCTTGATGTGCCAACGGGGTCGGCTATCGTCCTAACTCTTATAGGGGAACTCTTCCTTTTTGTTCTGACGCGGGCGGTAATCCGATTTTTACAAAGAATATCTCTTTGATTGTTTCATAGTATATAAAGACAAAAAGAACCATATTCTGGTTTTTTGTAAACTTCTTTCATAAAAAGAATTGTGCTAAGGTAAGGGCATGGATATTCTTATGATAGGGGGAAAAATCCTCAAAATGATGATGATTTTTATTCGTGAAACAGCACTTGTTATTTTTTTTGTTGGGATTTTTTCAGGAGTGGGTATATTGGCAGGGATTTTTTATCTCTATCAATATGAAACTCCAGATCTTGCTCGGCTTCATGCAGATTCTCTCCCTCAAACAACTATTCTTTATGACCGAACGGGGGAACATGTGCTTTATCAGATTTATGGAGAAGAGAATCGAAAGATTATTTCACATGAAGAGATCCCTGATGTTATTCGGAAAGCAACGCTTGCCGCAGAAGATTCTGATTTTTATAAACATTGGGGCGTGGATCCAAAAGCCGTTTTGCGTGCCATGAGGGCAAATTTTGAGAGTGGTGGTATTGAAGAGGGTGGATCGACGATTACCATGCAATTGGTTCGAAATCTCTATCTTTCTCGTGAACAAACATTCGAAAGAAAGATTACCGAAGCAATCATGTCTCTTCGTCTTGAGCAATCATACACGAAAGACGAAATACTTGACTGGTATCTCAATACCGTTCCGTATGGATCGAATGCCTATGGTATACAAGCAGCTTCGGAAGTATTTTTTGATAAGGATGCATCTGACCTCACTCTTGATGAAGCTGTTTTGCTTGCATCACTTCCCAAGGCAACAACAACCTATTCTCCTTATGGAGAGTATGCTGATGAACTTTTGAAAAGACAGAGAAAAATTCTTGACCAGATGCTTGAAAAGACAATAATTTCTTTTGATGAATATCGTAACGCTGTTCGCATAGATACACTAACGAAACTTCGATCACAGCGGGAGCTTATTATTGCGCCACATTTTGTTTTCCATATCCTTTCTCAGCTTGAAGAAGAATTCGGAGAAGATATTCTTCGCGTAGGAGGATTGCGTGTTCGAACTACTTTGGATATGGAAATGCAAAAAAAGGCTGAAGAAGTTGTTCTAGAAGGAGCTCTAAAAAATGAGAAGCAGTATGGAGCAGAAAATGCTGCGCTTGTTGCACTTGATCCTCAATCAGGGGATATTCTCGCCATGGCTGGAAGTCGTGATTATTTTGATACAAAAATTGATGGTGAAGTAAATGTTGCAACTCGACTTCGACAGCCAGGGTCAGCTTTTAAGCCAATTGCGTATGCGAAAGCATTGGAATTGGGCTTGCAGCCAGAATCACTTATTTACGATGTTCGGACGAGTTTTGGTCCAGATGGAACGGGGGGGGAGTATGTTCCTGGAAATTATGGTGGAAAATTTTTTGGACTTGTTTCTCTTAAAGATGCTCTTGCTCGATCACTTAATATCCCAGCTGTAAAAATTCTTTATATTGCAGGTCTTGATAATACACTTGAATTGGCATCTCGCATGGGAATTACAACACTCACTGATCGTAATCGCTACGGACTTTCTCTTGTTCTTGGAGGTGGAGAGGTTCAACTATTGGAGCTTACACAAGCCTTTTCTGTATTTGCGAATGACGGTATGTATAATCAAATTTCAGGTATTTTAGACATAGAAGGAGTTTCGGGGAATTCTTTTTTGGAGAAAGATAAAAATTCTTATCGCGTTTTAGATGAACAAGTTGCTCGGAAAATGAATAGTATGCTGAGTGATAATAAGGCGAGAACTCCTATATTTGGACCAAATAGTGACCTGTATATCCCGGGTAAACAAATTGCTGCAAAAACAGGAACAACACAAGAATATCGTGATGGTTGGACTGTGGGATATACTCCAAATATTGCTGTTGGTGTTTGGGCCGGGAATAATGATAATCGCACTATGAACCCAGGATCTGCGGGGGTTTTTGTGGCATCGCCCCTTTGGAGATCGTATATGGAATTTGCCTTGGAACGATTTCCAGAAGACTCCTTTACCCCTCCTGAAGAATACAAGAAGTCATCACTTCCTATGGTAGGGGGTTCGAAAGCAGGAAGAAATCTTCTTTACTATGTTGCCCAATCAGGATGGGAGGGCCTTCCTCTTTACGATTCAAAAATGATTGCTCGATGGGACGCGGGATTACAAAAAATTTCAACTAAAGATGAGAAGAAAGAAGAAAAAAATGATTGATATGTGGTATACTTTATAGTATGAAGTATCAAAAAAATATATTTCTTCGACATATCATATTTCGATACCTTCCTTTGCTTCTTTGGTTTTCTCTTATTTGGATTTTAAGCAGCCAAGAAGGACTGTCGGGAAATGCAAATCCAACATTGTGGTTTTATTTGGAGCGAAAGGGGGCTCATGTTGTTGAGTATTTTATTCTCACTTTTCTTATATGGCGAGTAGTAGGTATTTGGACAAAGAGTCTTCTCGAACAAATTCTTTGGACATGCATTTGGGTTTTGTGGGGTGCGGTGTTTGACGAAAGTCATCAAACCCTCGTCATGGGTCGTGAAGGGAAAATTTCTGATGTAGGGATTGATATGATTGGAGCTTCTTTTGCACTGTTTTTTCTTATAAGAAGTGCACTTAAAAAACAAAAATAGCTTTTATGAAAGAAGATGAGAAAAAAAAAGAAATTTTATTTCATGCATGGCCTTCTAAAAAAGTATTGGAATTTTTGCATGCACGTGCGGAGGGGTTTTCGAGTGAAGAGGCACGTGATCGATTGAATCGTTTTGGAGAAAATGTTATCGAACGGCATAAAAAATTTCATCCTATTGTACTTTTCTTAAAACAATTCAATAATGTTCTTATTTATATTCTTTTGGCGGCAGCAGGTATTTCGTATGCGGTGGAGCATGTCATGGATGCTTATATCATCCTTGGAGTAGTGATATTTAATGCTCTTATTGGATTTATATTGGAATTTCGTGCTGAACGGAGCGTAGAAGCGCTTAAAACCATGATGGCACCAACAGCCAAGGTGTTGCGGGATAATCGTCTGACTCAAGTAGAATCTCGTTATCTTGTTCCCGGAGATGTGGTTTTTGTGCGAGAAGGGGATATGATTCCAGCTGATGGACGCCTTTTATTTGCTGATGATGTGCGAACGGTTGAGGGAACGCTTACTGGAGAAGCTTCACCGCAAAGTAAGGTTTTGGAGACATTGCCTGAACGCATTCCTTTGGGTGATCGCGCAAATATGTTATGGATGGGGACAT
>Ga0207419_1002314_pt1 | contig 12715 bp, 12 predicted proteins | sample ElkSloMetagenome_4_FD_184723 | JGI IMG/M metagenome (GOLD analysis project Ga0207419, IMG submission 184723) | Hot spring microbial communities from Elkhorn Slough, Monterey Bay, USA - MD2A (version 2) | ecosystem: Environmental > Aquatic > Marine > Intertidal zone > Estuary: Microbial mat ... | reverse complement strand
CGGGGCGCTCCCCGTGGAGCGCCTGGATCAGTTGCAGGCCGGTGAGCTTGGGCATGGTCTGGTCGGCGATCACCAGCTGGAAGCGCGCCGGATCGGCCCGGAACAGGGCCAGCGCCAGGGCGCCATCGGCGGCGGTGGTCACCCTGAGTCCCCGGCTCTCCAGCAGTTCGGCCATGAAATCCGCCACCGAGCGCTCGTCGTCCACCACCAGCACCTCGCCGCTGAAGCGGACCAGCACGCTGGGCGCGGTGCTGGCCGCCACGTTCTGCAAGGCGGGTGCCTCATCCGGTGGCAGCAGGATCCGGAAAACCGTGCCGGTGCCCGGTCCGGTCTCCACCAGGATATGGCCGCCGCTGTCGTGGACGATGCCGTGGGTGGTGGCGAGCCCCATGCCGCTGCCCTTGCCGGGGGCCTTGGTGGTGAAGAAGGGCTCGAAGATGCGGGCCAGTTGCGCCGGGTCGATGCCCGAGCCGGTATCGCTCACCGCCAGCTCCACGAACTCGCCCCGCACCGGCTGGCGGCAGGACTGGCAGTGGAAGTCCAGCGGGCCGTGATCGCGCACGCTCACTTCCAGCACGCCCCGTCCTTCCATGGCGTCGCGGGCGTTGATGCAGAGGTTCATCAGCACCTGCTCCATCTGCACCGGATTGGCCCGCACCGGACGGGTGGCGGGGTCCAGCGCGGTACGCACCGACAGGGTGGCGGGAAAGGTGGAGGCGAACAATCGCATGGCCTCCTTGATCAGCACCGGCAACGCCAGGGTCTGTTGCTCGCCCTGCTGGCCGCGGCTGAAGGCCAGCAGTTGCTGGATCAGATCCCGGGCGCGGTGGCTGGCCTGCTGGATCTGCCCGAGATAGCGGGCCAGGGTGGCGGGCGGGGCGTCCAGGCTCTCCTCGGCCAATGTGGCGTAGCCCAGGATGGTGGTGAGGATATTGTTGAAATCGTGGGCGATACCGCCGGTGAGGTGACCGATGGCCTCCATTTTCTGGGCCTGGCGCAGTTGATCCTCCAGTTGTCGGCGCTCGGCCTCGGCCTGCTGGCGGGTGCTGATATCGCGGATCACCGCCAGCAGATGGGGCTCGTCGTGGTACACCGTGCGCACCCCATGGAGTTCGGCGTGGAACCGGCTGCCGTCCCGGCGGCGGGCCTGGATCTCGGTGTGGAAGGGCTCGCCGCCGCGCACCGTGAGCGGGAAGCGGGCATAGCTGAGGGCGCTCTCCGGGGCGAACAGGTGCTGTGGCTCCAGCGCGAGCAGGGCCGCCCGTTCATAGCCGAACAGGGCGCAGCAGGCCGGGTTCACCTCACTGATCCGGCCCGTCGGATGCCACAGCAGCAGGCCGTCCAGCGAGGCGTCGAACACTGCCCGGTAACTACTCTCCAGGGCGCGCTGCTGGACCTCGGCGCGATGCCGTTCCAGTTCCGCGGCGGTGCGCAGCGAGGTGAGCTTCAGCAGCGGATCCAGCACCGTGGTATCGGTGAGCGGACAGTCATGGAGTACCGCCACCAGCCCCCGGGGCTGACCCTCCCGGTCCAGCAGCGGATAGGCAGCGTAACTGTCGTAGCCGAAGCGCTTCAGCAGGGCATCGTCCGGGAAGCGTTGCGCCACCCCGGTGGCGACGGTGAGATCCTGACTGTGGTCGATCACCTGCTGGCAGGGGGTACAGGCCAGGGGATATTCGAAATTCTCGATGACCCGGCCGTCCAGACAGGCGCCCAGGGTGCGAAGCCGGGTGCCCTCGGGATGCTCCCGCAGTTCGGCCACCATGGCGAGCTTCACCCCCAGCACCCGGCCCAGATGGCAGGCCAGATCCCGGAACACGGTTGCGCCGCCGGAGCGGGACACCACCATGGCGGTCTCGTGGAACACCTGCTCCATGCGCTTGCGGGCAGTGATGTCGGTGGAGAAACCACCGATACCGTCGGCCTCGCCAGGCAAGCGCAGGGGAAACTTGTGGGACAGGAAAGTGCGCTGGCTGTCCGGGCGATCGAACGGTTCCTCGTCGGTGCGGGGCACCCCGGTGCGACGCACCAGCCGATCGTGGCGCAGAAACCCCGCCACCACCATGGGCGGGAAGAGCTCCTCGTCGCGGTGGCCCAGTACCTCGGCCTCGGTAAGGCCGCTCAGCGCCAGAAAATGCTGGTTGACGAAGCGATAATAACCGTCGGCATCCTTGGCGTAGACCGCGGCCTGGCTCTGGTCCAGCAACTGGCGCCAGAGGAAATGCTCGGCGGCCACCGGGGTGGTGGACCACAGAGGCTGGAGATGGATCTCCATCTGGTCATCGTCGCACGCCAGGAGCTCTACCACGCATTCCCGGGGCTCGCCGGCATCGCTCAGGAAACACCAGCGAAAGGTCTGGGACAGGCCGGCACGGGCTGCCTGGATGCGCCGCGCCAGGCTCTCCACGGAGGGCGTACCGTCGGTCTGCCGGGGTGGCGACAGTGCCGCCACCGATCGGCCCACGGTGGTTTCCGGACGTCGACCCAGCAGTTCGGCGGCGGTGGCGGTGCAACGCACCACCGTCTCGCTGGTCAGGCGCAGGATCGGCCGTGTGTCAGCGACGGGGTTGAACCCCGGGGGCCGCACGGGAGGGTGAGGATCGTCCATGGCAGTGGCCCAGGTTTAACCATACAACAATGCCCCGCCGTCGCCGGTCTGGCCCGCCGGACGTTGCAGGCGAAAGGGCGCGAGTCCGGCGGGCGACTGGCCGAGCATGAGATCCCGGACCAGTTCCCCGGTGGCCGGGCCGATGCCGGTGATGCCACCGCCCACCACCACCACGTCGGGGCTAGTGGTCGCCCTCATGGCCGGCCTCGCCATGGTGAATGGGTACCGCCGGCGGTGGAGTCCAGGAGCCCGGCAGCATACGGCTGATGAGATTGTCCTTCAGCACGAACTGGTGATAGAGGGCGGCGCTGATATGCATCAGCAGCAGCCCGGCGATCACCCAGCCGGTGATCTCGTGGATCTCCTCGGCGATCTCCGCCAACGTCTCGCTCTCGCCGATCAGATCCGGCACCGGGATGCCGTAGAACACCGCCCCGTAACCCCCGGCCATCACCCAGGTGTAGCCGGTGATGGGCATCACGAGCATGCCCGCGTAGAGCAGATAATGCGTGGCGGCGGCGGCGCGTTTCTGCCAGAGGGGATAGACCTGGCTGTCGGGGGGCAGCGGGTGGGTCATCCGCCACCAGATCCGCACGAACACCACCAGCAGGATGGTCAGGCCGATGGATTTATGGGCGTTGTAGAGAAAATCCTCCAGCGACCCCCGGCCCACCGCCTCGATGCCGGCCACCAACGAGTACTGGGCGACGAACAGCACGAACACCAGCCAGTGTAGTAACTGATGCCCGGGGGTGTAGCGCTGGGAACTGGTTTCAGCCATGGAGTCTACCTCGACGACAACGGGAGCAATGGGAGAAGGGTTGCGTGGGATCGCTTCCCATGGAGAGTTTATAGCCACTGTCGCTAAGCATAGCAGCGCCCGATGGGGCAATGGATGAGGGACAGACAGTGGCCACAAAAAACCCGCCAGATCTCCGGGTGGATGCGGGTGGAGATCGGCGGGTTCCGGTATCGTGGGGAGCCGCCAGCCTGATGTGCTGGCTGTCCCCAGGGGGCAGGTTCAGTCCAGGGCGATGAGCAGCAGTACGAGGGCGCCGAGCAGGCCACCGGCCAGCATCCAGCCGGGCAATTTCACGGTGATCTCGCTGGTCAGCCAGGATTTCACGGCGCTCAGGTCCAGGCTTCTGGTCTCGGTGTTCATCGTGCGGTCTCCCATCAAGGTTGCGTGCCTGCGGATTCAGGCCTGTCTGTAGCCTATGGCGATGGAAGTAAATCCGGGATGAATACCCGGTTCAGAAAACGGTGGGTACGGGTTGGCAGGGCAGGATGCAAGGGAAAAAGCGGGGATCCCGGCGGGGCCGGCGATCCCCGGAGGGACTCAGGACAGGTCAAGCGATTTTTCGAATTTCTTCAATTGCTGGCGCGACATACCCAGGTTGGCCTGCTTACGGTCCAGCGCGATGTAGAGGAAGATGGCGTCGTTGGAGTCCAGCGGGCGGATCAGATGATACTGTTTGACCAGGGAGATCAGGATATCCTCGATCTTGTCCTGAATGCCCAGCGACTTCATGGTCTTGCGCTTGGCGCGCACCACCTCGGTGTTACCGGCGGCAGCCATTTCCAGATCCAGGGTCCCGTTGCCCGCGGTGCCGAGTACCAGGCCGCTGTCGCTGTCCACAAGGGCTGCGCCGATGAAACCGTCGATATCGTTGAGGGAACTGAGGTCGATGGTAGCCATGGTGATATCTCCTGATGATGAATAACAATCCTTGCTATTGGGCTGAAGGTGATCCTGCTAAAGCCTTCGATGTTCTCCTCAGCATTCACCATGCCATTTATCAAATTACTGGTTTTATTGGATTTAAATTTTCTGCCCTGAGATGACTGCAACCCTGGTTGCTGGGCCAGATAGTGACCGACGGTCCCGGGCACCCTAGGGATGGCGCAATGCACGGGCGTTGATCGGGCAGGTGCAACCCTGGTTGCGCCTGCGACATCGGTTTCCGGGTTCACGAGACCGCGCAACGTTGCACGGTATCCAGACCCTGTCGCACCGCTGCGATCAGTCGGGCGCGGTCCACGGGCTTGACCAGATAATCCAGTGCCCCGTGTCGCCGACAGCGCTCGGCGGTGTCGGGGTCGTCGGTAGCTGTCAGCATGATCACCCCCACCTCGGGAAATCCCTGGCTGAGCTCGACCAGCAGCGCCTCACCATTCAGCCGGGGCATGGTGATATCCAGCAGCGCCAGCACCACATTCTCCCGCTGCAGGCGGGCTGTCACCCGGCAGGGATCGGATTCGGTGAGCACCGGGTCGATGCCGGCGGCGCGGAGCACCAACCGGACACTGCGCAGTAGTGCTTCCTCGTCGTCCACCAGGAGCACCGCCGGTCTATCATGCGTGGAATCCATGGCGACACCTCCCCGGGCACCACCGTCGGCCTCCAGAAGGGATGGCGCGGGGATCATCACTGGACGATCCCCGCCGACGAATCAGGCCAGATCCAGGGACTTCTCGAACTTCTTGACCTGCAAGCGGGCCATGCCGAGGTTTGCCTGTTTGCGGTCCAGGGCGATGTAGATAAAGATCGCGTCGTTGGAGTCCAGTGGACGGAGCAGGTGGTACTGACGATTCAGGGAAATCAGCACATCCTCGATCTTGTCCTGGAGGCCCAGGGATTTCATGGTCTTGCGCTTGGCGCGCACCACCTCGGTATTACCGGCGGCGGCCATTTCCATATCCAGGGAGCCACCGCCCGCGGTGCCGAGGACCAATCCGCTGTCGCTATCCACCAATGCGGCGCCGATGAAACCGTCGATGTCGGTGAGGGGGCTTAAGTCGATGCTGGCCATGATGATATCTCCTGTCGAGAACACTTCGTTGCTGTTAAGGGCCGAAGGTTGAGTTATTGAAGCCTTCGATAGGTACTGTTGCATGGTCTGTACCAAAACAACAAGTTTTTGTTTTTTATAAGTAAATTTATTAACCGCCATGCTGTTGTCAACCAGGGTTGCGGACCATGAAATGGTGTCGGGCCAGGGACGACGGGGTTTCTCGGGGCCTGTCGGGAGGTTGCCGGGTGGGTGCAACCCTGGTTGCGGGGGCAACTTTGTTTGCATTTCCTTCTGGGACCACGCAGCGGGGTGATCGATGCGAGGGACGATTTCAGGGATTACCCGGGCTCCGCTCGGTTCTGCGTACCCGCTCCCGATGGAATACGTACAGTCCGCTGGCCACCAGCACCCCCGCTCCCACCAGTGTCCAGCCGTCGGGAAGCTCCCCGAAGCTGACGAAGCCCAGCAGGATCGCCCACAGCAGGTTCGAGTAACTGAAGGGCGCCACCACCGCCGCCGGCGCCGCCTCCATGGACTTGATCAGACAGAAATGCGAGATCGCCCCCAGCGCCCCCATGCCCACCATGGCGCCCCAGTGGACCAGCGTCGGCGGACTCCAGTAGAACGGCAGGATCAGCGAGGTGGCGGGAATGCCCACCGAGACGCTGTAAAGGAGCGTGGTGAGCGGTGGATCGTACTGGGCCAGCCGCCGGGTGGTGAGTTGATACAGGGCATAACCCGTGGCCGAGCACAGTGGCAGCAGCACCGCCCACTGCATCACCCCACCGCCCGGACGGATAATGATCAGCGCACCGATGAAACCCACCAGTACCCCGGCCCAGCGGCGTGGCCCCACCGGCTCGCCGAGCAGCGGCATGGACAGCGCGGTGGTGAGCAGGGGACCGGTCAACATGATGGCGCTGGCGGTGGCCAGCGGTAGCCAGTACAGGGCGTTGAAGAAGAACACCGTGGTGGCCAGCAACAGGGTGGCCCGCACCAGTTGCAGCCCGGGGCGGCGGCTATAACCCAGCAGCCGGGAGCGCCGGCCCAGATACAACACCAGCACCAGCCCATGGAAGGTGAAGCGCGCCCACACCACCTGGGGTACCGGGTAATGGCGGGTGAGGTATTTGGCCACCGTGTCCATGGTGACGAACAGGAACACGGCCAGCAGCATCCAGAGGATGCCCCGACGGGCGTTGTCCCGGCCCGCCGGGGTAAGGGGAGTGACGGCGCTCAAGCCATGGCGACGGCGGGCATCACTCCTTCACCGCTCCGGTCATCGACGAGACATAGTAGTCCACGAAGAACGAGTAGAAGATCACCACCGGCAGCGAACCCACCAGCGCACCGGCCATCAACCCGCCCCAGTTGAACACGTCGAAGGTGATCATCTCCGTGACCACTCCCACCGGCACGGTCTTGTTCTCCGCCGAGGCGATGAAGGTGAGGGCGTAGATGTACTCGTTCCAGGCCAGGGTAAAAGCGAAGATCCCCGCCGAGATCAGCCCCGGCACCGACAGCGGCAGGATGATCTTGGTGAGAATCTGGAAGCGGGTGGCGCCGTCGATGAGCGCGCATTCCTCCAGTTCGTAGGGAATGGAGCGGAAATATCCCATCAGCAACCAGGTACAGAACGGCACCAGGATGGTGGGATAGGTGAGGATCAGCGCCCAGCTGGTGTCGAACACGCCGAGCTGGAACACCATCACCGACAGCGGAATGAACAGGATCGACGGCGGCACCAGATAGGCCAGGAAAATCGCCATGCCGATGTAGCGCGACCCCCGGTAGCGAATCCGCTCTATAGCGTAGGCCGCGCACACCGCGCAGAAAATCGACAGAAACGTGGCGCTGAAGGTGATCAGCAGGGTATTCCAGGCCCAGCTCCCGAAGTCCGTCTCGAACAGCAGATACTTGATGTTCTCCAGCGTCGGGTCGAACAGCCAGAGGCTGCCGATGCCCTTCACCGCATGCAACTCGTCGGTGGTCTTGAAGGCCGTGAGGCTCATCCAGTAGAAGGGAAACAGCAACACGAACAGAAAGATGGCCAGGGGCATGTAGACCACCACCACCTTGTAGGGAATGGACTGGAGATAATCCATGCCCCCCTCGTCGCCCATCATGGCCCTGGGGACGGTTTTGGGATCGGGGGTGGCCTTATCGGTGAGATCAGTCATCGACGCCTCCTTGCTGCCACTTGCGACGTTGCAGCCCGAAGTAGCTGAAGAGAATCGCCGTGAGCAGGAACGGGATCATGGCCACCGCGATGGCCGCGCCCTCGCCCAATGCGCCGCCCTGGATGGCCCGCTGGAAGGAGAGCGTGGCCATCAGGTGGGTGGCGTTCACCGGGCCACCCCGGGTCATCACCCAGATGAGCTGGAAATCGGTGAAGGTGAACAGCACCGAGAAGGTCATCACCACCGCGATGATGGGGGTGAGCAGTGGCAGGGTGACATGGCGAAAGCGTTGCCAGCCGGTGGCCCCGTCGATGGTGGCGGCCTCGTACAGCGACGGCGAGATGGTCTGCAAGCCCGCCAGCAGGGTGATGGCGACAAAGGGTATGCCGCGCCAGATATTGGCGGCGATCACCGAGGCCCGGGCGTTGTTGGGATCGCCGAGGAAATCGATCGTGGTGTCGATCAGTCCCATCTGGATCAACACATGACTGATCACCGAATCCTGGGAGTCGTAGATCCACCAGAAGGCCAGCGCCGAGAGTACCGTGGGCACCACGAAGGGGATCAGCACGACGGCGCGGATAATCGCCTTGAAGGGCAGGTGGTTGTTGAGAATGATGGCCAGCCACAGCCCCAGCGCGAACTTGATGATGCTGGCCACCACGGTGTAGAGAAAGGTGTTGAACACCGACAGCCAGAACACCCGGTCGCGGAACAGCCATTCGTAGTTCTCGAGACCGATGAACGCACCCCCCCGACCCACCTTGGTGTCGGTCATGCCGAGCCACACGCCGAGGCCCAGCGGGTAGGTGAGAAATACCAGCAGCACGATGGCGGCGGGCAGCATGAACAGCCAGCCGAGGATATCGCGGTTGTCGTTGATCCGGGACCAGAGGCTGACCCGGAATTCCGGCGGTTGTTTGCCCACATCCGCCCGATCGGAAACGGAGGCCATGGTTGGTCCCTCGTGGTGGTTAGCCGGAAGACCCCCTCTGAATCTCCCCCTTATCAAGGGGGAGACTTTGCGCCCTCCCCCTTACCCAGGGGGAGGGCCGGGGAGGGGGTCTATCAGGACCGGTAATACCGCTCCGCCCGGCGCGCCGCGTCCTCGGCGGCCTGCTGCGGGGTCTTGGTGCCGATGGCGGCCTCGGCCACCATGTTCACCACCACGAAGTCGGCGAAGGCTTCCGACGCCTGGTAACCCAGGTCGCCCGCGTAGCTGTACTTCAGCGAGCGCTTCACCGCATCCCGGAATACCAGCCGCTTGGGATCTTCCTCCCACACCGGATGATTGTCGTAGGCGTTCAGGGTGTGGGTGAGGTAGCCCACCGACTCCTGCAGGAAGGTGTTGTACTGATCGGCCTCCATCAGCCAGGCCAGCAGCGACTTGGCCGCGTTGGGGTACTGGGTGTAGGAGTAGACCATCATCGGGAACTGCACGTGCAACTCGGTGGGCTCGCCAGTCACCCCCACCGGCCAGTAGGCATGGTCCATGTCCTGGGCGATGTCGGGGTTCTCCCGCTGGGCGGCGGCATAGATCGAGATGCCGTTGTTGGTGAGGCTGCACTGGCCGGCCAGGAACGCCTTGTTGTTGTGGCCGTCCAGCCAGGAGGCGGTGCCGGGGGCGAAGTACTGGCCCATCTCCTTGATGTACTCCAGCGCCGCCACGGTCTCGGGGCTGTTGATGACGACGTTGTTCTCCTCGTCCACCATCTTGCCGCCATGACTCCACAGCAGCCAGTGGGTCCAGGAGTTGCCGTCACCCGAGGCGTTGCCCAGCGCAAACCCGCCGGGGGTGCCGTTGGCGTGCAGACCCTTCATGAGCTGCATGAAACCGTCCAGATCCTCCGGCACCGAGTCGAAGCCGGCCTCGTTCACGTGGGAGACCCGGTAGTTCAGCATGTTGCCGTTGAAGGTGTAGGGCAGGCTGATCCAGCGCCCGTCGCGCACCGAGTAACCCTCGGCCACCGGCGCCCAGCCGCCGTACTTGCCGCCCAGATAATCGGCCACGTCCTTCAGGTCGATGAGCTTGTCGGGGTAGAGGTGGGGATCGGCATGGATCGACCAGACGATATCCGGCCCCGAGCCCACGTTGGCGGCCACCGCCGCCTTGGGGCGCAGATCCTCGAAGCCCTCGCTGTCCACCCGGATGGCCACGCCGTTGGCCTCGCCCCAGGCGTTGACCATGCGCAGGAAGGCCTCGCCCTCGGACTCCACGAAGCGCTTCCAGCGCAGAATCCGCAGTTCCGCGCCGTCCTCCGGCTGCCATGGGGAGTCCTGAGCCCAGGCCCGGGCCATGCTCAACAACTGGGCGCTGCTCAGGCCGGCGGCGCCCACGGCCAATCCGGCGCCGGTCTTCAACACATCGCGGCGGGTGTACTTACGCATGCTGCTCTCCTCTGTATGGCGGTTGCGGGCGCGACTCAAGCGAGGCGCCTGCCGTTGTCGGCATCGAAAAGATGCACTTGTGGTAACTGCGGTTGCAGGTGAATCCGCTGGCCCGGCTGGAAACGATGGCGTTCCCGGAAGGCCGACTGGATCTCCATGCCGGCCAGGTTGGCCACCACCAGTGTCTCCGAACCGGTGGGCTCCACCACGTTGACCTCGGCGGCCACGCCCTCGGGTTTGCCGGACAGACCCAGGTGTTCCGGGCGTACCCCGTAGAGTACCGGTTGACCGTCGCTGCCCGGCGCCTGATCGGGCAGCGGCAGGCGGGTGCCGTCGGGGGCCTCGACGAACGCGGTGCCGTTCGACTGGCGGCGGGTGCCCTGGATCAGGTTCATGGCGGGCGAGCCGATGAAACCGGCGACGAAGGTGTTGACCGGGTAGTCGTAGAGCTCCAACGGCGTACCCATCTGCTCCACTCGCCCGTCGCGCATCACCACGATCTTGTCGGCCATGGTCATGGCCTCGATCTGGTCGTGGGTGACGTACACCGAGGTGGCCTTGAGGCGCTGGTGCAGGGCGCGGATCTCGGTGCGCATCTGCACCCGCAGCTTGGCATCCAGGTTGGACAGGGGCTCGTCGAACAGGAACACCTGGGGATTGCGCACGATACAGCGGCCCATGGCCACCCGCTGGCGCTGCCCACCGGACAGTTGCCGGGGGTAGCGGTCCAGGTAGGGGGTGAGGTTCAGGGTATCGGCGGCGATCTTGACCTTCTCGTCGATGGTGGCGGTGTCCACCTTGGCGAGCTTCAGGGCAAAGGCCATGTTGTCGCGCACGGTCATGTGGGGGTAGAGCGCGTAGTTCTGGAACACCATGGCGATGTCGCGTTCCTTGGGCGGCACCCGGTTCACCACCCGCCCGCCGATGCTGATCTCGCCACGGGTGATGGCCTCCAGCCCGGCGATCATCCTGAGCAGCGTGGATTTGCCGCAGCCCGAGGGACCCACCAGCACCACGAAGTGCTCGTTGGGGATATCGATATCGATGCCGTGGATGATCTCGACCGAGCCAAACGCCTTACCGACATTCCGAATCTCGACGGATGCCATGCTGTCCTCCGGGTGGTCATCGTGATCTGGTTATTTTTAGAGGAAAAATCGTTGGAAAACGTATAGGTGCAATCCCCCGGGTTTGCAAGTATCGGTGCGATATCGATGCAGATTGCATCGCAACATTCGGGAAATGCAATTCGCGATGCCGAATCGGTCTGACCCTACCCGCTGAAGGTAGGGTTTTCCTGTAGTCGAATTGCCGGAAACCACCTCCAGGAGGACTTCCGAAAATCTTTCGGCGCGAAAAAATAGTTTTATTTATCAATTATTTATATTTTTAATTGGAGGATATTTCGGGCGTGCCTCGAATCTGGCATGGCTGCTGCAAACCACTGATCCCCAGGAGATCCGGGGGTCGAGTGACACCGCGACACCCTAACCTGCGAGGTCGTTGGTGAAGGCCCCTCCACTCCACGGCAGTTAGCCATGTATTCATAGATTAAGAGGAAACCTCAATCATGATTTCCCTGCAAAAGCCCCTGCGTTTGCTCGCCCTATTGGCCCTTAGCACTCTGTTCAGCACCGCCCACGCCCTATCCATCACCTGGGATCTCACCGGGGAGCGGGGCAACCTCGGTCACACCACCAGCTTCGAATCCGGCGGCTATCTGCTGGGGGTGTCGGCGTTTCGTTTACTACCGAGTTCGAGCTTTCCGTTTGTCCAGATCGCCGACGGCAATGTCCATGGCAGCGCCGCCGGTCTGGGGGTGGCGGGCAACGGTAACGCCCAGGTGGACAATCTTGGCAATCGCCTGGGGGATCTGCTCACCTTCATCCTGCCCACGGGCTTTCGCGCCACCGAGGTTGCGCTGCGCGGCATGCGAGTGCGTAACGACGACGGTGAACCCGAGCAGGCGCTGATCGGCGGCAGTTTCACCGAGGACGGCAGCGATCCCATCACCGGCCTGGTGGGCGGTAACCTGATCGTGAATGCCCTGCCCGGCAACCCCAACTTCTATGCCCTGGATATGAACGCCTTTCCGTTCCTGCATGTGGGTACCGACACCCGTCTCAACGATTCCGCGTTCCGGGTGGTGTCGGTCAGCGCCGCACTCGACATGGCGCCGCCCAAGGACATCCCGATACCCGCCTCGCTGAGCCTGTTCGCCCTGGGTCTGCTGGGGTTCGGCGTGGTTCGCCGCTCCCGTTCCTGAAGCTCCCCATTCACCGGTAATTTCCTCTCTCCCATGGCCGCCGGTCGCGTGCAGTGACCGGCGGCTGCATTTTTCTGGTGACTCCCCGGGGTTTGTGCTAGGCATAGGGCATCACAGACACCACCGGAGAAGCCCCATGGCCGCTGCTGCACAATCCATCGCCTTTATCGGTCTCGGCGCCATGGGCCTGCCCATGGCCCGGCGGCTGTTGGCGGCCGGTTTCCGGGTTCGCGGTTTCGACGTCTCGGACAGTGCATTGGCGGCCCTGCGCGGTGCCGGCGGCGAGGCCCCCGACAGTCCCGCTGGCGCGGTCCAGGGCGCGGATCTGGTGGTGCTGATGGTGGCCACCGCCGAGCAGGTGGAGGCGGCGCTGGACGGCCCGCAGGGCGCGCTGTCGACGCTGCCCGATGGCGCCACCGTGGTGTTGCACAGTACCGTGTCACCGGCCTTCAGCCGCGCCCTCGGCGAGCGGTTGGCG
>Ga0207419_1002313_pt1 | contig 12720 bp, 10 predicted proteins | sample ElkSloMetagenome_4_FD_184723 | JGI IMG/M metagenome (GOLD analysis project Ga0207419, IMG submission 184723) | Hot spring microbial communities from Elkhorn Slough, Monterey Bay, USA - MD2A (version 2) | ecosystem: Environmental > Aquatic > Marine > Intertidal zone > Estuary: Microbial mat ... | reverse complement strand
CACGTCACGATCGTCGGTACCGGCGGCGGCAGCGGTTGGGAAATCCCGTTCGGCGCGGCACTGCATGTCTACGACGACATGCAGGTCTCCATTGCCAACTCTGTGGTCGCCGACAACTACTCCACCGGCGGGGCCAGCGACTGTGCCATCAGCGCGAACGCTGTGCTGACCTCCCTGGGCGGCAACGCCTTTGGTCAGGGCAATACCTGTGGCAGCGGTCGCGGCACGGCTGATCTGTTGATCGACAGCGCAGGATTGGCGCCTCTGGCTGCGGGTCGGGACGGCCTGCCGATTCGTCTGCCGCTGCCCGGCAGCCCGCTGATCGACGCCCTGCCTGCTGCCGGCTGCCTGGCCACCGACGCCCGCGGCTTTCCGCGGCCGCAGGACGGCGACGAGGACGGCACGGCCCTGTGTGATATCGGCGCGGTCGAGCGGCGCGTCGACGGGGTGTTCCAGAATCGGTTCGAGTAACGGTTTGAAAGCGGCCGAGACAGCTCTCGCCCCTGACGGGCTCGATTCGTAGTGGGCACCGAGCGCAGTTCTTCGGCCGACTGAGCCAGTGCAGCCACTCGCCGATCCTGTCGGTCAAGGCTGCGATGGCGTTCAAAAATTTGAGCTAACGCAAAGACCGGGTCCGAGGCGCTCGGATAAGCTGCGCACATCGTTTACTGAAACAGGCTGTCCGACCAATGAGTCATACCCCGCACGAACTGGCCGAGGAGTTCCCGGAACACAAGGACAAGATCCATCAGCTCAAGATGGAGGATGCCCATTTCGCCAAGATGTTCGAGAAATACCATGAAATCAATCGGGCCGTGCATCGGATGGAAACCCGCATCGAGCCGGTCACCGACGAGATCGAGGAAAAGACCCGTCGTGAGCGCATGCAGCTGAAAGACCAGATCGCGACCTACCTGGCGAGCCACTAATCGGGCTAGTCTGATCAGACACCAGTTAAATTGCAGCTGGATCCAAGGGCCTTGGATACCGCAGCAGCAGGGGACGATGCCTGGCATCGTCCCCTTTTTTATAATTCAGGTATGAAGCTCGCCTTCGAACAATCGGTCCTAACGGCTCGGGAGGTGGTGGCGCTGGGGTGTCCGCGCGGATGTCGAATAAGACCCTGAACGGCTGAGATCGAGGCAGGCGTTAAGAGCTTCCAGGCCGAAGTTAATCTTGCAGGCTAAATCGACTCACTGTTAATATCGAGGGCTTAGGGGGTTGATCTAAGCAAGGAACATCCTCCTGAAAACTAATCGCTTTCTGACCTCGCTGCCGGTGAAGTGGTGGCGCCATTCCGGCCCAGCGGCCTCGTCCCTCACCCGTCGACACTGCCGCGACCTTGTCCTCGCCTTCATGGCAATCTGCCTCACGGACGCTGCCGCAGCGCAGACGACTCATCATGTCGATGCAGATGCTGGCGTCCCAGGCGCGTTCTCGACGATTCAGGCGGCGGCCGACATCGCCCAGGCAGGCGATACCGTCATCATCCATGGTGGGACCTACCGCGAAACCGTCCGGCCCGCGAACAGTGGGTCGGAGTCCGCGCCGATCATTTTCAGGGCGAAGGAAGCCGGTGGGGTGATCGACGAGGTCGTGATTCTCGGGAGCGAAATCCTCGGCCCGCAGCCGGAGGATTGGCAGGATGAGGGAGGCGGTGTCTTCTCGGTGCCCCTTTCGAGAGATTTCTTCAGCAGGGCAATGCCCGGGACCGGGGTCCAGGAGGACCTGTATGACGGATCGGTGCAGAATCAGGCCAATCAGGTTTTCTTCGACGGCGATATGCTTCTCGTTGCTCGCTGGCCGAATGATCTCGAGCGAGACCTGAGCTACCCGAAGAAGGGGATTCTCGATAGCTTTGTGAGTCGCAGCGGTCGAGATGGCGACGGCTGGTTTACCGGCGTCGTGTTGGATGACGATCTGTCGGGGATCTTTGATCAGGACGAACTGGCCGGAGCAGAGATCTATTTCCAGCCCAGTGAGATCGGAGAATGGAACTGGGCTTTCACCGGCTACATTGCCGGAAACGAAGGCTCGGCGCTGACCTTCCGAACCCGAAGCAGCGGCACGGACGTCAATGAAAACAATTATTCGGACGAAAGCCGTTTCATCCTCTACAACGCCATGGCGCTGCTGGATGTCGAGGGCGAGTGGTTTCATGACAAGATCAGCGAGAGGCTCTACCTGATCCCACCGGGTGGCGCTCATCCCGCGGGGCGTGTGGAGGTCAAAAAGCGCCCCTTCGCCTTCGACCTCTCTAATCGCCAGTACATCACGATCGAGAATCTGAGCATCGTCGCGAGCACGATCACCACGGACATGAATTCAGGCGGAGATGGCGTTCCCTATGGGCCGGGAGGGCAGCCTCGCTATCCCTGGCGAAATGCCGCGTTTCCCTGGCGCAACGACTACGATCCTTATCATCGGGAGGATTTCAACGACGCGCCGGCCCGGGGCATCGTTCTGGACGGCCTGGAAGTGATGTATCCCACCCACTACACGGATATCTCGGGCCACTTCAACAATCAGTGGTGTCAATCGTCCGGAATCATCCTGAGCGGGAATGACCACATCATCCGGAACTCTTTGATTCAGTATTCTGCTGGAAACGGGATCACCCTGATGGGCCGCCGCCACCGCGTTCACGACAACGAGATCTACGACACCAACTATCGGGCAACGAAGTGTGCCGCGGTCCACTGCGGTGCGACCGATCGCGGGTCCTCCGACCACGAAATTGCGTTCAATACGATCTCTCGCAGCGGTAAGAACGCCGTCAATATCTCCATGTACTACTCCACGCCCGAGCAGCCGCACGACTGGCGAGGCCGTGTCCACCACAACGACATCAGCCTCTTCGCGATTCAGGATGGCGACTCGGGAGCGATCTACTCCGGCGGTACGCATCGCTTCGTTCGCGTCGATCACAACTGGATTTACGACGCCGAGCAGAATATTGACGGCGTGCCCGGCCATGGAAACTTCACCGTGGGCGGAGTCTATCCTGACTTCGGGAGCGATCTGATCATCGACCACAACGTGATCTGGAACGTCGAATGGGCCATCCATGTTCAGAGTCAGCGGAAAGAGGGTACTGACTTTCCTGACGCGAACTATCTGATCTACAACAACACGCTGAGCGTGAATCGAAGCAAGCCGTCGATCGGCTACGGCCCTTTCGGTGTCGTCACCAATAACAACAATATGGGATCCGCTCAGCAGGATGCTCAACAGGGCACTTCGGTCGTCAACAACATCATTTTCAATGTTGACGAGGCACCCGGTTATCAGCCGATTGATAACGAGGCTGCGCGCTGGCCACGGGCCAGCATCTCCGACAATCTCCGTTGGGACTATCTATCTGGAAGCCCGACGGATCCTGAGTTCGTCGAGGTGGGCGGCGTGGCCTATCAGCTGTCTGCGAGCTCCGTGGCGCGCGATTCCGGCATCGCTGTTCAGGCCAGCGATTTGCTACTGACCGTCGAGGTCGGAGGCCATTCTGAAACCTTCCTGGTGCCTTTCTATCGCGACGATGACGATGGGATGATCGATCGAGGGGCTTATGAGTATGGTCGGGCTCCATGGGTCGCAGGCCGTCGGGCGGCACCGATCGTTGACGCTGTTTTCTTCGACAGGTTCGACTTGGATTCCGCTGAGAGATGAGTAAGCAAGAGCATTTTTTTGGTTTGTCTTCGAACGGGAATTTGGGAACGAGCGACGCTATACGATTTAGGCGAATGAGCGTGTTGATATCCATTCCTCCGCTGAAAGTCGTTCAGATAAGAGAATCGTTTCAGCAATTCACTGGCGCGCTCGCCCATGTCAACCACGACACCCTCCCGCTTGGTCTTCATACAGGGTCGGACGAATCGCTGAGTCCTGCGCATTTTTAAAACTCGTCGACTACCAGTATGATCCGATCCTTCCACTGACGGAGTTCGTGAACATCAGCAACGCTTTGGCCATCATCTCGCTCGCCAGCATCCTGGTCGTACTGATCGCCCTGGGGCTGTTGGAGACTCTGCTGCACCGTCGCGTTCTTGCTCAATTGCCGGTCCGCATTCACGTCAACGGTACGCGCGGAAAGACCAGCGTCGTGCGTTTGATCGCGGCGGGTCTGCGTGCTGGCGGCAAGCGCGTTTGCTCGAAAACCACCGGGTCCTTCGCCGCCGTCACCGGACCCGACGGCGAGGATTATCCTCTGTACCGTCCGAATCAACCCAACATCATCGAGCAGATGCGCGTGATGCGACGGCTGGTCGGATTTAAGCCAGACGTCGTCGTGATGGAGTGCATGGCTCTGCAGCCTCATTTTCAGGCGCTGACCGAGCAGCAGATGGTCTGCTCGACCCATGGGGTCATTACCAATGCCCGCGCGGATCACCTCGACGTGATGGGTCCGGGCGCTCCAGACGTTGCACTAGCGCTGGCCGGGACTGTGCCCTTTGATGCCCATCTGTTCACCGCCGAGCGCGAATACATCGATACCTTCACGATGGCGGCAGAAGACCGGGGAAGCGAGTTGCACCCCATCACCCTCGAAGATGTGGACGGCGTTTCCGAACAAGAAATGGCGGCCTTTCGTTACGCCGAGCATGCCGAGAATGTTGCGCTTGCTCTGAGCGTTTGTCAGGCCTTGGGTGTCGAGCGCTCGGATGCTATGCAGGGGATGCAGGCCTTGGCACCCGAGGTGGGAGCCACGCGCGTTCAATCGGTCGACTTTTTTGGCCGCGACATCATCTTCGTCAATGCATTTGCCGCGAATGATCCCGATTCGACCGAGATGATCTGGGAGAAAGTAGTGGATCATTATGGCAAGGATCGTTACAAGGTCGCCGTGGTCAACTGTCGCTTCGATCGCCCGCAGCGTTCCCAACAGCTGGCCGAGGTCGCCGGACAGTGGGCACCGGCTGATCATTACGTTCTGATGGGTTCCGGGACGCTGCTGTTTGCCAGAGCTGCTGTGGAGGCAGGCATTGCGCCCGTGCAGATGACCGTGACCGAGGGTCTCGATCAACACGAATTGTTCGAGGTGGTCCTGGAACAGACCTCGGGTGCTGCACTGATTGTCGGCATGTGCAATGTGCACGGGGGCGGCGCTGAATTGGCCAGGCAGTTCAACAATCGCGCAACAAGGAGCCAACCTCTGTGATTCTGCTAAATCTGCTGGCGGTGTCGATCGGCATCGGTCTGCTTGTCACGCTGCTGCTGGTGGAAGTTTTTGGCCTTGCGGCCGGTGGTTTGGTGGTGCCAGGATACATCGCGCTCAAACTGCTGCAGCCCTGGAGCGTGGCCTTGACCCTGGTTGCGGCCTACGTCACCTACATTGCCGTGCGCACTTTATCGAGCTTCATGGTCGTGTACGGACGTCGAAAGACCGCGCTGATGATTCTTTTTGGCTATCTCACGGGTGCCTTGATGGACCTCGGCCTGGGTGGCGTGATGAGCTTTCCTTCGGGCTCGGCAGAAACGGCCAGCTCCACCCAGTTTTCTTATTTCGAATTGAGCGTCATCGGCTACATTATTCCCGGATTGATCGCGATCTGGTTCGAGCGTCAGGGCGTGTTGAAAACGCTGGTTGGACTGATCGTTTCTTCTGTACTGGTCCGTTTGATCCTCGTTGTCATCATGCCCGACATTCTGATGACTTATGAAGCCGAGCAGGCGTTGAATCGGGCTGACCTGGGCACGGTCCTCGAGAGGGTGTTCGAATGAAGCCACGCGGACAAAAGCTCTACTGGCGCCCGTCCTCGATACCCAACAGCGCCCTGCTGTTGCTGGCCGCTGCCGCGATTGGCGCGCTGCTCGTGGTCGAGACCTTCACCCGCGAGGATACTTCGGGCTACTACAGCGAAATGCTTGATGCATCGCGGCTGGTGCAGCAGGGCATTGAGGTTCTGCGCCCGATTCGAGGTCGGATCGAGCCCATCAACCCAGACGTCGATCCGCTGCGCTCCGGCCTGATCGGCGTCGCCTCTTCACCTTTGACGACAAACAGCGGTGATCTCGAATCCAAGCAGGCAACCATCAATCCCAACTGGGCCGCCGTGGTGATTCGGCTTCTCGTTGAGGCGGGCGTAGAGCCCGGTGACCACGTGGCAGTGGCCGTTTCTGGTTCCTTCCCGGCACTCAACCTGGCGGTTTATGCCGCACTTGAGTCGATGAATATCGAACCTGTCACCATCGTTTCCGGCTCGGCGTCGCAGTGGGGCGCCAATGTGCCGGGTTTCGCGTGGCTGGACATCGCTCACGAACTTCGCCAGGCTGAATTGATTGATATGCAGGCCGAGGCCGCGACGCTGGGTGGAATCGAGGATCGCGGGATCGGACTCAATGACGCGGGCCTGGAAATGATTCGACGGGCCGCCGAGCGGGCCGATATTGAACTGGTGGTGCCAGACAGTTACCAGGCTGCGGTCACGGAGCGAATTCGCATCTACAATCAGGGGGCAGGCGGCGAGCCGCTCACGGCCCTGATCAACGTTGGCGGCGGCACAGCCACTACTGGGCCGAACTCCATCGACCATTTTTTCGGTAGTGGCCTGATTCGAACGGCACCCTCTGGCGCGTTTCGAGTCCCCTCGGTGATGGGTCACTTTCTGCAGCAGGGCGTGCCGGTCATCAACTTCTCTGGCCTTCGCAACTTGACCACACGACACGAACTGCCCTATCCCCCGGAGCGCATGGAAAGCATTGGTTCCGGGGGCGTTTATCGCGCCGAATCCTACCGACGCTGGCTGGCGATTCTGATGATCGGGTTGCTGCTCGGGCTGACCGCCTTGATCATGCGTTCGGCCAATATTGCCCTGGCTGTGGGCCAGTCGGACACGCACAAGGATGCGATGAAGCCCAAGGTCTGAATCGCGTGACGGCCTAGCGAGAATCACTTATTGGTCAACCCCCGCCGATTAGACCGGCCCGATATCGACCGCTCGGCAGGTTGAAACTCCTGATCGGGCTCGAAGAATAAGAGTGCGTATCACCTGTCCATGTCTCTTTGCGGCTCGACGATGGACGCAGCGCGCTTTCGCACTATCGAAGAAGCCTTTGAGAAGGCGCCGAATCTCAATGCTCAGGAGCGGTACCTGTTTTCGAGCCAGCCCAGGGAAGTGGATGTCGATCTGGGAGAACGCGTTCAAGCCGCACTGGATATCGATGAACGCATGGATGATCCGCTCGATCAGGCCATAAAGACAGAAGGCAGCAGGACTGAGCAGGTCTTGCCGAAAAACATCGGCCCTTCGAGGTTCTGCGCAAGCGGGGCGAGGATTGCCAGTACGTCGACGGCCAGCCCATCGATACCTTCGTGCTGGAACATGATCTGTCGCGCGACGATCGGGTTCGCCTGCTTCTCGATCTGTGCGAGGCGGTCCAGTTCGCCCACCGCAATCTGATCGTCCACCGCGACATCAAGGCGGCCAATGTCCTGATCGAGAATGAGGGTCGCCTCAAGCTCCTCGACTTCGGCATCGCCAAGCTCATCGGCGACGATCACCAGGGCGTCGACGAAACCGTGATGACCGTGGCCGGCACCACGACGCCCCACTACGCCAGCCCCAAGCAGATCCGCGGCGAGTTCGTCACGCCCCTGATCGACGTCTACTCCATGGGCGTGCTGCTCTACGAGCTGCTCTCGGGCCATCGGCCCTACGACATTCAGACCCGCTGCCCGACCGAGATTGAAAGGATCATCTGCCTGAGCGAGCCCGCACCGCCTCTGCCGAGGGCGCGCGACCGCGCCGCGCGCGAGGCTGCCGTGGCCACCGAGACTGCCGACTTCCTGATTGGCCTGTTTGCCGTCTCCGACCCGCGCGAGACCAATCCGGTTGATGTCCGCGCCCGCGATCTCCTCGATCAAGCCGCCAAGGAATTACCTGAGGCCCTGAACCGCGACCCTCTGATGCGCGCCCAGCATGCCGGCGACGACTACGTGCGGATCGCCTCCGGCCTGGTGACCCAGGGGCGGCTGCTGGCCGATCTAGGTCAAGAGGACGAAGGCCTGGTGCTGATGCGACATGCGATTGCCCTGCATGAGGCGGCAGGAAGCCTGGATGAGTACCGTGCGGCGGCGACGCAACGTTCGCTGGCCTTGCTGTTGCTGGACCTCGGCGAGGCCGAAGAGGCGGCGTACTGGGGCCTAAGGGCCCTGGAGATTGCGGCGCGTGAATTGCCGGCGGGGAGCCCGGAGTTGGAACGCTTCGAGTGGCCGCCGAGACATGAATCATCATCTCGAATCTGAAGGGGAAGCAAGCGGCTTTAGGCTTCTCAATTTCGCGGTCCGGGCATCGAATCGCGCTGCAACTGCGCAATTTAATCCGCCGAAGCCTTTACAGCCGAGGCGGCAGGGCTCAGGCAGCTTTGGATGCAGGGCGTTTCTAGTGAGCGGGCCTGGATGATCCTTCGGTCTCGAACCGAGCAGCCATTGCGATCAGTATCCCACGGAATCTGCCGCTGGTCGGTCCTTTCGCGAACCCGGTATCTGGCCGATTGGGTGTCGAAGGTTGTCGATGTCTGATTGCATGTTCTCGGCCGAGTCCGCATGTCAACAGGGCGACAGCAGTTATCGTGCTCGCGCACTCAAGGTGCCTTAAAGCTGTCGTAGAAGATTCCCGTATCCTCGGCGGTGACGTAGGTGAATTCCCTGAAACGTTCGACCAGTTCACCCTCTTCCTCGATGTAGCCTAAAATATTGAAGACATGGATGCCCTCAGTTTCAGGGGTGAAGTTGAGTATGTAAGGCCCCTCATCGAAGCTGACTAAGGTTATCGGGTCTGCATCGCTGAATAACTGTTCGATAACCACGCGGTCCAGGCCGTAGCCCTCGACCTCGATGGGGAAAGGCTGGCCGACGCTGACCGTCTCGGAGGGATTCGGCGTCAGCAGGCGAAGAAATGGTTTCGGCCCGTCCGGAAATGCGATATCGATGTCGGCCCCCAGCGGCAAGCCCTTCGCTTCTGGAAAAGTGACAGCGATGCTGATGTCGACCCGCCAACCGTCAGCATCGGTGTATCGATAACTCGCGAGTTCGTCACCAGCCAGCCCCATATATTCGGCACCATCCTGCGCAGGATCAAGATCAAGGCGTTCATCGCCGACGAACAACGACCACTTATTCCTGCCGTTGTGGTTATTGATCGCCAGCGGCCCGTCTCCTGTGCGCAGTTGCAGCGCGATATGGCCGCCAGGCACGCCAACGGGGAGCTGATCCGGCGTGCCGTAGTTAAAGAGTCGATAAGTGCCGTCGCTGTTGACCGATTTGTAGCCGTACCCGTTCGGCTCGTCCTCAGTCAACCAGCCCCACCGAATCTTGGTATTGGCTCCCTCCTGGCGGCCGATTGAAACGAACTGTGGATGACCAACGCCGTAGGTATGCGCCAATTCGTGTCGGGCTGGATAGTGATCTCCCAGGCCAGTACGCAGCAGCTTGCCACCCCATTGGGCCAGGCCGGCGCCGCCTTGCCAACTGTCGTTCCAGATCCGGTGATAGGCGCTGACGTCGAGGTCTGGTTCAATTGTTCTGGCGTCGTCGACAATCTGCCATTGACCGGAACTATTTTCAACGAAATAGGGAAAAATCGTGAAACGCAGGCCGGTTCGAAAGTAACTAAAGCGCTGGAAATGTTCGTTGATGATACGTGCCGCTTCGACTCGGCCTGCCATGAAATCGGACGGGATGAGCTCGCCGTGTTCGTAACCTTCTTTGGCCTGGACGAAGACATAAACCTCTTGCCATCCGACCGTATGGCTCTGATGGTCGGGAACGCTCGCGGCATCCATCGCTAACCCGTGCGAAAGATTGACCGACAAAAGGGCAACGAAGAAAAGAATTTCTTTCATTGAGATAAAACTATCCTGTTCAACAAGGAGAATGGTCCAATGGATCGGAGAACGGCTTCATCCAAAAAACCGCAGCAAGCCGTTGGCCCGTGTCGCTCTCAGACGCCATCCACTGGGGGCACTCTGTCCATTTATTCTATGCTCAATTCCGGGACAGCCACGATCAGTCCTGAAGCCAGAAGCGCACAGTCAAGATCCCGCCAGGATATTGGCTCCGTATTCGGTCTGTCTCGCTCTGGAGTAATGTCGATGGTCGGCGGCGCGTGAGACTGCCCAGTCGGAACGCTGCCTGTCAAAGCTGAAGAGCAGTTCGCCGCCGGATTGCATTCGCACCGCGGCGATCAGCCCTTCGCCCGGCTGGTCCGCATCGGCACAGCGCAAGGTCAATGCATGGAAATAGGCGGCGCAGGGTTCGATGTCGACCAGGCGAAAAATAAGCATGTCATCCTTTTCTTCCCGGCCAGTCAGGTCGGCGTTGAAGTGCTTGAGGCGTAGCACCAGCGAGTCATCCTCTTCCATCAGATAGAGGTGCTCGGTGAACTGGATCCCGCCGCCTTCGCTTAGCTGCACGAAGGTGCCGACCATGGTGTTGCCGGTTGGAGGCAGCCAACTCTCCATCGCTGGCGCGCCACCAATTCCGTCGCCGTTCCATTGACCGACCAGCCAGTCCAGCTGCCCGAGCGATGCCGGCGGTGAGGTGAAGCCCTCTTCGCCGATCCGCGTTTCAGGATTGGCCTCGACCGCCGTTTCGCCCGCCATTGATGGCGCAGCAAGTACCGCCATCAATATCGCTGAACCCAGCAAGTGCCCTCGTATCATAGTCCTACCAGCCATTGCTTACTCCTTGAGAACGTGCAAAGCTCTGGAGATCAGTTTATGCGAAGCCCTGCTCGAAAGCGAGTCTTGGGGAAGCTCTGGATGACTCCGCATAGGCGCGGTCAAGGCACTCGCGGATCGTTATATTTCCAGCACTTCGGGTCGTTGGGTAGGCCGCCAAGGTATCCCGACCCTCGATGCTGAGTGTCCCTTTCTGTGTGGCCGGGTTTCCGAAGTCAAAGCCTTACTATCGCCTGAAACTAGGGCGATATTCCTCAACTTGTCTCTAAGAACCCGACGGCGGGGTTGGTCAAGTCCGTTACAGTTCGATTTCGGTAGATTTCGACGGTTTCATTCGAGACGACTTTTCGCTCCGTTGCCTGGGTGTCCTGAATCGTCGTCAAGTTTCGCGGTCCGGGCATCGAATCGCGCTGCAACTGCGCAATTGAATCCGCCGAAGCATCTACAGCCGAGGCGGCAGGGCTCGGGCAGCTTTGGATGCCTTCCCTTTCGCCCACCGGACCTCAAGCCGATTCCAAAAACCGATCGTCAAAACTGTAGTCACACTCCAATTCTTGTTTGGGGTTCCAAGAAGACGCCGGAATTTCAGTCAAAAACGAGTTTCTTAGGTGTTCTGTTGTTGCCTGGATGTCCAGTATTGACCTCCACGCCGCACATCCGGATCCGTGAGCGCGAAATCCAGGAGTGGATGAGCTACTCAACCGGCATTGGTCTGAATGGCAAACATCTCGGCCATTTCTCGATTGGTTAGATGTGACGGATTGAAAAGCTCTTTTCATCCGCTTTTGACGCCTAACTCTATCGATGTTTCATCGAAAGGAATGACTATGACATTACGCCCTAAACCAACTTTCTTTGCTTTGCTGCTTAGCCTGTGCTCTGGCTTGCTGTTTGCTGCAGATGTAACGGTAGACACTTTTACTGACGAAAGTGATGGAAGCTGTGTCGATGGCGACTGCTCGCTTCGTGACGCAATTGATACGGCAGCCCCCGGTGATCGCATACTGGTGCCGGCGGGGACCTTTATTTTGACTTTGGGCTCATTAGAGCCGTCGGTCTCGATGGACATCGTTGGGGTCGATGCTCAGCAAACGATCATCAGCGGCGACGATTCTTCGGGTGTATTCCAGATAAATAATGGCCCTTTAGATATCGTCATAGAGGCCTTGACGATTACAGACGGCACGGCAGCTCGTGGTGGTGGTGTGGCAGTCCGTCAGGCAAACTTGACCATGCGCGATTGTATTGTTCAGTTAAGCTCGGGCTTTAACGGTGGCGGTATTGCGGTTGATGAGGGTGGCAGTCTAACTATGCAGGGTTGCTCGGTACTGGATAATCTGGCCGACGGCAATTCGGGTGGAGGAATTCTTGTAAGCAGTTCCACGCTGCTACTGCTTGATTCAACCGTGAGCGGCAACAGTGCGCCTGCAAGCGGTCGAGTCGGTGGCGGAATCGCTGTATTTGGTGGAAGCCGTGGCGGCGGCAGTGTCAGTAGCGTGGTGATCCGAAACAGTACGATTGTCGCCAATGATGCGGAGGCTTCTGGCGGCGGGATTTTTATCGGAACTGGCGGCAGCGACGTCGCAGTAAGCAACAGTGTAATCGCCGACAATTCTGCTGTTGACTGCAATACTCCCATCACATCGCTGGGATGGAACGTTGATTCAGATAACAGCTGCGGCCTCGGCGCAACCGGTGATCAGCCGTCAACCAGTCCGAATCTTGCTGCGTTGTCTTTAAATGGCGCTACTACGCCTAACTATCTGCCTAATCCTGGCAGTCCGTTAATTGATTCAGGTAATGCTGCCGCTGCGGATGGTAGTGATGCGACCTGTACCTTGGTTGATCAGCGTGGGCTTTTTATCGCGGCGGGCGATCGCTGCGATATTGGTTCGGTCGAATCCGATGGCGTCGTCGATAGACCGACATTATTGCCTGAAGTCCGCCCTGTGCCTACTTTAAACATGTTCTCACTTATCCTGTTGGGATTAGTGTTGACCGCCGTTGGTTTGCAAGTGATTCGCCGCTGATCGAAGAACGCCTTTA
>Ga0207419_1002312_pt1 | contig 12733 bp, 11 predicted proteins | sample ElkSloMetagenome_4_FD_184723 | JGI IMG/M metagenome (GOLD analysis project Ga0207419, IMG submission 184723) | Hot spring microbial communities from Elkhorn Slough, Monterey Bay, USA - MD2A (version 2) | ecosystem: Environmental > Aquatic > Marine > Intertidal zone > Estuary: Microbial mat ... | reverse complement strand
AAGCCAATGAACGGGCTGAGTTGACGGTTGCTAATCTATTTACTAATGCGGGTTACGACGGCGTGACGGTGATTCGGGCTTCTCCGAATCTGCAAAGTTGTCAGAATACGGCGGTTTAGAGACTGAGGATTGAGTCGAGAACCCCGGTTTCTTACTTGTTGATACAGTAAGGTTAAAATTTTGAGCCAGAAACCGGGGTTGTGAATCTCTACTAATCAACCGGATTTGATATTAAATAAACTTCAACTCTGCCTGGACGGGGAAACCCCGCCCCTACGTCCCAACACGCCTACTGACCGTTGTCTGATAACTGATGACTGATGACTGATGACTGATCTCAGTTGCCCCACTCCCGATCAAAACCTTGTAAATAGCCGACGCGATAACCGCTATCGTAGGGTTTATCTTTGGGGTTTTGTGAGATGGATTGGGGTTGATAACCACAATCGGGGTTTTGCTGACACGCGATCGCGGCTTGACTTCCCTCGCTAAATCCGGCATTATATCCGGTATTGAAGCGCTGGATTTCGGGCTGATTGACATCCATCGCGGGATAATAACCGTCGTGAAACCCGGCTAAAAAACCGGCTTGATAACCCATTTGAGCGCGTCGATCGTCTTCGTTTTCATATTCGTATTCAAAGCCGCTACCCACTCCTAAAATTTGCGGGTTGTATTGGGCTTGATTATATTGGGCTTCTTGGCCTTGGTTAAAGCCGAGACGATAACCCATTTGATACCCTTCTTCAAAGGCTAAAAAAGACTGCGCGATCGCCTGATTTTCCGGATAAAAGGGAGTTTCAGCGAAAGCGAATCCTCCGGTTAAACCGACTACGACCGAAAATGATACACCCAACATACGAGAAAAAACAGCCATTGCTCTGATATTAATAAAAGGGACGATAAGCTAAATTGAATCGACGCGATCGCGATTTTTGAAGGGGTGATTGAATTTAAAAAGAGCAGCAGAAAACGCGATCGCGCTATTGACCAAATTCAACTCTGGCTTGTTCTACCAATTCCACGGTCACGATTCCGGATTCGGAAGCCAAGGCTAATTCTTCGATGCGTTTGCGGGCTTGCGGACGCACATAAAAAGGGATATTTTTCAGCTTGGCTTTGGCTTCAGAAGTCCAGGTTAAAGTGTCATCAGAATTGAGCATCAGTGGTCTTGATATGGATTGGCAACAAGCGATATTTCTATCATACAGAGAAATTAGGAGACTGCTGTTTAAGAAACACTAAGAAACACATTTCAGGGATATTTGCGAAGGGGTATCTCCACCCGTTTTAATGTTAAAGGTTAAAATTCGGGCATTAATTAACCGATTATCGGTTTCGGGTTGGTTTCCAGAGTTTATAGGGTAAGCAGGGAAAGCATCCGCACTCAAGCTTAAGCGCAAACGATTTCCCGCCTTAATTCGCATATAGGTGGCTTGTAACGGAATGTGAACCGGAGAGGTCGCGGGGTCAACGCGGATGTATCCTTGCGTAAAGTTATAAACTTTTTGTTGGTCGTCTACCACGGATAAAACTGCATTGAGATCGAAACTCGGTGCGTCTACTTCGCAATATACAGTAACGGTGACTCTCCCTAAAATTGAGATATCTTCGGTTAACTCTGGGGTGGTATAAGTTAAGATATCGCTGCGACAATCGAGGTGCGATCGCTCCATCGATCCGGCTGGATTGGCGGCATGACCCCCCAAAGCAGGGACAGGTCGCCAAGGATCGCGCACAAAAATGTCTTCTACTTCGTTTTGGGGGCATTCTGTTAACAAAACGCCGGAATCCTCGCGGATGCTGGCCAAGCCATCACTACTCCAATAATAAACGCGATCGCGATCGCCTTCCCAACTCTCCAATGCTTGCCATTGATTGCTGCCCATTTCAAACAAATAAACGGGTTTTTGAGGTAATTCCGCCGTTTTCTGTCCCTTGAGAAAATAATCAAACCAGCGAATCTGCCAGGAATCCACAAAACTGATCGCCGCCATGCCATAATCAACTTGACCCGCCCTGCGTCCCCAGATTAAATGAGTCCAAGGGCCGACGATTAAATGTTGCGGGAACTGACTTTTTTCTCTCATTTCGTTATATAAACGCAAATTTCCCCGTAAATAGGGGTCAAACCAACCACCGATATGCAGCATCGGTAAATCTACATCTTGGAGTTGGGGCGATCGCGCTTGCCAGTATTCTAGATCGGGGTAGCGAGATCGCCATTGGTCATAAAATGCCCCCGGTGTATACTTGCGTAAACTCTCCCCAAAGCGGGGGGGAGACTCGTTAAACGGCAGATTTCTGGCTGCACCATACAAAACCCGGTAAGACAAGTCATCCCCCCATAAACGGGCAGTTTCGGCGGCTAACTGCACCGCCCAACCGAGGCTAATCTGCCAACAAAACGCCCCATTTTCATAAGCCCAATCGTCCCGCAGATGATAACCCAACATCCCCGGACACAAGGCTTTGAGGGCAGGGGGTTTGGCCATAGCTGCATAGAGTTGGGTCATTCCTTGATACGAAAAGCCATACATCCCCACAACGCCGTTACTACCGGGGAGTTGTGCGGCCCAGTTTACCGTATCCTCTCCGTCTGCCACTTCCCCTTCAAAGGGTTGAAACTTGCCTTCAGATGTGCCTCTCCCCCGCACATCTTGAATCACCACGATATAGCCTTGGGCGGCGTACCAACGGGGATGAGCATATACTACCGTAGACGCGATCGCACGACCATAGGGTTGTCGCATCAACAATACAGGTAGCAGCGTATCCGTTTCGGGACGATAGACATCCGCATCCAGTCTCACCCCGTCTCGCGTCTGCATCGAGAGGGTTTCCTCGTAAATTTTCATAGACATTTCCCTTTAAGTTTGACAGCGTGTCTTTTGACAAGATTGCGATAAGTTCATCAAAATATTTAGACTGACGCGATCGCAAACCCATTAATCTTACTCATGGAACGACACGCACACAAACCTAAATTTTTCGCTTTTGGCCTCACTCCCCTGGGTATAATCTCCATTGGCGTTGTCCCCATGGGCGTGATTTCTATTGGCATTGTCCCGATGGGTGTTGTTTCTCTAGGGACAGTGGCCATGGGCGTAATTTCGGCGGGGGCGGTATCCATGGGCGGTATTGCTGCCGGAGTCCAAACCATGGGCATTGTCAGCATTGGCGACCAAGGTATGGGCAACGTCCGCATCCCCCTCAACTCCCAGCCCGCCCAACATCAGCATCACGATCTGCCCGACGCAGAAATGCCCATGCCCACAGAAGATACCGAAGATATGGATTCTGCTGATTAACTGTAGCAATTGAATCGGGTGCTACAGTTAGTTCACTTTTATCAAAAATATTTGAGATCAATCTCTCCTCTTTTTCTCTTCCTTTCTCGATCTCGCTTTTGATTAATTTGAGTCATTACATAAAATCTGTCGGCCACGACTTAGGCATTCGGCATTAATTCTATAGCAACCGCCAAAGCAGTTAGGACACCGCCTCAATTCTTAGAAAGCAAGCCCAAGAGATCAGTGGGAGAGGGGTTGGGGTGAGGGCAAACCCCACTACGTCCTAACCCGAATTGCTACTGCTATAAAACTACATTTTTGTAGCCTTTCCCCAAGTCTATACTCACTTCGAGACGAAAGCCGGGAAGACAACCGGGATACAAAGGGCAAAGCTTGAAACCCACCCAGAACTTGATTTATCAGCCCGGTTGCCAGTAATATTAGCTGGGTTGGGACACTACAGGTATCTATCCCTACCCTAAGCCGCAAGAGTGGTTGCTCGAATTTGGCAAGATATCGGTCGGTACAAAAGCTCTAGAAGCCACAACTCGGCGAGTATCCACCGCTTGCAGAAAACCAGTCGAAGCCTTAGCCTTATAGAGTGGATTCGACATCAACCGGGGGTTCACGCCGATGAATCCTCCAAGTCCATGTACTCAGTTGTGTTGCTGTCACCCTTTTTATCCAGCATTGTTCAGAGCAAAAGAAATATGTAGATATTAAACGAAATTCTGGTAAAAAACAGATTACTCAAGAAAATCAATGCTGTGAAGATAGCATTAGACACCGGAGTCACGATCTTGCTAAGTTTCTGAACTGTGACTTATTCCACCAATCAAAATCAGTTTTTTGGGAAAGATGCCTGAAGATATTGCAACAATTGCTTTGAGCTGTTTGGATTTATATGGGGTTAAATAAATAGGAAATGAAAATTTTAGTAGCTATTGCTAATTACGGCACAAATAATGATGGGTATCTCCAAAAAGTTTTAGAACAGTATCGTTCTCTACCCTATCAAAAGGACATAGTAGTACACACAAATATTGCCAAAGATTTGGGAACCGACGTAAACGTCGTTGTGGGGTTACCGACATCCGATCCTCGATCGTTGGTGTATGCACACCGCCGTTCGTTTGTTGAAAACGCCGATCAGTATGATTTGTTTATATATACAGAGGATGATACCTTAATTACTCAGGATCATATAGAGGCGTTTCTTGAGGTAACTCCATATTTGCCAGATAGCTATGTGGCTGACTTTTTTCGTTATGAATTAAGTCCTGAAAAAAGTTTCCATTTGGAAGGATTTCATGGTTCTTTTCATTGGCTCCCCGATTCAGTCAAATGTTTTGGTTCCTATACATTCGCCGAATTCAGCAATAAACATTCCGCTTTATACTTGTTGAGTCGTTCTCAATTACGCATTGCGATCGACTCAGGAAACTACGCCTTGACACCGCAGCGATCGCGTTATGGAATTTTGGAGAGTGCCGCATCCGATCCTTTTGTGTACTGTGGTCTAACTAAGGTGATGTGTATTTCCCAGTTTGATCGATTTATAGTACATCATATGTCTAATAAAAATAGGCTAAAGGGATTCGATTTTCCGAAGGAAGAAGTAGAATCTCAAATCAAAGCTTTAATGCAAGTGGAAGCAGGCAAATTATCCAAGTCGCGTTTATTTGAAACAGAGACAAAACTTCTAAGGAGAAAATTTGATAAACATCACCACGCACCATCCGACCCGCGAATTTTAACAGCCGTTGGTTCTGGGTGCAAAAATGTGCTATCGGTAGGATGTGGAACAGGAGAAACTGAAGCCGCTTTAGTTAAGAAAGGACATCAAGTTGTAGGCATACCGCTAGATGAAATTATTGCTGTAACAGCACAAGCGAAAGGCATAGAAACGGTGATCCCGGATTTTAATGCAGCGATTGATAGATTATCAGAACAAAGCTTTGACTGTATTATTTTCCCAGATGTCTTACAACATCTGCGGGAGCCAATACCTGTATTAACAAGCTTTGGCAATCTTCTTGGGGAGAAAGGGAAAATAATAGCCACATTCTTGAACCGGAAATGCCGTAAATTTTCATCGGAAACATTTACCCCCTTTGATTTAGCCAAAAGTGGCTCGGTTGATTTTGAGTCGTTGGGGATACATTTGACTGACGTTGAGATGGTACGCTCTTGGTTTCAGCGCTCTGGCTTAGGAATACAGCACGTCGTTTACTCTGTTCCTCCGGGTCAGAAAATGCAGATGTATAATTGGTTATCCCTAGGTTTGTTAGCGGGACAATTAGCTCCACGTTTTATGGTCATCGCAACGAAGCAGAAATAACAAAATTCAGTAGATCGAACCTATATTCTCGCTTAAAAAGAGTGAGTGAGGCGCTTGAAGCGTGTTTCATTTCGGCGTTGTTGCATAAATAAACCTAGTTATGTCAATGGTTGCAGCGAGCTAAATCGGGCGAAAATCCCAATTTTGCCTTTCTCCAGTGTTTGAAACCCTTGTAAATAAAGGAATATTTCCTGCAACAACGCTTTATTCAGCTAGAAATACTGCATTTTCCCCGAAATCCTATGAATGACCCTGCCTCTCGCCGTCAAACCTTCACGCGATCGCACTTCACCCTTTCCTACCTCGAATGGCCTAACAACAAAACCCCAGTTATCCTGTTACATGGATTAGCCGATCATGGAGGCGTTTGGTTGAGTTTAGGGGAAACCCTCGCTTCAAAATATCACGTTATCGCCCCCGATTTGCGCGGTCACGGCGACAGTACGAAGCCCCGACAGGGTTATACTTCCCTCGAAATCATCAAGGATGTACAAGCCTTAATGGAGCATTTGGGCATCACTTCCGCCCATATTGTTGGGCATTCTTGGGCAGGGAAAGTGGCTTGTTTATGGGCGACGAAGTTTCCTGAACAATTCCGCAGTTTAATCTTAGTCGATCCCTTTTTTATTAATGCGATGCCCTCGATTTTTAAGATTACCTTTCCCTTACTTTATCGAGTATTACCCTTTCTGGCTGCAATGGGGCCATTTGTCAGTTATGAAGCCGCAATCGAGCAAGCCCAAACCTTAAAACAATATCGCGGTTGGTCGCCGTTACAGCAACAAGTATTTGAGCAGAGTATTGAAGCGAAGAAAGATGGCACTTGGGGCAGTAAATTTGTCGTTGAAGCCCGTAATCAAATCTTTGAAGATGTGATGTTAGTTGCGGGATTAACTCAACCGATTTCTATTCCGTCTTTATTTATTCAACCCGAAGCCGGATTGAATCGTACCGAATGGCAATTGAAACCCTATAAAACTTATTTACAAGATTTAAAAATTGCTCAAGTTCCGGGGAATCATTGGGCGTTTTTAGTAGAACCGGATTCTTTTAATACAACAGTTTTGGATTTTTTAGAAGGAATTGAAAAGGATTAAGAACCTCGGTTTCTTATCTGTATCACCGATAAGGTTAAAACTTCTAATTTCGTTCCTTGGTTCCACTAAGAGACGCACTGAAGGAGGCTCCGCCTGGATTTTATAATAGATATACTCTTTAAAAAAAACTAGAGGAGAGTTTATTTTTCTAATGAAAATAAGCTGCTGTGCATTTAAACCGCCGATTTCACTTACTAAACCCTTTGGTGGGCTTGAATCGAGACAGAAATTTAAATGATTGACAGCTTACTCTAAACAGCCAGACAAAATTATTTATCGCAACCGCCACATTGGTCAGGACAACATATTCATCCTCAAAAAATAAGTCCCTCTCCCGTGGGAGAGGGGTTGGGGTGAGGGCAAACCTTAAATAAAACGTCCTAACTGTTTTGCTTGCTGCTATATCTAACCCATAACCAAAAACAAAGTTACACCCGTTTTTGAGCAACATGAGCCGCCGCTAAAAAGGTGGTTGGGAAAATTTTTCCCGCAGTTTTTAAAAGGGTATCTCGTAAGTCAGAAAATAAGTTTTGACGGGTTTGGTTATCTAAAGCAATATAAGGCGATAAGGTACTGAGCAAGGCTAAATAATCATGGACGCTGTAAGTTTTTTCGGCGATAAGATGAGTGAAAACAATATTAGTAAATAAGCCAGAGTCTTCTAATTCTTGACCAAATTGGGTTAGGTTTTCTCGATGATCTCTGCCGCTAATGACATTCATTAATGAGGGTTCGTGGGCTTCGTGAATTGCCCGTAATGCCTCGCAGACGGCTTGATTTGGTTGTGGGGGGACGTTCCAAAGTAAAATCAGTTTCCCTTGGGGTTTTAGGGCTGCTGCGGCTTTGGGGCAGCGAATTTCGGGGGCGACCCAGTGAAAGGAACTGGCGGCAAGTACCCCGTCGAAGGAAGTGGGCGCGATGGCGTATTCTTCAAAGGTAGAATGAACAATCTCAACATCAGGATAAGCCTGACAATGCTGTTGCGCGATCGCGACGGCTTCTTGACTCGGTTCTAATGCAACCATGCGAAACCCTTGTTCTGCAAAGGCTGTGGTGGCAATACCGGGGCCACAACCGAGTTCTAAAATACGGGCTTGGGGTGGCAGTTGTGCGAGTTCCCAAACTTGTTGTAACAGAGTGTCAGGGTAGCGGGGACGGGTGCGGTCGTAAGCTTGAGCAACAGTGGAATACCAGCTTTTTTTCTCGCTCAAGTCTTTGTCGTAAATGCTGTTGAGAATGCGCTCGAAGTCGTTATCAGTCATCAGCTTCTAAGGGGCAGTGGGTAGCTTTGCTGTAGGCGTGTAGGGGCGGGGTTTCCACGCCCAAGGAGGAGTAAAGCTTTATGTTTAGATAAACATAACACCTGTTATGTTTGACATAATAACTGTTATGTTATCTTGGATGGAGCGATCGCGACTTGGTTATTCATTCAATTTTAAGACGGTGGGTTACGGCGGATTGCGTTCATTATAGTAACAGCGCAAGTTTTAGCCGCCTAACCCACCCTACTGCCGTGACACAGCTTAAATAAGGCTTTAGGTAGGGTGCCGTTAGCAAAGCGTAACGCACCGAAATGTAGGCATTTTAGGTTTTGGCGATCGCACAATTTAAGGTGTGTCACGCCACTACGCGCTTGGTAATATTAGCCCCGGCTTTTCAATCCGTAGGCGATACACAACAGAACCCCGGTTTCTCGTAGAAACCGGGGTTCTTAACGCGAAAAAATCAACTATTCCGGCTGAATCCCCGACCCCACAGGAGCAGTATTATTCAGCTTCAACTTAGGATGGTCTTGCTGGACTTGCTGCAAATTCCACTCATTCTTAAACAGCAACACCGGACGCTCCCAAGCATCTTTGACCACCATCGTATTAAACAAGCGTCCCACTTCTTCGAGGACAGGCCAACCCCCAACCACCCAACGGGCTAGGTTATAAGGCAGCATATCCATGCGGGTTTCGACGTTGTACTCGTTTTCGAGACGATATTGCACCACTTCAAACTGAAGCTGACCCACTGCGGCTAGAATGGGGTCTCGCTGGAAGTCGTCGGCGGAGTACATAATTTGTACAGCCCCTTCTTCGCGCAATTCGCTAATGCCTTTGTTGAATTGTTTAAATTTAGACGGGTTGGGGTTTTTGATAAAGGCGAATAATTCGGGAGAGAAGCAGGGAATCCCCTCATATTCGAGCTTTTTGCCCTGATATAAAGTATCGCCGATCGCGAATACCCCCGGATTGTTCAAGCCAATCACATCCCCAGGGTAAGCCACATCCACCGATTCTCGGTCTTGAGCAAAAAGTTTTTGGGGTCGAGACAAGCGCACATTTTTCCCCGTCCGCGCATGACTCACCACCATATCCTTCTCAAATTTTCCCGTACATACTCGCACAAAGGCCACGCGATCGCGATGTCGGGGGTCCATATTCGCTTGGAGTTTGAATACAAACCCCGTAAACTCAGGATAAGTCGGTTCGATTTCTCCCAGAGAAGACACGCGAGGTTCGGGTTTGAGGGCATATTCGAGGAAAGCATTTAAGAAAGGCTCAACCCCGAAGTTGGTCATCGCACTCCCAAAGAATACCGGAGTCATTTTGCCCTTATGGACTTTCTCTAAATCCAAGTCGGGACAAACTTCATCGAGGATTTCCAGTTCTTCTTTGAGTTGGTAATATAATTCTTGGTCGAGGAGTTCTTCAATGCGCGGGTCTCCAAGCTCGATCACCGTATCCAGGGCTTCTTGGGAACCGTGGGCTTGACGCTCAAACAGATGAAACTGCTTTTGACGACGATCGTACACGCCTCGGAAGCGATCGCCAATGCCAATGGGCCAATTCACCGCAAAGGTTTCTAAACCCAATTCTTGCTCGATTTCGTCAATTAATTCTAAAGCTTCGCGACCGGGACGATCCAATTTATTAATAAATGTAAAAATCGGGAGCGATCGCAACTTACACACTTCAAACAGCTTGCGGGTTTGAGTTTCTAAACCCTTGGCCGCATCAATCAACATTACCGCATTATCCGCCGCGGCCAAAGTCCGATAGGTATCTTCGCTAAAATCTTGGTGACCGGGGGTATCGAGTAGGTTAATCTGATAATGATCGTAGAAAAATTGCAACACCGTTGAGGTAATCGAAATCCCCCGTTGTTGCTCCATTTCCATCCAGTCGGAGGTGGCTTTGCGTTGTGCGCGTCGGGCTTTGACCGCCCCCGCTTCGTGAATTGCACCCCCGTATAACAAGAGTTTTTCGGTAAGGGTGGTTTTCCCCGCGTCGGGGTGAGAAATAATCGCAAAGTTGCGACGAATTTCTACGGCTTCTTGGATTTCGGTTTCGGAGGCAACAGGCATTCTTTATAGCATTCTCAACGGTTCTCGTTATTCAATTATAAGCGGGACTTTTAGTTGTGATGTACGCAAGTTGTTAGATTTGATCGCAGCCGCAAATTTCAGGAAATCTCCTGCCTCAAACAGTAGTGAATACTAATACCCAATTGCTCAAACTCCATGAACATCCTACCCCACATTCAAGAAAGCATAGCCGCAACACGCGATCGCGTCCAATCCCACCTCAGCAATACCGTTGAAGGCATCACCCAAAAAACCGATGAAATCTGCGAAAACACCCAAAAAACCGTCAAAAATGCCCAAGCGCAATCTCTCGCGGTTTTAGAAGAAACCATCACCACCGCCACCACCCACGGCGATAAAATTGCCACTGCCGCCACCAGTTTAGGAGTTTCCGGGCTAACCCTGGCAGAATCTTTAAAAACTTTACCCCAATCTGCCGCCGAATTAGCCCAAGCCATGCCGCGCATTGCCACTCGTCTCCAGTATGGGGCAGGATTGCGCCCAGGGGACGCTCCTCGCACTGAGGCAGACGTTATGGCACTTTTTAACAAAATTCCCGGAACCAGTAAATTAGAAGCCAGCGAAGCGCAAATTCGGGCGTTTCTGGCCGATAAACACGGCAGCCACATTATCCCCCACGCCCACGGCGGCAGCAACCACGCCGAGAATATTGTTTGGGAAGTCGGGGCAGATAATATCCGACGGGGGGCCAATATTATGACCCCAGGAGAACAAATCCAGATTCGCTGCTTTAATGCCGTTGATTCGATTCTCACCAACTCTGGGACTTTGGCCAAACTCGGCATTACCGCCACAGGTACCGCCATTATTACTCAATCCGTCGTTACCGCGATCGCCTACTCCTTGGATTTATATCGCGGCGATATTACAGTAGAAGAATATCGCGATCGCATTCTCGAAGCCGCCATTAGTTCTGGTATTGCCGCCCCGATTTTCTTTTTGATTCTGATTGCTGTTTTGGCACTTTTCCCAGAACTCACCGTCATTTTAGCCGCCCCTGGGGTCGTTCTCGGCCTCAATACCCTATTCGGCATTAGTATCGCCACCCCCCTGATTCAATCCTTGCTGCGTCACCTCGAAGCCGGAGGTTTCGACGGCATATTACAGCCCAATCAAGTCCCCGCAGCCGACCGCTAACCTGAGTCCTCTAGCCCCCAACTCTGTGAAGCGATTTTGTGATGGCGCGATCGCGTTTCAAATCTTTCAAACAGATGTCAAAATGTTACCCTAAACAAAAACGCAACTCAGCACCCATGACGACAGAGACAGACCACGAACAAACGAAAGCAGAAAACCCAACTCCTGAAGAAACGACCCCAGAAACCACCCCGGAATCTGTCCAAGAAGCGCCCGAAGAAGATAAACCCCTTTTTCAAGCCATTGGCATCATACCGGGTGAGGTCAATTTTGATGAGGAAGGATTGGCTTCCGTGAAAGTGGCAGACCAAACTTATCCCCTATTCTATACGCCTAGATTGCGTCGGGCTTTTCAAGCCTTAAAATTGGAAATCAAAAACACTGGAGAAACCACTCAGCGCTTAATCGTTTATCCCAAAGCCATTCACTTCCCGCAACGTAACAAAAACCACCAACTCGCCTTTCAGCTTGTCGGTTTCGAGAAAAAGCAACAAACCAGCAACATCTCAAACCAACTAGAGGACTTTGAATTTCAACTGTGTGGCTTGTGGCAATTTATCCCCGTTTGTCGCGTTCCCGTAGTCTCGATTTTACGGAACTTCACCGACAATCGCCTAGACTATATCAAAAGCGCCGACCCCGTGCAGAAAGTCCGCTTTATGAAAGCCGCTCATCTGCCCCTACTGTGGAAAGATAGCCCCGTCAAGCCCTTTCGCTATAATCCCAAAGCGCAAAAAGACGAACAAGGCAGGCCCGCTTTTGTACAAGTCAAAGCCAGATTCTTACCCCAGAGAAACGTCTTTGGCTTTAGCTCCCTCTTAGCCCCACCTTCGGAAAAAGCACCGAAGTTCCTCAAAGCCTCCAAAGCTGACAAAGCCGCGGCCCAAAAAGAGAAGAAAATACCGAAAAAAGAACAATAACGTCTCAACTCCAAACCCCAAGCAACCCGGCTTTCCCGTAAAGTCGGGTTTTTTTGTGGGTCTATTTCTTGTAGTACATCCTTCCCGTCCCAATTTAGCCCCCGTACTACAGCCTCAAACCCCTATAGATTCCTATGGCGCGAGAACCTCGGTTTCTAGCTTGAAACTTTCACTTGACTGGGTAAGCAGGTCAGAAACCGGGGTTCTGAATCCCCACTAATTCAAAGGATTTGAGATAACTTCAAAAAAATTTTGTCCAACCCCTTGACAGTTTATGTATTACGCTTGTAGTATTATAAATGTAGCACGAAGGCAAAAGGCACAACGCCCCAAGCCACAAGCTATCCGAACCTTGACAACTTAATAGTGTAATACATTTTTTCATGACCTAAGTTATTGACAAGATTAATTGCCCCAAAACCCGTAATTAATCTGTGGCAATAACCCACGCAGATATCATAACTGCTGCTTTTTTTGGGGTTGTAACTCAGTGGTGAGAGTGCCTGTCTGTCGAACAGGAAGTCGCGGGTTCAAATCCCGTCAGCCCCGCTCAAGCCGCAGTTAGAGATATC
>Ga0207419_1002309_pt1 | contig 12758 bp, 12 predicted proteins | sample ElkSloMetagenome_4_FD_184723 | JGI IMG/M metagenome (GOLD analysis project Ga0207419, IMG submission 184723) | Hot spring microbial communities from Elkhorn Slough, Monterey Bay, USA - MD2A (version 2) | ecosystem: Environmental > Aquatic > Marine > Intertidal zone > Estuary: Microbial mat ... | reverse complement strand
CGATCGAGGTTGAGGACGTAGTTGTTGAGTTTTTCGAGGGGACTGGCTAAATCCCGAGCTACATAAATCGTCGCCAACAGGCAAGCAATGACCAAGGCCAACGTGAGGAAAAGCAGTAGGGTTAGTAGGGTACGCTGAATTTCGGATAAGCCCGATAAGGCGTTATCAAGGGAGGTAACGGCGACAACAACCCACTTGGCCTCGGCTTCGCTTTGGGTGGGGTCAGGAATGGCGGTGTAGCCCGCTAGGAGTTCTACGTCGTTATCGAGAAAGAGGTGTAGGAAGTCTTTGCGTCCGGCTTTGGCGTTGCGGAGTAGGCTTTGCCAGCGTTCGGCGCTTTGTTCGTCGCGAATATGAGTCCCAACGCGCTTGCTTTCGGGGTGCATGAGGATGATGCCGTCGTCGGAGACAATAATTGATTCTCCGGTGAGCGATCGCGGTTGGACGTTTTCTTGTTGTCGCAGGGTCGAACGCACTGTCAGAATGTAGCGCAGTTCTCCTTGACCATTGTAAACCGGCGCTCCGGCTAAGAGTTCGAGGGTGCTGGTATTGGGTTCAAAGGAGTTTGAGAGGAACCTGGATATGATGTCAGTTTGGGGCAGTAGGGGGGTAAGGAAGATATCGCGATTGAGGGAGTCGGGAGGATTGCTCGAAAAAGAGGCCCAAGGAACATTACTAAAGTCGTAGAGGGGCTGGTTACCACAGGTGCTGGCGATCGCGCTTTGACGATTGGGTTCGAGCAGTTGGATACAGCTAATGTCGGTGGGGAGTTCTTGGCTGAGTTGAGCGAGATATTCAGCCGTCGCGATTTGGTCGTTTTGAACGAGTGAGGAACTTTGACTGGCGATCGCGACGTTGGTTTTGAGCGCTTTCACCAATTGACTGATGCTTTCTCCTTTACGGACTGCACTTTCGGTTAGGTTTTGACGGGCGGTTTCGAGCAGGGCAGACCGGCCTTTACGATAAGTAAAGGCGAAGGTGACACACATTCCCAGAATTAAAACGGGAACGCTCACTAACAGCAAGCGTAGTAATAATATACGGCGAAATGAATATTGAGACGACTGAGCCATAGGAAGTTTAAACTGCTAGCGCCGAACTTAACCGCAATTGTGGTACATAGCGATCTTAATAGAAAAACAGCAAAATCGGGTGAGTTCTAGTAGTGTTGCGTTGGGTCATTCCTTTTTATTCTCCAACTGAGGCTAACATCAATTCTGTTGCGATTTAACGATGGGTCAATCGTTCACACCAAGGATTTGGTCTTCAGGATGAACTTCTGGGGTCTAGAATTTTAACAGGCAGGGGAGTTTCTGGGGAACCTAATCTCTATTTCTAGAATTTTAACTTAAGTTAAGCTGATTTTTTGTAAAGAATTAGTGAAGTTGATTTTATGATAAAATTGCAAATTCTGAGAATTTTGCCATTAGATTCAGTCGTCCGCTAAAATTTTGCTAAAAATCAAAACTCCACCTTAATTTTTGCTAAAATATTTAATGTCATTTTTGGGTAAAAACACTTAAAATATTGCTTATATCGAGCGTATCATTGAGAAATTAAAATCTTAACTTGGTATTCTTGCGGAGCGATCGCAGGACTTAAAAACATTCTGAGAAATTTAATTTTACCTCCCTTCAAACTCAGTCAAAGTTTTAAACTAATCCGATGGCTTTTATGGCTGCTCAACAAATCCGTCCTCGTACTACAGTCATTGTCGCGATCAGTGCAGATGGTAAAATTGCCGATCGCGAGCGTTCTGCGGCTCGTTTTAGCTCTCCTCGCGATCGCGCTCACCTCGAAGCCCAAATCGCTCAAACTGATGCAGCCCTCTTGGGTGCCGGGACTTTGCGGGCCTACCATACCAGCTTACCCATTACGAACCCCGAATATATCAACCAGCGTCGCGATCGCGGCCAACCCCCACAACCGATTCAGATTGTCTGCTCGGCTTCAGGAAACCTCGATCCCGCTTGGCGTTTCTTTTCTCAGCCCTTCCCCCGTTGGTTGTTAACTTCCCCTGACAAAGCGTTGCGGTGGCAAGATACGGACGCTTTTGACTCGATTATGACGGCGGATTATCCTTTTGACTGGTCAAAGATTCTACAACAACTCGCGGCTTTGGGGATTCAACGCTTGGCAATTCTGGGAGGGGGTCAACTAATTGGGGCGTTAATGAGTCAAAATCTGATCGATGAATTATGGCTAACCCTCTGTCCGCTTATCCTAGGGGGAGAAAATGCCCCTACTGCGGTAGAAGGAGCGGGATTTTGGGCAGAAAACGCGAAATGCCTGCAATTACTCTCTGTCGATCCGGTGGGAGACGAGATTTTTTTACATTATCGAGTACAACATTAAGAAATATTGCATTACCCTAGAGATTAATTCTTTCTCCTCTTTTTAACAGGGTTGTAGCAAACCGGTGTTTTAAGAAACTTCTCTGGCTGAGAAACAATTACTGCCTTTTTTAAAAAGAGCAATCGGTCATTGCTGTGCTAGAAAATACTCCATAAATTATCATGGTTGAACAAATTAAACCACAATATTCTGTGCAATGGGTAAAACGTTTTACAGATTTACCTCAACAAGCGTGGGATGCGATCGCACAACCTTTAAAAACACCGTTTCTAGAATGGGAATGGCTCAACAATATCGAGACTTCTAAAAGTGCGAGAGCCAGGACAGGATGGCAGCCTTGTCATCTTACCGTATGGCGAGAGCGCGAGTTAATTGCCGCCGCACCTTTGTACATTAAAAATCACAGTTACGGCGAATTTGTCTTCGATCACCAATGGGCCGATCTCGCTTATCGCTTGGGGGTGAAATACTATCCCAAACTGTTAGGAATGACTCCCTTTACCCCGGCGGTGGGTTATCGTTTTTTGATTGCACCGGGAGAAGACGAAGAAGCTTTAACCGCCATGATGGTGGCAGAAATCGATCATTTTTGCGATCGCAATAAAATTAGTGGCTGTCACTTTTTGTTTGTCGATCCTGAATGGCGCAAAATGATGGAAAAATCCGGCTTCAACAGTTGGTTACATCATAGCTATATTTGGCGCAATCACAACTTTGAAAGCTTTGATGACTACCTCAAAATGTTTAATTCCAATCAACGGAAAAACATCAAACGGGAGCGCAAAGCCGTCACCAAAGCCGGGTTACGTTTAGAAGTTTTAGCCGGAGAGGATATTCCCCATCATCTTTTCCCCACCATTCACAGTTTTTACAGCAGCACTTGTGATAAGTTTTATTGGGGCAGTAAGTACCTGACGCGCAAGTTTTTTGAGCAGTTGTATCCCAATTTTCGCGATCGCGTGGTGCTATTTGTCGCTTATCCTGAAGATGACGATCGCCGTCCGGTGGGAATGTCATTTTGTCTGCGAAAAGACGATCAACTGTATGGCCGGTATTGGGGCTGTTTTGATGAATACGACTGTCTCCATTTCGAGGCTTGCTATTATAAACCGATTGAATGGGCGATCGCCAATGGGATTCAACTATTTGACCCAGGAGCCGGGGGAAGACACAAAAAACGTCGCGGCTTCCCGGCAACACCAAACCATAGCCTTCATCGCTTTTATAACGACCGCATGAGCAAGATTTTACAGTCTTACATCAACGAAATTAACGACATGGAGCAGCAAGAAATTGAAGCCATTAATAATGAGTTGCCCTTTACCAAGCGGGAGATTATTTTAGATACAACTGGAATCTAAAGGAAAACACCCAGAACCCATTTTGCGGTTGAGTTTTCTGACTGTCCACCGCCTTTCCCGTCGCGGTGGACTCTTTTGGCCAGATTAAATCGACTTTTTCGGGCTGTAATGCCTTAAGCATCAGCTTTCAACCTTTCCCCAACAGCCTAAGTTTCGACGATAACTGCCAGAGATTATGGTATCTTTATGGTTGTACCGTTGGGCGATCGCGTGGCTTGGAGCAGTTCATCAAATCCCGCGAGAATGCCCACAACCTTAACAAACTGTAACAAGATTTTCATTTTTGGTGAGATTATGGCACAACGCACTCGGTTGGGAGAAATCCTCAGACCTCTAAATTCTGAATATGGTAAAGTGACTCCCGGTTGGGGAACAACCCCGCTTATGGGCGTATTTATGTTGTTGTTTTTCGTGTTTTTGCTGATTATCCTGCAAATTTATAACTCTGACTTGTTATTAAATAACGTTGATGTAGATTGGCGCAGTTTAGGCCAGTAAATCGGCTTGATACAGGAGAGATTGACAACAATTGCTGCATCCCGGCTTTGTCCGGGTTTTTTTTTGATCGGTAATAATAGTTGCAAGACACAAGCGAGGACTACGCACAATGAATATTTTTGGTATGGGCTTGCCCGAAATCATGTTAATCATGGTGATTGCTCTTTTGGTCTTCGGGCCGAAAAAGTTACCCGAAATTGGTCGCAGTATGGGAAAAGCCATCCGAGGCTTCCAAGACGCATCCAATGAGTTTCAAAATGAGTTTAAGCGAGAAGCGGCGCAACTCGAAGAATCCGTGAAAATGAAAGCAGAGTTGGAAGAATCAAAAGCTAAAGAAAAAGAAGCCGAAACGGTAGATTCTGAAGAAAAAGCGGTCGAAACCTCTCAACAAAGCTAATAATTGAATCAACCCGGTTTTCTAAAAAATCGGGTTTTGTTTTTTTGCTAACCGCAATTGCAGCTAGGAGATAACAATGTATCGAGTTTTTGGTGATATGTTATCGGGAAACTGCTACAAAATTAAACTATTAATGCAGTTTCTCAATATCGAACATCAATGGGTTCATATTGATATTCTCAAAGACGAAACCCACACTCCAGAATTTAAGCATATTAATCCGATTTTTAGGATCGAATTCTAACTCAATCGGATAAGCTAAGGACAAAAGACTAATGACCAAGGACAAACAACTAACTCCCTTTATCAACTTGTTCGAGGGGGAGGGTAATTACAAATTTTGTCCCTTCTCCGGGGGCTGAAATGCAGCTTAGTTGACCGTGGTGTTTTTCTTCGATGATTTGCTGAGAAATTGCCAAACCTAAACCCGTTCCCTTACCCACAGGTTTAGTCGTATAAAAGGGGTCAAACAAGCGTTTTTGAGCGTCTAAGGGAATGCCCTTGCCATTGTCTGCGATTTCAATAACGATTTGTTGGTCGCTGAGTTTCTGGGTCTTAATGCTGATAAAGTAATGGGCTTTTTGCCGTTCTGGTACAGGAAGTTGATGTAGACAATCTTCTAGGGCATCAATCGCATTACTAATAATATTCATAAAGACTTGATTGAGTTGCCCCGGATAGCATTCCACCACAGGTAAATCGCCATAGTTTTTGATGATTTCAATGGCAGGATGGTCAGATTTAGCTTTGATGCGATTATGCAAAATCATTAAGGTGCTTTCGATTCCTTCATGGATATTAATCGCTTTGACATCCATTTCGTCAATGCGGGAAAACATCCTTAAAGACTTGACAATCTCGCGGATTCGTTCAGCCCCTACTTGCATCGAGCGCAACATTTTGGGCATATCTTCAATCAGAAATTCCAGGTCTTTGTCTTCGATCAGTTCTTCGAGTTCTGGGTGAACTTCTGGGTGGTATTCTTGGTAAGCGTTGAGAATTTCGAGGAAGTCGCTGGTATATTCTTGAACGTGGACTAAGTTGCCGTAAATAAAGTTAACGGGGTTGTTAATTTCGTGGGCTACCCCTGCCACCAGTTGACCCAAACTCGACATTTTTTCACTTTGAACCAGTTGGGTTTGAGTGCGGGTGAGTTTGTTAAGGGTGTTTTGGAGTTTTTGGGCTTGGTCCCGTAGTTCGGTTTCAATGGCTTTGCGATCGCGAATATCCCGCACGACAGTCGAAAAGAACTCCACTTCACCATCTTCAGATTTGTGGGCAATGATTACTTGGGAAACCGGAATTTCCTCGCCTTGGCGGTTAATTAACCAGCTTTCACCACTCCAAACGCCTTGATTTTTGGCAGTTTCCATGGCGGGCATCATGATTTCTTGGGCAACCCTCGGAGAATGAAACTGACTAACCTGAATGGGGGCTTTCATGTCGGATTCGCTGAGTCCGATCATTTTACGCCCCGCTTCGTTGAGAAATAACGAAGTTCCGTCAGCATCAGCAATCCCGACTAAATCCGAGGTAGCTTCAATAATGGCACTGAGACGGGCTTGGGCTTGTTGGGCTTCTTGACGCTCGCCAATTTCGGCTTGTAGGACTTGATTGGCTTGTTTGAGTTCGGCAGTACGCTGTTTGACCCGGCTTTCGAGTTCGGCGTTAAAGGCTTTCAGATCGGCTTCGGCTTGTTTGCGGGCGGTAATATCTTGGAAAAAGATAGCAATTCCGTCACTATTGGGATAAATCCGCGCTTCAGACCATATATTCAAAGGAGCATAATATTCTTCAACTTGGCTACTTTGGCCTTCGTCCATGGCTTTGTAATACGCAACGCCGAAGCGGGTTCCGGCAGCTTCGGGAAAAACATCCCAGTGATTTCTACCCAGAAGTTCATCGGGGGTGCTTTGCAGAATCTTTGCACCTTGAGGATTAACATAAGTGATAATCCAATCCCGATTAAAGGTAATAAAGCCGTCGGTGATGCTTTCGAGGATATTGGTGGTTTGCCGGTAAGAGGTTTGCAGTTCGACTTCAATGCGCTTGCGATCGCTAAGATCGTGACCTTCAGCGATGATAAATTCGACTTCTTGCTGGTCGTTTAAAATCGGCTTGAGAGAGAAATCAAGGGTAAGAACTTGGTCTCGCTTGCCCAACACATCGACTTCATAGCGAATAAACTCCCCTTGATTGGCATAGGCAATTGCCCGTTGGATGCGCTCTTGGGTTTCCGGGGAAATCTGCCACCAAGGAGCCGTCGCGAGGGATTGATTGAGGAGTTGGTCGCGATCGCCAATTTTGAGGTCGATGGCAGGGTCGTTAACTTCCAGTACCGTCCCGTCAGGAGCCAACAAGCTTATAAACTGGAAGGTTTGATTAAAGATGCCTTGAAACCGTCTTTCGCTGCGCTGACGGGCAATTTCAGCTTGTTTGCGGTCGGTAATATCTTCGGTCAACATCATAATGCCGCCAATATCACCCTTTCCGTGGTACCAAGGGCGCACTTCCCACTTCAGCCAATTCACTGAACCATCTTCTCGTTTGAAACGGTCTTCGTCACATTTTTCGACTGCCCCCTTCAGACAGCGTTGATGAATATCGCGCCAAGAATCGGTAATTTCGGGAAAAATCTCGTAATGAGACTTGCCGATAATATCTTCGTTGAGTTGATAATCTTGCAGCCACCGCTCGCTGGCGGCGAGATAACGCATTTCCCGGTCAAACATGGCCATAGCTGCGGGCGCATATTTGACAAAAGAATAAAGTTGTCTTTCGTGTTGACGAAGCTGCATTTCTGCAAGTTTGCGATCGCTCACATCCATTAGTAAACCATCCCAGATAACATCTCCATTCGGCAAGCGTTCGGGGCGCGATGCCCCATGAGTCCAGCAAATTTTTCCTGAAGGCAATACCATGCGTCCTTCCCATTCCCACGGTTCTAAGGTCATCGCAGAGCGATGAATCAATTCTTGGGCTTGGCCAATATCCTCTGGATGAATCAAGTTCATCAGCAAAGAACCATCCGCTTGCACGGCGGCGGGGTCAAGTTCGTAAAACCGCCGACAGCCTTCACTAATGTAAGGAAAGGCAATTGAACCGTCAGGCCGCATTAAAAACTGATATACCACGCCAGGAACACTGGTGGCTAGTTTTTCGATTTGTGGGGAGGTAGAGGAGCTACAATCCATAGTTTTTCAAGGATTCAAAAGAGAAATTCGGTTACCAATCTTAGAAATGCTGTTTTCAACCTAAAGCCTAGAGATCGATATTCAGCAACACTGTTTTTTCAATTGTAGCCACCTCAGAACTCAATTTGGGGAGCAAAATTGGTTACAGAAGGTTAAAAATATTTATCTTTCTCAACAATTATTGTTTACTCCCCTCTCCCCACTTTAGCGGTTAGCTGGAACTGACAAACCGTTTACGCAGAGATTCTACACGACGATTTGCCGTAGCATTATCCGGATCGTACTTAAGGGTTTCTTCGTAGGTTTCGATCGCTTGCGCTAAGAGCTTTTTCCGTTCGTAGGCAAAAGCGAGGTTGTTTAGAGCGATGATGTATTCCGGGTTATTTTCTAAAGCTTGTTTGTATTGCCGAATCGCCACATCATACTGTTCGTTGGCAAAGTAAGAGTAACCCAAACCGTTGTAAATTAGGGCTTTATTTTCGGGTTCAATATCTCCGGCTTTTAGGGCTTTTTGAAAAAGCTTTCCTGATTGGGTATAGAGTTTTTTCTCTAAATACAGCCGGCCTAATTCATAATATTCTAAAGCCGTTCCTTTTTCTTGTTTGAGTTTGTTTTCGAGTTTGGATATCTTGCCTTCGGTTTTGCGAACTTTGACAACTTGGGAAAAAATCAAATAACCCGCGATCGCGAGTAACACCAGCAAAATTGACAAATAAATAATCGGAAGCTGTTCGTCCAACATAGGTTAATTCAGTTGCATTGTAGAGCTACAGTGTTTATTGTCCATCGAGATCGAGTCAAATGGACATACCAGTCACAAGAATTATGGCAAACTCCAATATTGCAGGCGATCGCGCAACCAACCTGAGCTTACCCAACGGGAAATGGATTCGTTGATGATCAAGTGTAAACCACTGTATTGTAAGCCTTTGGGCATGGCGATACAAAGGGCATCTCCACTCAAAAAGCTGTCAATCAGGCGATATGAGGGGTATTCTTGCACCCACCCGGCGAGAATGGCTGCATCTCCGGCAAATGCGTCGATTTCTCCGGCTTCGAGCTTTTGATAGGCTTCTTGATAGGAAGATACCCCCACGAACTGCGCTTGGGGCAATTCGTAACGAGTGACGGCGATCGCCACGGAGTTTTCTAAAACCGCGATTTTACTCTGGGCTAAATCCCCTAAAGTTTGGATATCAGGATTTTTACTGACTAATCCTGTGCCAGAAAGATAATAATGGCGGCTAAAATGAACCACTCGCGATCGCGATTCAGTAGCGGCCAGATTCGCGATCGCAAAATCCACTTCCCCAGCTAATACCGCTTCGAGGCGATCGGCATTATCTAGGGGGATAAATTCAACCGCATCGCGATCGCCAAACCACTCTAGGGCTAATTGTCGCGCTAAATCGATTTCTAGCCCTTGTAACGCTTGGTTGTCTCCCACAAATCCCAACGGTCGCACATTATCTTTCACCCCCACAATAATTCTGCCCCGGTCGAGGATTTCGGGCAATGTCGCCGCGATCGCCTCGGCAGAAATTATCAGGGGTGCGAGACTGAGGGGAATTGCGTAACCAAGCCTGTACATTGTTGGTTATTGGTTATTGGTTATTGGTTATTAGTTGTTGGTTGTTGGTTATTGGTTATTGGTTGTTATTTCTACCGTTGTACATTGTAAATTGTACATTGTACATTGGTTATTGGTTACTAAAAAACTGATAACTGATTACTGATAACTGAAGAAACCGCATCCCTAGGAACTTACTTCGCTTGGCCGGCAATTTCGACCACTTTGCTAAACGCATCCGGGTCGAGAACCGCCATTTGTGCCAACATTTTACGATTGAGTTGGATATCGGCTTTTTTGAGCTTGCCAGTGAGTTGACTATAACTAATGCCATTGGCTCTAGCCGCCGCGTTAATGCGGGTAATCCACAAACGACGAAAATCCCGTTTGCGGTTGCGGCGATCGCGATAAGCATTCCGCAACGCCTTCATTACTTGCTGATTCGCCGTGCGGAACAGTTTAGAATGAGAACCTCTAAACCCTTTCGCCAGTTTCAGGACTTTTTTACGCCGTTTGCGGGCGACGTTACCCCGTTTAACTCTAGCCATAGTGTTTTTTTGTTTATATCTTGCTTAATCCAACTGCTGCCTATTTCATGTAAGGCAACATCAAACGCACATTTTCTTCATCCTGCTCGCTCACCAGCGATAGATTTGATAAACGGCGGCGCTTTTGCTCGGTGCTTTTATGTTGCAGGAGGTGATTTTTGTAAGCTTTACGACGGCGGATTTTACCCGATCCGGTCAAGCGAAATCGTTTCGCGGCAGCTTTACGAGTTTTTAGCTTCGGCATGAACTTGTCTCAATTCGACACAATTTACTATCATACCCTTTTCAGTCAACAGTCGTCAGTCATCAGTTATCAGTTTTTTGGACAGTGGGCTTTTTTCAGTCATCGCCTCAACAGTCATCCGTTTTTTGGGACATTGGGAGAAAATAACCAATAACAAAAGACAAAGGACAAATGACCAATGACCAAGGACTAATCCACCGGATTTTGGCCATAATAAGGCAAAGCCTCTGACCAGTGGGGACGCTGACCCGATTGCCATTGAGAATGGGCGATCGCGAGAACATCAGTCACCGTTGCGCCGATAGCGGTTGGGGCAGAAATAAGATCGTAAGGCTCACTCAGGCTTTCGAGTTGTGTTTGCCATTGTTGAGAATCCATGACCGTATCGCTCAAAACGGGGATAATGCCCTCGGTTTCGGTATGGCGATAAAGCGCGACAAAAAGGCGATCGCGCCGGGCTTTCATTTCTACAGCCAGGAGGCGATCGCCCTTCGGTTGAGTATGAGCGATCGCGGCTAGGGTAGACACGGCAAACAGGGGAATTTCAAGTTGTTGGGCTAATACCCTCGCTGTCACCACACCGATGCGGGTTCCCGTAAAACCACCGGGCCCCTTCGCTACCGCGATATAAGCCAAATCTGACCATTGCTGCGGTTTGAGAAATTCGGCTAAATATTCGTGGAGTACCGACGACACACCGCGGCCTAAATCCCAAGTGCGCGATCGCATTTCTGGAGTCAAAGACGCGATCGCCAATCCCAACTGAGGGGTTGTAGTGTGGAGAGCGAGGGCATATTGGCGCGAGTTGTTCCCCAATTCAGACATAAACCGATCGACAGTGAAAGTTTATATCTTACCGCGACCGGGGGGTTGCCGGGGGCAGATCAAAATCGATTGTCGCGATCGCCCCCCAAGGATTCAACGATCTAGTACGTTAATCTAGGAACATCATGGCTTAAAATAACAGCTTATCTTATCCCGTAATCATCCACTCAAACTTTAAGCATTTTTACTCAAGGAGAGAGTTTTGGTCTCAATAACATCATTTAAAACGAGCCGTTCCGAAGAAATTTTTGCCTCCGCTCAAAAACTCATGCCCGGTGGCGTAAGTTCCCCCGTTCGCGCTTTTAAATCCGTCGGCGGTCAGCCCATCGTTTTCGATCGCGTCAAAGGCTCCCATATTTGGGACGTAGACGGTAACGAATACATCGATTATGTCGGCACTTGGGGCCCCGCGATTTGCGGTCACGCTCACCCAGAAGTCCTCGCGGCGTTGCGGGATGCCCTCGACAAAGGAACCAGTTTCGGTGCGCCCTGCGTCCTCGAAAACGTCTTAGCCGAGATGGTGATTGATGCTGTCCCTAGCATTGAAATGGTGCGCTTTGTCAACTCTGGTACAGAAGCCTGTATGTCCGTTTTGCGCTTGATGCGAGCCTTCACCGGACGGGAAAAAATCATCAAATTTGAAGGCTGCTATCACGGTCACGCCGATATGTTTTTGGTGAAAGCCGGGTCTGGAGTTGCCACATTAGGCTTACCGGATTCCCCTGGTGTCCCTAAAAGCACCACCAGCAGCACCCTCACTGCCCCCTACAACGATTTAGAAGCGGTGAAAGCTTTATTTGCCGAAAATCCCGGTGAGATTGCTGGAGCGATTCTAGAGCCGGTGGTGGGCAACTCTGGCTTTATTCCCCCGGATGCGGGTTTCCTCGAAGGACTGCGCCTCTTGACCCAGGAACACGGGGCGCTGTTAGTGTTTGATGAAGTGATGACGGGTTTCCGCATTTCCTACGGCGGCGCACAAGCGAAGTTTGGTGTAACCCCGGATTTGACCACGTTGGGGAAAGTGATTGGCGGTGGCTTGCCTGTGGGGGCTTATGGCGGTCGCAAGGATATTATGTCTATGGTTGCGCCGGCCGGGCCGATGTACCAAGCGGGAACGTTGTCGGGCAATCCGTTGGCCATGACTGCCGGAATTAAAACCCTAGAGTTGCTGCAAAAAGCGGGTTCTTACGAACACCTCGACCGCGTGACCACAAAGCTGGTTGAGGGTTTATTAGAAATTGCCAAGGAAACCGGGCATCCGGCGATGGGAGGCAGCATTAGCGGGATGTTTGGCTTCTTTTTTAATGGCGACCCGGTGCATAACTACGATGATGCGAAGAAATCTGACCTGACGAAGTTTGGTCGCTTCCATCGGGGAATGCTCGAACAGGGGGTTTATCTTGCGCCTTCTCAGTTTGAGGCGGGTTTCACTTCTTTGGCTCACACGGACGAGGATATTGATAAAACTCTGAGTGCGGCCCGTGAGGTGATGAAGCAGCTTTAAGGGCGCGATCGCTCGATTGGGGAAATATCTCTCAGCCTGGAACTTGTTGTTCCGGGCTTTTTTTTGGGGTTGCTGTTTTAACGGGAACAAACCAGTACAAGCGGCATTCAGAAAAGCAAAGGAGTAAAAATTTGAGATTTTTTTGAAAAGGGGGTTTGACCCCTCACCCCACCCGTGCTATATTATGTTAAGTAGATGCACCCTGATGATTGGGGGGAGTTACAACCGTGACTCTCCTCTTTTTTCTTTGAGGTTAAACTCT
>Ga0207419_1002308_pt1 | contig 12762 bp, 8 predicted proteins | sample ElkSloMetagenome_4_FD_184723 | JGI IMG/M metagenome (GOLD analysis project Ga0207419, IMG submission 184723) | Hot spring microbial communities from Elkhorn Slough, Monterey Bay, USA - MD2A (version 2) | ecosystem: Environmental > Aquatic > Marine > Intertidal zone > Estuary: Microbial mat ... | reverse complement strand
ATTACCGGAGAGGATTTATCAAGACCTTGAACGATGAACATGCTTTTGGAGGCTCTAAAACAGGAGATTGGGGCTGGAAGGCAAATAACGACTTCTTCAAATCTGTTCCTGATTACCAATATCAACCTGCCGCTTTAGCTACAGTATTACCTAATTATATCTATGATCTAGGACTACTGTTCTTCTGGGCAATCGGGATAAGTTTCTTTCTGTTTTTTGGGGCTAAAAAAATGAGTATAGCATGAAAGGGTTCAATATTTTTCTGTACGAATGGAAGCATTTTATACGCAGTCCATTTAAAGTAGTGGCATTGCTGCTTTTCGTACTGGCAGGCGTGTATGGTTTGCACAATGGAGCAAGTCTGTACAACGAACAAATGGCCAATTTAGAAAAGATAAAGGAGCGTAGTGAACAAGACCGACAACAATATATTTCTTATTATGAAGAAGGGAAAAAGGGGCCTGATAATCGCCCTTGGATAGACATGACTACACCGTTTTGGTCTATTTGGTACAGCAATACCTATCACTTCAAAACGCCATCACCTGCAATGGTGTACAGCATAGGGCAAGCAGAACAGTATGGCTTTTACAAAAGGGTAACGTTTCGAGCTAGCCCTTACGATCCTGATATGACCAATGAAATAGCAAATCCAGAACGACTACAGACAGGTACGCTGGATTTTGCCTTCGCATTGGTTTTTCTTTTGCCCTTGTTGTTACTGATTTTACTGTACAATATAAAAGGGATGGAAACCGAACAAGGTTTTATGCCACTGATCGAAGTACAGACAGCTTCTAAAAGCAATTGGTTGCTCTCAAGAGTAACTTTTTATGGAGCCTTGGTTTTTGGTGTTATCATGCTGCTTTTAGCGTATGGAGCAATGCTCACAGGCGTTTTTGCATTGGCAAGCCAAGCGTTTGGGCAGATGGTCTTGCTTGCACTCTTCTACCTACTTTTTTGGCTTGTTATCTACTCTGTAATTCTTGTAAAAGGGAAAAGCATTTTGGGTAATACACTAACTATGGTCGGGGTTTGGTTACTGTTTGCTTTCATTATTCCTGCTACTGTACACCAATGGGTAAGCATAGAGAAACCGACAAACCTGATGACCGACTTTATTGATGCCACAAGAGATGAAAGAATAGAATTATATGAGCAATCCGATAGTGTGATAATGGCTCAATTAAAAGCGATGTTTCCAGAGATCAAGAACAGTCCTGTTGCTCAGGATAGCATAAAGAAAAAGGTTGCCATGAGCGAATCTACCACGGCACTATTCAATGAACTCATGAAAAAGAGTATTGCCAAGGTTGAAGAAGAGCACCAAGAGCGAAACGCATTAGTGGCTTCCACTTTTTGGTTCAACCCTGTTTCTTTTTTTCAGAACCGGTTCAATTATGTGGCACAAACGCACTTTGCTAACTACCAAGAATACCGGGCTCAAATTCAACAATTAATAGATCAACAAATTAAAGTTTTGGTGCAAGATGTCTGGAACGGCGTGGAGGTAGATAAGGATAGGTATTTAGAGTATGGCGATAAGATAGCAAATATTGATTAAGGTGTTTGGGTAGGTAAAAAGCCATTCCCTACCTTCTCGATATTTTAATAGTATGGATGAAATAGTCTAATGGTTTAAAGCGCATATGGTGGAATGAGCCTAAGAAACTTATTAAAATGAGATTGATTTTTTTATTGACAGCTTGCTATTTTTTGATTTCTACCCATTTATCTGCCCAACCAGAGAGAAATGTAAAAGGGCTGTATGGTATTTTTAAAGATGCTGCCGATAGTACTTTGATACCGGGTGTGGCTGTGCAACTTCTAGAAACAGGACAATGGCAAGTAACGGACGATGCGGGTCGGTTCAGCTTTCCCTATCTTCGTCCGGGAAAATATACCCTGCAAGCTAGAATGTTGGGTTATCAGACCAAGGAGTTCAAGGTCGCTGTTTCCAACGCATCCCCTACAAATGGTGCAACTATTTTATATTTAAGCACCTTAAACATGGAATTAGAGAGCGTAACGGTTACTGCTCGTGAGGCAAAGCTAGGGTCAGTATCGCAATTAGAAGGATACGCGCTTAAACATACACAGCCTGTTAGCTTGTCTGATGTCTTACAACTTGTACCGGGACAGTTGGCTCAAAACCCTGAGTTGGGCAATGTGGCACAATTTACCATTAGACAGGCGCCTGCAGGTTCTGCTGCCCAGCGGATAAATGCTTTGGGAACTGCATTAATGCTAGATGGTGCCCCGGTTTCCAACAATGCCAATTTACAGTCAAATACCAATATCTTAAATGCTTCGCCAGGGAGTTTGCCACCTTTTTCTTCCGTAGCGGGTAGGGGGCCTGACTTGCGCAACGTTCCTGCAGATCTAATCGAATCAGTAGAAGTGATCCGAGGGATTCCCTCGGCACGTTATGGCGACCTTAGTGCTGGTGCAGTACTGGTAAACACCCGTGTAGGTGCCTATCGTCCACGCGCACTCGTTCGAATAAATCCAACGGTAAGGCAATTTTCTTTTGGAGGCGGTAAAAAGATAGGAATGAATGATGCCGTAAATGCTGAACTAGACCTAACAACAGCCCTCACTGATCCTCGCAATGATTTGGAACAATACACCCGTGCCAATCTACAATTGGGCTGGGCCAATAAAATAGCTGACGTAAACCTCAACCACCGACTTACTCTTTTTACCACACTTGATGAAACACGTGAAGCTCCTGAAGAAGATATGTCCCGCCGCCGCAATTTCCATCGGGAGAGAGGTTTCCGATTTAACAGTCAAGGAAAATGGATAGGTGAAGATGGTTTTGTGAATGATATTAACTACATTTTCTCATTGTCTTATCAACATCAGGAAAGCTATTTTCAGGAGATAATAACACGAGATATTTTTCCTGTAACCGATGCGATAGAAGAGGGAATACGCCGCGGGGAGTTCGGTCAAAGCAGTTATTTGAACCAAACTACCGTTGATGGCAAGCCTCTAAATGCTTACTTACGAGTACAGGCAGGCCGTTATATTCCAGATTGGCTGGGCAGTCATAATTTGGTATGGGGAGCAGAATGGCGACACGATAGCAACATGGGTGAAGGTCGGCAGTTTGACCCTAGAACTCCGCCAAGACAGAACTACAGCATGGGTGACCGCCCACGTAGTTATGCCGAGATTCCTGCACTAAACCAAATAGGATTATACCTCAGCGATTCTTGGAACTTAGTATTTGACGACGATATAAGTTTAATGATCGAATGGGGGTTTAGAGCAGATTTAATGCCCTTACTTCCTCAGCCCGAACTTACCGAAAGTAATACATCAACTGAATGGATGTTTGTACCTGCACCTAGGGTCAATGCAGCCCTATCGCTTGGAAAGGGTTGGCAGGCAAGGGCCGGTTACGGAGTAATGGCCAAGATGCCTACCCTTTCCTATCTCTATCCAAATCCTATTTTCTTCGATTTGGTCAATTTTAATTATTTCGCTCCCGATCCAGCAGAACGTCTGGTCGTAATGAACACACAAAGGATTGTTCCCGATACTTCACCACTGCAGCCTTATCAGAGTAGAAAACTAGAAACGGGTGTAGATTACCGACCCGATACGGGAGGGTGGGATGTTTCCCTTTCATTCTTTCATGAGCAGGTCAAAGATGCCTACCAAGTACTCCGCCAGATCCTACCCATTGAAAACCCAAAATTTGAGGCTATTGAGTTTCCTGAAGGGCAACCACCCGTACTTTCTGCCGAACCTATTGCACTCGACACTTTTATGGCCGCTTACGACTTACCGCAAAATAACCTCGCAGTTGAAAATCAAGGTTTAGACTTTACGGTACAAACTCCTCAGATCGAGGCTATCCGTACGGCTTTCAATCTTACAGGGGCCTTACTGCATACACGCAGCAAACAAACAGCTCCTTTTATTGATGCCAATCGCGCAGTGTTTAGCAACCAATTTTCGGGTAGGGTGCCGATTTTCCCTTCGGGACAAGGTTTAGAAGCACTCCGTTTCAATACGAGCTTGAGACTCATACACCATATTCCAGCACTCAAGTTCATCGTATCTGGCCTTGTACAAACCATTTGGCTGGAACAGAACAGACTTTTTGACTATCTCGAAGCACCTGAGGCTTTTGTAGGACGAAACGGGCAGATTACTCCAATAAATGCACTTGAATTAGACGAACTACTCTTACAGGAACTGGGCCGTACCATTAACCCTGCCAGCTTAGAGTGGCAAAAACGTCCTCCTCTATGGTTGTTCAATATTAGGCTAACTAAGGAATGGGCTACACAACGGGGCTTCGCTTTTTATGTGAACAACTTGGTGAATTCAAGACCTGTGTTTACGAGCAATGTTTCAAATTTTCAGGTGGCTCGCAACCAACCAGAGTTCTTTTTTGGTGCAGAGGTGTACTACAGATTTTGATAGAATAAGATGAGATTATAATCAGCTACAAGAATCCAATAATAGAAATTAACATAAAAATCAACTTTTAAATTTAATCAAACTATGAACACGAAAATCCCAAAGTTTTTTTCCGTATTACTGACTTTTATAATACTGTTTTTTAGTGTAAGTTGTGAAGACGAGGAAGTACAACCCATAAATGTACGGATTCAACTTTCATATCCTGATGATTTTGCCACGCAACAGGTAGGAGCAGGTATAGAGGTTACCCTTCGCTCCACAACAGGGGGCAATGAATTGAAGGCCTTAACTACGGCAACTGGAGAGGTTCTTTTTGAGGGTGTGATCCCTGGGGAATATCAAGCAGAAGCCACCCAACAGTTGACCGCAGCAGAAGCCCTCACTATCACAGGGATATTCAATGAGGAAATGGCCCTGAACGGGAGTGCTGTTGTTGATGCAGCACCATCTCCTGTGGATGGGCAGCAGTTCGACCTTGAACTGTCGGGTACACCAGCAGGAGACTTGGTTTTTAAAGAAGTGTACTATACGGGAGTCCCAGATTTTTATTTTTCTGACCAGTTCATTGAAATATATAATAATTCTGAGAATGATATCTTCTTAGATGGCCTATGTATTGCAGATATTTGGGGCGCTTCAGGGCAGATAAATCCCAATACTACGCCTACTGCTTTTAGCAACGATACCGACCATGTTTATGCCAATAGTGTATGGCGCATACCCGGCAGCGGGCAAGAGCATGTACTCCGTAGTGGTGAAAGCATCATTATAGCACAGGATGGTATAGACCATACTGCAGAGAATGATAACACAACGGTTGACCTAAGTAATGCAGATTGGGAAACATTTAACCAACGGGATGATAACCGTGACGTAGATTCTCCCGCAGTGCCCAATTTGGAACGTGTATATTTTACTGGTGGTTTTGATTGGCTAATAACAGTATTTGGCCCAGCCTTGGTCTTGTTCAGAACAGACGATTTTGATGCACTTGAAAAGGTTCAAGTACCCGACTTACCAGATACTTTCTCACCAAGGGTAAAAATACCTAAAGAATTACTCATCGATACTTTTGAGGCATTGCGCGATGGCGATAGTGGTAGCTTTAAAAGGATACCGGCAGGCGTTGATGCAGGATTTGTTTTTGCTACCGATACCTATGTTGGTGAGAGTTTCAGGAGAACACTGGCAATCGACCAAAGCGGCAGGAAAATATTGCAGGATACCAACAATAGCGGTAACGATTTTGAAAGGCTGGATACTCCTACCCCTGGGGTACTGCCATAATTTAAAAATATCTTTAGAGGCCCTATAAAGCCTGAAATCAAAAGGGCCTCTTTTTTTACAAAAAAATCTCTATCGCATTTGAGAATACTTTTCTTCAATATCGCATTTCTTCTTTGCTTGCATTTGGTCAAAGCTCAATCACTGGGCGGATTACCCTTTAACAGTAGTATCCGAACATTCAATTTTGCTTCTTTGTATGCTTTTGAGCAAGTCCCATCTTTCAGTTATGTAAACACTTCTATGCATGCATTCGAGGGTAACTTTAATCGCCCGCAAACACCTGCTTCGGGCATACTAGGTGGATTTGAGGCAAATGGGAGAAAAAGGCAAAATAAGCTTATATGGGAAGGGCGCTTTTCTTGGCAATACCAAAGGGACAAAGGGCAGCAATGGAACAATACATCAAGACACCCAGATGCATTACCATATATTTGGGCCGATGAGACCGTAGGAACTTGGGCGCGCAACCATTTCAAGAGTAGTGTTCAAGTAGGAACAACCATGACCGGAAATCTACAATTCGGGGCAGGCTTGCTCTTTGAAGGTGGACAAGGGAATCGTTTAAATGACCCTAGGCCACTGTATAGGTTTCGAGAACTGGGTATAGCTCCTGAACTTGCCCTTCGTGTAAAAAAAACCAATTGGTTGGCGGTGCAATTGTTATATCTTTCCTTTTCTGAGGACAACGAGATAGGATTCTTTTCTGTAGATGATCCGCTTTTGTTCCGTTTGAGGGGGCCTGCTACTTTTACCCGCACACCTTTCGTGTCTGGAGAGAGACAGCTGAACAGCCAACAGATAGGCGGTGGACTGCGTTGGGTCTCTGAAAAACAATTTGCGGCGCAATTCCGTGGTACTGTTTCATGGGGCAAAGCAGAAGAAGGAGTTGCAATCATTACTCCCGGAGGTAAATGGCAGATATTAAATGCTAGCCTACTATTGCAAAAAAGCTGGCAAGGAAAGCTTCGGAACTCTTTTAGCTTATCGGGTAATATCGTACAGAACGAGGGTACAGACCCAACTTTTCAAGCAATCAATACCAGACTTCAAATTACCAAGATAGGCTTGGCTTTTCAAATATCGAAACCTGATAGTACAGCTTTCCATTGGAGTTTACGTACTATGGCCAATTGGCAAGTACGTTCTCAAGAAGATCTGGCTACCTTTACCGAAACCAATCTACAACAATTGCCCTTGAGCCTACACTTGGATGGCAAATGGCTAAAGGGTAAGCTCAGGCCGTTTTTGCTTTTACATGGGCACTACCAAGCTTTGCTATCTGAAAATTTACAGATAGGAAGTCCCACTTTTATCTCGGAAAACCTGCTATTGCCTGATTTCGAAATATTATCCTCTGAGTTTTTTTCTATCGGTACAGGGATAGGTCTTGATATAGGCCAAGGTGCCAAGAAGTTCCGCTTCTTGTTATTTGCAAGACATATACAGTCTTTAGGGGCAAGCCAGCTTTTTAATCAACAGCATGCAGGCCTCTCAATTACCTTTATACCAGGGTCAACTCTGTATCTACCAAAACTTTTTCAAGGTGCATCCAATTTCGGGATATTTTAATTTTTAATTAATCGAGTTATGAAATATATCTTTTGCTTTTTCCTCTTGTTATGGTTGGCTGCTGGATGTCGGCAGGTACCTAGTGCCACTACTTCAAACGTACCTTCTGATGATATACCGTTCCCAGAATATGAATCACTTACTGGTAAAGACAGAGAAAGGGCTGATTCCTTACTGTCAAAAGCATTGGACCATGAAGCACTTTATTCGCTAATGGGCGACATGAAACCTATCAGTAGCATCGGATTTGCGCATTCGTACCCACTAGGTAAGGACAGCACTCAAAAAGACGGTCAACAAAAAATTGTAGAAGTAGGTATTGATAGTATAAAAACGGCGATGGAAGAATTGGAGAGCTGGAACCGTGTCTTAGCTGCCCTCTCTTTTGATGATTATCAATTTTTGCTGGTGCCTTTCAAGCAAGTTTACAAAGGGAAGCGAAATTTGCAAATATTGCTATGCCGTACCGATTTGATAGACAGTCTATTGGTTGCCCAGTCGCCATTTTTTGCACAATGGGGCTTTGTATCTGGTACCGATCCAGCAGTGTTGCTCACTGCTATTGAATTTGAAGAAAAGCATGATCGTTACAGGGCCTATGGCTATTTATTCGGTTACCCGCAACACGCTGTAGATTTTTTTGTAGAAGCCAGCTTGGAACAAGAAGCAACTGGAGAATTTGTAAAGCGAAGTTTTTTTAGCATTCCTGTCCATATGAGAGAAACAGGCTATTTTACATATGCACTCCCTGAAGATTCTACGCCACTTCCGCTAGACTCTGCAAAATACTATCAAGCAAGCGAAATATTAGAAGAATATCGCCAACTTCGCCCAAGTTTTATAGATGAAGGAGGGCATTTAAAAGCAGTTGAACTTTATAGAAATTGGTGGAGAAGAAAAACAGTAGGAGCCAAATGAAAGCTAAAGTTAAATTTAGCCATGTTTTTCCATTTTGTTTTGTAATGGTGTTAGCCTTATCAAAAAAGGCACAAGCCCAAGAAAATGAAGATTTTCCTCCACCAGAAACGCCACCAACAGTTCAAGCAACCAAAGCTGAAGGAAAAATTACAGTAGATGGCAGACTTGACGAAGCAGACTGGGACAGGGCTGAGATTACATCAGATTTTTTCAGACAGGAACCAAGACAAGGAGGAGACATACGATATGAAACCCAGGTAAGAATACTTTACGATGATAAGTTTTTGTACGTAGGGGCTTTTTGCAAAGATTCGGTCGGTCTAAAAGGAGTGCGGGTACAGGATCTACGAAGGGATTTCAGTTGGGGAGAGAATGACATTTTCGGAGTAGCCTTTGACCCACAGAACCTAAAGCAGTATGCGCAGGCCTTTCAGACCACACCTTATGGCAATCAAAGAGATCTGCAGAACTTCAACGGTAACAGTTTCGATAATGGTTGGAACACGCTCTGGAAAGTACGGACCAAACGAACAGAGGAAGGTTACTATGCCGAGTTTGCCATCCCGTTCAAGACATTACGCTATGACAAGCCCAAAGAAGACGAACCCATGGAATGGGGCATGACCATGGTACGCTATGCCCGAAGGGACATCGAGGTATCTACTTTTCCTGCTATCCCGCAGGCATTTACACCTTATCGGATGACCTATGCAGCAAAATTAAAGGGTGTGGAAGTACCTCCTCCATCTGCCAATGTACGCATAGAGCCCTACACACTTTACCAATATGATAATATTAAGGATGGCGATATGAACAGTTCAAAAGAGAACTTCAAATTAGGGGGCGATGTGAAATGGGCCATCAATCCCCAGTCTGTATTGGACCTGACCTTTAACACCGATTTTGCCCAGGCGGATGTGGATAGGGCGGTGAACAACCTAGAAAGATTCAACATCTTCTTTCCCGAGCAACGCCAGTTCTTTTTGGAGAACTCGGGCATTTGGGCAGGAGCGAACAATCGTTCCATTGTTCCTTTTTTTAGCCGTAGAATTGGCTTACAAGGAAGTTTTAACGCTGAACCTGCCCCCATTGATGTAGGTACCAGGTTTACCCAACGCACCGAAAAACAGGCCATTGCCGGTCTATATGTGAGGCAAAGGGAAACCGATAGTTCGCAAGCGGCTAACTTTGGCGTAGCACGATATTTAAGAAATTATGGTAGGGAAAATAATGTAGGTGTAATGGTTACCCACCGACTTGACGAGGCCTCGGCCGAGCTCGGACTAGAGGCCAATAACAATACCACCGTTACCATAGACGGACGAATACGCCCGACAAGTCAAGTGGATATCCAATACATGCTCACAACATCTATTGATGAAAGAACAGGTGAAACAGGTTATGCAGGTCGTATGTTCGCGGGCAATCAAAGTAACAAAGTGTATTTTGGTTGGTTGACAGAATTCATCGATGCCGATTACGATCCTGCTATGGGTTTCGTGAGACAAAAGAATCTGATCAACCATAACCCGGGTGGATACTACATTTGGCGACCTAAAAAATTTGACTGGATAAGACGTTGGGACCCAGGGGTATTTGCCAACTTTAACCACGATGCGACCAATCCTTCCAACTTTCAGCAAGCCAGTATTTATATCTTCCCTGTTTACACATGGTTTAAGGATAATAGTTTTTTGGAAGTTTCTTTTACACCAACTTGGCAGAACATCAATTTCGATTTTGCACCACTAGGGCTACAGATTGAAGAAGACAATTATTATTACACCCGTTTCCTTATTCGTTATTATACGGACCGGTCCAAAAAGTGGTCGCTAAGTGGTAGTTACGATTTTGGAGATTTTTACAATGGCACAAGAAATACCGTAAACCTTTCAGGGCGATTGGCACCCATCCCGCACATAGCACTTACGGTCGATTACGAGCACAATGATCTGAACGGCGTTGGAATAGAGAATAGAAATTTAAATACAGACCTGATCACCATAGGTTCACGTTTTGCGCTCAACCCTAGATTACAACTTTCTGCATTCTATCAATACAATAGTTTTGATGGGCAAGGCAGATGGAACGTACGGGCAAGCTGGGAGTATCAACCCCTCTCTTTTGTTTATGTCGTTTTCAACGATTCTCGAATACAAGATGAATTTGAGCCTTTTCAGGAGCAGCAGTTTATTTCGAAAATTACTCTAGTAAAACAACTTTAAAACCCCATAACCATGAATAGAAAAGAGTTTATACAGAACACAGGTCTAATATCGGTAGGTGCTTCATTATTGCCAATGCTAGGGTATGGTAACATAACGGCTGAAACATCAATTTGGCACAATGTAGCAAGACCTAAAAGCGAATATGACGTGATAGTGATTGGAGGAAGCTATGCCGGGCTCTCAGTAGCGCTTACATTGGCAAGATGCCTGCGCAAGGTGCTTATAATTGATACAGGTAAACCTAGAAACCGCTTTGCTGAACAAGCACACAATGCATTCTTGATGGATGGTTTACCTCCTTCAGAAATCCACAAGACTGCCACCAAGCAGTTAAGCCATTACCAAACGTACTTAGATATGCTCAATGGCGAAGCTATAGATGCAAGAAAAGAGGAAGACAGCTTTGTAGTGACCACGAAAAACTCAGGAGAAAGCAAGGCTTCTTTTCTCGTTTTTGCCACAGGAGCAACGGATGAATTACCTAATATCAAAGGCATTGCAGAACAATGGGGTAAAAATGTACATCACTGCCCGTATTGTCACGGTTTTGAGAGTAAAGAAGGAAAAACACTTTTACTCACTAAGAACTTTGAAGGACTGGAATTACTCAGCTCTCTTCAACATTGGAGCAGCGAATTAACTGTAGCATTCCAAACAGAAATGCAGGTACCTGCACAATTACAGGGTTTTATGAAGCAGCAGTCTATCACCTGGACAACACAAAATGTGGAGGAAGTACGCAGCCATAAAAATGGAAAGTTGAAAGAAGTAATCTATGCGGATGGAAGCAGTGAGGAAGTTGAGCATATCTACATCAAGCCTAAAACAACGTACCAAACACAGATGGCAGAACAACTGGGTTGCGAAAAAGATGATAGCCAGCGACTCACTACCGACGATTTCATGCTCACAACTCAGGTAGGAGTTTATGCCATTGGGGATATTTCTTCTAAAAGTATGGGGCAGATTATTTGGGCGGTCAATTCTGGCATGTTGGCAGGGGTGCACATCAATAACATGATGATTGCTGAATCACTAAAAAAATGAGTGTAAACTTAATAATGAATGTGAATCATTTTATCTGGAGTTTATCGAAGATATGTTTCTTCTTTTGAAAGTGGCTACTTTCAATACATCAAATGATGAAAGGGACAATCGTTTTTTATATGCATCGCTCATCTTTTAAAATTTGTTGCATCAAGTATATTTTTTAAAAAAAATCACCTCAAAATCACTTTGTATAAACAATTCCGATTTAAAAAACTGAAAAGAATCAGCGGTATGTAGTAAGTCTTCATCAGATTTTTATTAAACTTGTAAATGCAACACTGTTGCATTTACAAGTTTTTCTACACATATAAAATTGCATTGAGCAAAATTAGATTTTAAATGAAAGTAAAAGAAAAATTTTATCCTAATGCGGTTTTTGGCAGCCAACCAAAGGTTTTGGAATCTATAAACCAAGAAGAAAATAGTATTGCTATCTATCAGAGAGATATTTTGTCACTGAAAAATGAGCTGTCGATAGCGATGCAAAATGAAATAGCCTTTAAGATTAGCGGAACAGTCAATGAGATTACCTTAAAACTTGACGACTACTTTATTGAACAATTACCACAATGCCAAGGCTTGAACCAAGATATAAAATCGATACTGAACCGCTTCAATGTGGTTACCAAGGCAGTATCATATCACCTTTTACTATCTACAGTGAGCACTAATATGTGTAAAAAGTTCCATACAGATATCAATGACCTGAGACTGTTATGTACCTATGCCGGCCCGGGTACATTGTGGGTTTCTGAAGACAACAGCAATATAGAAAAGCAGAAGCGGCGTAGGCAGGAACCATCCATTCAAGAAGAGGATATCCATCAAGTAAATACAGGTGACGTCGTCATTTTAAAAGGGGCACTCCACCCCGAGGGAAACCCTATTTTACACCGCAGCCCAACTGTGGAGGAAACAGGAGAAAAACGACTATTGCTAAGGTTAGATACCAATAGCTCCATAAATTTTTAATCTGGGAATCATACTAACATGAACTTTAAAATAACAAAATTACTCGGACTCATTTTTTGCTTAGCCTTTACTTTTCAACAGGTCTTAGCGCAAGGGTTCGAGGGTTATTACCAATATCCTGACATACACCAAAATACCATTGTTTTTACCGCGGAGGGTGATATATGGAAAGTTTCTACAGAGGGTGGCCTTGCCCAAAGACTCACTACACATGCCGAGGAAGAACGCTATGCCGTAATTTCTCCCGACGGGAAAACATTGGCCTATTCAGCGAGTTATGAAGGGCCTACAGAAG
>Ga0207419_1002307_pt1 | contig 12770 bp, 10 predicted proteins | sample ElkSloMetagenome_4_FD_184723 | JGI IMG/M metagenome (GOLD analysis project Ga0207419, IMG submission 184723) | Hot spring microbial communities from Elkhorn Slough, Monterey Bay, USA - MD2A (version 2) | ecosystem: Environmental > Aquatic > Marine > Intertidal zone > Estuary: Microbial mat ... | reverse complement strand
AGTCAAGATATATAACCTCTTTAGCAATTTGACCAGATAAAGCTTTAACCAATGTTGTTTTACCGACTTGCCTCGGCCCAACCAAACCAATGGCCGGAAAAAATGACAATAACTTAAGTATCTGATGAGTTTGTATCCTGGCAATCATCCTTGCAAATTTAACATAAAATGTTAAATTTGCAAGGATATTATTAGTAAACCTTCTACACCGAGGCAGTCATTTTCCACCTAAAGCTGCTTTGTATCTAGCATATAGCCTATAGATTTATTTACTATCTTTGAAAATAATGTTTGAACAAATGAAATGTAGCAAACAAGAAATATTAGAAAGGGTGAAGGATCAGGTCAAAAGTTTAGATCCATCAGCAGATATTATGCTATATGGCTCCGATGCCCGCGATGACTCACACGAAGAGTCTGATTGGGACTTACTTGTGTTGACAGAAAGAAAAATATCCCAAGCTGATGAAAAAGCCTATCGTAGTAAAATTTATGATCTGGAATTACAATTGGACGAAGCATTTTCGACTATTATTTATAATAAAGAGGTGTGGAATTCTAAAATGAAATTACCCAATTTTATGAATATGTAATGAATGAAGGTGCACTATTGTGAATTATCAGGAAAAAGTATCTTACTTTAAGTATAGAATAGAAAAAGCTTTTTCAAATAGAAAGGAAGAGGTTGCAAAATTAATTCCAGAGGTAAGAGAATTTATTTCCACTATTAAAAAGGAACTTAAAGTATAAAATTAGGATTTGCTGCAAAACCAAAATAACATGAAAAACTTTTATAGCTATCAGGATGTAGACGACTTGCCTGAACTTTTAAAACAGGCTTTGGAATGTAAAAAAAATCCGCTCAAAAATAATGTCCTTGGCAAAAACCGCTCAATTTGTCTGCTCTTTTTTAATTCCAGCTTGCGTACCCGGCTCAGCACCCAAAAAGCCGCTACCAACCTGGGACTGAAAGTTTCAGTGATGGATATTAGCAAGGAAGCCTGGCAGCTGGAGTTTGCCGATGGCGCCATTATGAATGGCGACAAGGCAGAGCATATCAAAGAAGCTGCACCGGTGATCGGGCAATATTTCGACATCATTGGTATCCGCGCTTTTCCTGGCTTGCAGGACAGGGAACTGGATTATCAGGACCAGGTGCTGAAAAGTTTTATCCAATACGCAGGCGTTCCGGTGGTCAATCTTGAATCAGCAATACTGCATCCTTTTCAGTCGCTGGCCGATTTGATTACCATTGAGCAATTTAAACAAAAAACAAGACCTAAAGTAGTTTTAACCTGGGCGCCACACCCCAAAACACTGCCCCAGGCAGTGCCCAACTCCTTCGTGGAATGGATGAAAAACGCAGAAGTAGACCTGGTAGTTACCCATCCGAAAGGATATGAACTAGCAGAGCAATTCACCAGAGGAGTGAAGATTGAGTATAACCAGGATAAAGCATTTGCCGATGCAGACTTTATTTACGCTAAAAACTGGTCGAGCTACCAAAGTTATGGCCAAAAATTGACTGAGGATAGCAATTGGATGGTGACCAGCGAAAAAATGGCGCTGACCAACCAGGCGAAATTCATGCATTGCCTGCCGGTAAGGCGCAATGTAGTGGTGGCTGATTCGGTACTGGATGGTTCAAGTTCGGTTGTGGTAGAACAGGCAGCCAACCGTGTGGTATCGGCGCAAGTGGTATTAAAAAAGATTTTAGAAAGTAACTAAGGTATGTACTATTTCAAAATTATTTTTGCATTTCTCACGAAGACGCTAAGGTGCAAAAAATAGCAAATTGAAATAATTAATTTTAAAAAATAGATCAGAAGTAATGGAAGAAGTAAAGATTTTTAAGATAGGCGGAAAAGTAATTGATCAGGAGCCATTGCTGATAGAGTTTTTGCAGGACTTTGTTAACATTCCCGGTAAAAAAATCCTGGTGCACGGGGGTGGAAAAATTGCTTCGGAATTTTCTCAAAGAATGGGTATAGAAGCCAAAATGGTCAATGGCCGGCGGGTGACTGATGAGCAAACCCTGGAAATAGTGACCATGGTTTATGGTGGATTGCTCAATAAAAAAATCGTGGCAGCCCTGCAAAAAATTGACTGCAATGCCCTGGGGCTAACCGGTGCCGACCTGAATGTAATCAAAGCACACCGGAGGCCTGCTAATCCTGTGGATTACGGCCTGGTGGGCGAAGTAGACGAGGTAAATGATGCTATCCTGGGAGTGTTACTTGACCAAAATGTAGTACCGGTAATGGCGCCACTTACTCATGATAAGCAGGGCCAAATGTTCAACACCAACGCCGATACCATTGCCTCGGGAGTGGCCAAAGCACTGGCAAAAAAATACACGGTAAATTTATTTTACTGCTTTGAAAAGAAGGGTGTGCTGATGGATGCTGAAAACGATGACTCGGTAATTAATCTGATCAAAGAAAGTGAATTCGCCCATCTTTGTGAGCAAAAAATTGTGAACGAGGGCATGATACCCAAACTGGAAAATGCTTTTGCCTGCCTGAATGAAGGCGTGGGCCGGGTGTATATTTGCCATTTTTCTGCGATTAAGAATTTGACAGGCATTGACCAAGAGGCAACTTTGATCAGCAGGTGATGAATTAATGAGGTTGAAACGTTGAACTGTTTTTAGCTTGTGTGTCTATTTTTTAATTTGAGGAATACAGAGCAAACCTCACCTTGATTTTGATGTTGATATTTGGTATCAACCTACTAACGCCAACATTTTTGCAATTCTTAAAACGCTTAAAGCATTAGGACATGACACTTCCAAACTGGATGAAGTAGTTTATTGATAAAAAGAGGACCTACCTTAAAATTGAATATAGAAATTTTAAACTCGATTTTTTACCTCAAATGGTGGGATTAGAGATTTTTATGATTCATTTAATACCCGGAATAAAGTTTACCTTAAACAGATAGAAGTAAAAAAAGCATTAAATCGTGATATTGAAACATTAGAAAATAATCGCAAGAAAGATTAAATTAGTATAAGTTGCAGATAAGATCTGCAACTTATATTATTATCTACTTAAGTCTTAATTCATCTATTATCGCATCAATTTTACTTTCCAGGTTATCATTTACCGCATCAAAAGCATCTCTGCTGGGCAGTGGCTCATTTACGCTGAAATAAAATTTTATTTTGGGTTCAGTTCCTGAAGGACGAGCTGAAACCTTTGTGCCATCTTCGGTGAAAAATTGCAGAACATTACTTATAGGGAAATCAATTGCACGGTCAGCTACATTAACCAAATCCTTTTCTTCTCCTTTTTGATAATCAACAATTTTAGTAAGCTTGGATCCGCCAACACTAACGGGTGGGTTTTCCCGTAAGTTCACCATCATTTGTTTAATTTCTGCCTCACCGCTTTGTCCTTTTTTTGTAATGCTTAGCAGCCGCTCTTTGTAAAAGCCAAACTGCAAATACATGTCCATTAAAAAATCAAATAAGCTTTTGCCCTGATCTTTAGCGTACGCTACCATTTCCGCGATTAAGGCGCTACTCACTACCGCATCTTTATCACGCACAAAATCACCGGCCAGATAGCCATAACTCTCTTCACCTCCGGCAATAAATTCTTTCTTACCTTCATTTTCCTTCAGCAATTCAGCAATATATTTAAATCCGGTAAGGGTATTGAAAAATTCCACGTTGTAATGAGCGGCAATTTTTTCAATAATATCGGTAGTCACAATCGTTTTTACTACATATTGGTTGCCATTCAATTTCTTATTTTCTTCCCACTTTTTTATCAGGTAATAAATTAATACGCTACCGGTCTGATTGCCATTAAGCAATTGAAACTCACCATGGTGGTTTTTCACGGCTATGCCTACTCGATCGGTATCCGGGTCAGTGGCCAATAAAAGGTCAGCATCAATTTCTTCACACTTTTTTAATGCCAGGCTCAGTGCTTCGGCTTCTTCCGGATTGGGGTAAACTACGGTAGGGAAATTTCCATCAGGAGTGGCCTGTGATTCAAGTACAGTCACGTTGGCAAACCCAAACCTATCCAGCACTTGAGGTACCATGGTTACCCCGGCACCATGAATTGGCGTGTACACTATTTTTAAATCCTTCTGCCGGACAATAGCATCTTTGGCTACCGACAATGACACCAATCTTTCCAGGTAAGCCTCATCCACTTCTTTATCAATGTTGATAATGTTATCTGCTACTTTAGCAAATTTTACATCATCTATACTATTAATTTTTGACACTTCTTCTATCACATTTTTATCATGAGGAGCTGTAAGCTGACCACCATCATTCCAATAGGCTTTGTAGCCATTATATTCCTTGGGGTTGTGAGAAGCGGTAATTACCACACCCGAATCGCAGCCCAAATGCCTTATAGCAAATGACAGTTCTGGTGTTGGTCGTAATTCACTAAAGAAGTAAACTTTTATGCCATTAGCAGAAAAAACGTTGGCGGTAATCTCTGCAAAATATTGACTGTTATTTCGGCTATCGTATGCAATTGCTACTTTTATTTCCTTATTACTGAAATTTTTCTTTAAGTAATTGGCCAATCCCTGAGTGGCCATTCCCACGGTGTATTTGTTCACCCGGTTAGAGCCGGCACCCATTATTCCCCGTAATCCTCCGGTACCAAATTCCAGATCTTTATAAAATGCATCACTCAGTTGCTCAGGATTACTTTGCATCATGTCTTGAATTTCCTGCTTAGCTGAGTCATCAATGTTACTGTTGAGCCATTTTTCGGCTTTGGCTTGAATTGTTGTGTCCATTATAGAAAAATGATTTTTTAATGAATAAAAATTGCTGTTTGAGCACAGCTACAAAAATACACTATCTATTGATAAACTGGTAAGGATGAGGTTATGTTGTGATTTACATTAATGAAAAAAAACCAGCAATAATTTTCAACAGACCTCTTAATTTGTTGAGATAGTTTTAGCAATAAAATCAGTCATTGGCATCTTAAATTGATTTCCTCATCAGCTTTTACTGAGATGAAAACTATATTTTGCAATATTTATGTTACCTAACCAATGTAATTGTACCCCTGTAGATCAATTTGTTGGTAAATTCGATTACATAATAGTAAATGCCGGAAGGGGCACCTCCCCCGTTCCAGGCAAAATCACGTGTACTGGATTGATAGATTGGACTACCCCATCGATTAAAAATTTCTATACCTACAAATTCAGCCCGACAATTATCAATTGGCAAGTCATTTAAATAGAAATAGCTATTAAATTCATCGCCATTGGGCGAAAAAAAGTTTACCGGTTCAAAAAGCTCGTAGTTGCCTGTTTTGTCGGTAAGTACTAATTCAACTTTAGCTGTATCTGCTTGATTGGCAAAACATTTGTCATCGGTGGTGTAAAAATTGAAAAAAATGTTTCGTGGAGTAAAATCTTCGGTAAGGTCTTCACATCTGGCTATAAAGCTAAAAGGACTAAACACTTGCCTGGTACCACTCACTGGTTGAAATTCAATTGCTAATTGTTGCTCAAGTGCTTCTCTATTCAATAAATCCAATGAAATATTATCACCGTCAAAATCTTCTCCTATTACAGGAAATGTAATTGTATCTCCAGATTGCACAGGCAGAATAAAAGTTTGTGATGAACCATCGTAGTAAACTGATGAAATTCCCAATGAAGTTCTTGGATCTTGGTTGGTAGGTGGCTGTACATTGATGGTTACGGTAATTTCATCCGGATCATTTTCCAAACAATTATCCTGGTCCTCTGCCAAAAAACGAATTTCATACTGCTCCTGCTCCTCTAAATTCACTCTATCACAATTAAGCCGCCAGGTAAACCTTGATTGGGTAGAGCCAAAACCGGAAGAGCCGTTGAAAATCATGCCCACCTCTTCAAGGTCGAAGCCATCGGATACAGCAGTAAGTGAAACAAGGTCATTATCCGGATCAGTACCTATTACATCGAACACTATGGATTCATTGATACTCACATCTAATTCGGTAGCATCTGGCAAAATGGTTACTGTGGGAGGGTTATTATCGGCAACATTTATGGTTAAATTTAAATGCAAGGTATCAAATTTTCCAGCATTACAACTACTAAAATCATTTACCAAAAACTGTAATTCAAATTGGTCACCATCGATAATATCATATTGACCACAATTTGCTTCAAACTTAAACTCATATTCTATTAGTCCATCCTCCTGTTTCACGGGCTCGAAACTAATTCCATAGTCCTCCAATTGAAAATCAATGGCTTCAAGTCTCATTGCCATTTGATCGGATTCTACATCTCGCGCGGCTACCACTAGGGAATAATCCTCACTTTCATTGATTGACACATCCAGGTTATCATTTATAAAGAACGGTTTTTGGTTGTAGGAATCTCTTTGATTAAGTGTGACTCTAATGGTATCCATCAATGGCTGGCTACATTGATCATCCATTGCAATTAAATCAAAAATTGCAAAATCATCATCAGAAAGCGCACAAAAAGGAAAGCAAAGATCCATTACCAATGTATCATTTTCACCATTCACAACACCAGTTCGATTAGGAAATATATTTCTACTGCCAACAAAATTAACAGGTCGGATCATATATTGAATACGTTCAGGAGAATCTTTGTCTAATACATAAGCCTCAATACATTTAGGAGAACCTTCAGAAAATGAAATTACTTGATTACTACTATAAAAATTCTCTTTATTCTTTTCTTTAATGAAAAATTCAGGTTTATTGCCCGCCGGAGGGCAATCAAATACAAACATTTGAAAATCGCGTACAACCTCCCCAATTTTTTCTCCATTTCTAAATTCTTCGCATTTTACGGAAAAAACAAACAATCCTTCCTGGGTGGGTGTAACGGTAAGTAATCCCTCTGTGCTAATTTGCAGCGCAGGATTGCCGGGCACCATATTTTGCGTACCAATACCGGCTACCCAGTTTACTCTCGGATATGGTGAAGGTAATGGTCTTGGTGCCGGGTCTCCCTGAGTACTGAAGCCGGCAATAGGATCGGCTAAAGAATAAGTAAGGCTATCGCCATCATCATCAACGCCCGTAAAATCGACGTAATAAAATTGATTAACGCAGCCATAGTCACTAAGGGGCGGAAAAAGCTCGGGGGAAGAATTAATGAATTGTTCGCCATCTTTCACTACCGGCGGAAATTCCAGGTAAAAAGTTTGCCCGGCTGCTCCCGGGGCAATTATATTTTCAATGCCACCATTTCTACAGCACCTTTCCCATACTACGTAATAACCATCCGGATGATTATATATTTCCGGATCTAAAAATATATTTTCCTGATATAAAAGTCTACTGGTTCGTAACCGGGGGTCAGCACATTCGATATTAGTATATTCTACTTCTATTTGATTATCTAATGACATCAGTACGCTATCAATTCGCTGATTATTACTTTTTTGAAAAATATGGGCCCACAAAGTTGGGTCTTTAGCACCTGGATTTCCGGTAACTTCATCAAAATAATTAATGAGCCTCAATTGATAATTATATCCTTCCAAATGCTCCAACTCAAACTCACCGCCCACGATGTGTGTGGCCTGAGATGGATAAGATAACGCTAATAATAAAGTAACTAATAAGTAAAATCTCCTCTGCATTTTCTTATGGGTTGAATTGATAAAGATAATAATAAATACCAAATATTACATGGCAAATATCCTTAAATTTGCTGCTCTTATGGGACTTAGAGGAAAGAAATTAGAAAATATAACCATTGAAAAAATAGCGGCTGAGGGTAAATGCATTGCCAAACAGGCTGATTTAGTGGTGTTTGTAGACAAAGTAGCTCCGGGTGATGTGGTAGATATCAGGATTACCAGAAAAAAGAAAAATTATCTTGAAGGTACACCTATAGCTTTTCATCATTACGCTGACATTCGTACTGAACCCTTTTGCCAGCATTTTGGCACCTGCGGAGGTTGTAAGTGGCAGCACTTGCCCTACAAAAAGCAGTTGGAATATAAGCATCAGCAAGTAATAGACCATTTTACCCGCATCGGAAAGCTTGATTTTCCTTCCGTAAACCCTATCCTGGCTTCACCAGACACCCGGTTTTATCGCAATAAGCTTGAATTTACTTTTACCAACAGAAGATGGCTAACCAACGAAGAAATAAAGCGTGAAGAAGATATTAATCGCGATGGACTGGGATTTCACGTACCGGGTCGTTTCGATCGAGTGCTTGATGTTACCACTTGTTATTTGCAACCAGATCCATCTAATCAAATCAGGGAAGCCGTGAAGAATTTTGCCTTGCAAAATAATTACAGCTTTTATGATATTTTAGAGCAGCAAGGGTTTCTACGCAATTTAATAGTGCGTAACAATATGGCGGGTGAAGTTATGGTAATTTTACAGGTAGCTGAAAATAACCAGGAACAGATTTTTTCCCTATTGGAAATGCTCAAGCAATCTTTTCCAGCCATTGTGTCATTATACTACGTGATTAATCAGAAAAAGAACGAAACATTTTTTGATCAAGAGCTTATTTTATATCATGGGCAATCGCATCTGATTGAAGAAATGGATGGAGTAAAATTTAGAATTGGGCCAAAATCATTTTTTCAAACCAATAGTAGGCAGGCACTCAATTTGTATCGCGTTGCCGCAGAATATGCTGGTTTAGACGGAAGTCAAGTGGTGTATGATTTGTACACGGGCACCGGTACCATTGCCAACTTTGTGGCCGGCAAAGCTAAAAAAGTGGTAGGAGTAGAAACTATTCCCGAAGCAATAGAAGATGCGAAAGAAAACGCCCGAATAAATAATATTGATAATGCAAGTTTTTACGCGGGTACTACAGAAGAGCTTTTTGCACAAGAGCTCATAAACCAACATGGTAAGCCAAACGTGGTGATTACCGATCCGCCAAGGGCTGGCATGCATGCCAAAGCAATAGAGCAACTACATAGCACCCGGCCTGAGGTAATTGTATATGTAAGCTGCAACCCGGCCACGCAAGCACGTGACCTGTCTTTACTGGCAGATTTGTACACAATCGAAGCGATACAACCGGTGGATATGTTTCCACATACACACCATGTAGAAAACGTAGTAAAATTAAAATTGAATACCGAGGATTAAAAAAGATATTTTATGGTAAACGATCCGGAACTAAGTGGAAAATACCTGGGCACCATTTCAGTTGATTTTGTGAAAATAGCCGACATGCTGAAAGAAGCATCTTACCAGGTAAGAACCAGGGGCTTCTCAGATTTCCCTGTATTTCCAATTTCTAAAACAGATATTCCAATAGGGAAGCTACTTTATAGCAAAAAGGAGATGAAACTAGCATGGAACTATTATATTACTTATCTGGACGAATTTGTACAAAGGAAAATAGTAACTCAACCTGAAAACTTCAAAAGCACCTACAAAGATCCGGATGAATTTTGTTGTCTTTTTGTTGTAGACGAAGATTTTACTAATTTTCTTTACATTCCTTATCCGGAAGAATAATGCCAATATGGCATTAAATATTCGTTTATGAGATAATAAAATGTCATTATGTCTTCTTTTGGTATAATTTGTCACTGCAAACATGATTGAAAACCGGTGGCACAACAATTGAATAGCTCCTATCAAATTTGATTTTAACAATAAAAATTTGATAATTAAAAAACAGGAGGTAATTATGAAAGTGATGAGATATGATGATTTATTTCCAAAATTTCCAGCCTTTTTTGATGATTTCTTTACCAAAGATTTTGAAAATGGAGGGAACAATAAAATACCGGCTGTAAATATTAAAGATAACGAACACAGCCTTGATTTGGAAGTAGCGGTACCAGGTTATAAAAAAGATGACTTTACAGTAGAGCTTAACAATAATGTATTGAAAATTGCCGCTAACAATAATAATAAACAAGAAGAAGAAAAAGAAAATTACACTTACAGGCAGTTCAATTATCAATCATTCGAAAGATCATTCCGGTTACCGGAAAATACTGTGAAAGCAGAGGCTATTGAAGCAAAATATGAAAATGGTATTTTATTTCTTCACTTACCCAAAATGGAGGAGGTAAAACCAGTGAGAAAACAAATTTTAATTTCATAACAATATTAGAAGCGGGCTAAACCCGCTTCTGTTTTCATATAATTATTTTTGCGAAAATAAAACCTTTTGGCCATGAGAAGCATCATAAATAATATATATTGCTTGGTGGCTTGTTAACGGGGTTTACACACGGTAAATGATCATTTTATACAAACTTTTGCAAAACTAACAAGTAAATGATGCGCGAATTACCTAACTATTATTATTTGGAAGTACCAGTACCCGGTATGTCAAAGCATGACTTAACAATACATTTAGAAGATAGTGTGCTTATAATTGAAGGTAAACGTCAATATGAAGGAAAAGACCAGACTGCTCAAACTGAAGTAATGACCAAATATCGCCGAAGCATGACATTGCCTATGGAAGCAGCTGCTGATCGAATAAAAGCCAAAGTTAAAAATGGCATGTTAGTGATAAAAATATACAAGCAAAAGCAACATGACAACATTCGCACAATACCCGTAAGTGGTGACAAAAATTATATTTTAACAAAAAATAACATTTGGCCAAATAAATTGGTACAGAATTTGAAAAACAGCTTTCGAAAATTATTATAAAACTATTTGATAAAATAATATCTGGTGATTAAAATAGATAAAATATTTGAAGCCACATAAAATATCTCAACCATAGGAAATAGTTTGAATTTTATTAAAAAATAAATTTAAAATACTAACAAGGAGGATTTATAAAATGAAAAGATTCGGAAGTTTATTTATGGCCGCCATACTAGGTAGTGCCATTACCATAGGTACCTTCAAAGCATTTGACGACAACGAAGGTAAAACTTACCAAATAGAACATGTAAGCAGTACACCTGCAAGTAGTACCAGCTATGCCGGTGAGGCGGACATGGCACCAATGGAATTTACCACCACCGCGGAAAAAGTGATGCCTGCTGTGGTACACATAAAATCGACTGTAACCTCTCAAATGACTAGCCGAAGACCTCAATCAAGCCCTTTTGGCAACGATTTTTTCGAAAGGTTTTTTGGTCCGCAAACACCACAACAAAGAGGCCCGCAAGCTAAAGTAGGTTCTGGTTCAGGCGTAATTATCGATGGCGAGGGATACATTGTTACCAATAACCACGTGATAGAAAATGCAGACGATATTGAAGTGACGCTTTATGATAACAGGACTTATAAAGCCTCAGTAATCGGAACCGATCCTACTACTGATTTGGCTTTAATTCAAATAAAAGCTAATGATTTGCCAGCTGTAGCTTTTACCAATTCCGATGAAGTAAGAGTAGGTCAGTGGGTATTGGCAGTAGGTAATCCATTTAATTTGACCTCAACCGTAACTGCCGGGATAGTAAGTGCTAAAGGACGTGACATTAATATTTTACGTCAAAAAAGCCGCTATGCAGTAGAGTCATTTATTCAAACAGACGCGGCTATCAACCCTGGTAACAGTGGAGGAGCCCTAGTGGATTTATCCGGTAACTTAGTGGGGATCAATACTGCTATAGCCAGTCCTACGGGCTCATATTCGGGTTATGGATTTGCTGTACCAGCTAATATTGTAAGCAAAGTAATTGAAGACTTGCGCAATTTTGGTGTAGTGCAAAGAGGAATCTTGGGTATTACTATCAGAGATTTAAACAGTCAACTAGCCAAAGAGAAAGACATCAACCTGTATGAAGGTGTATATGTAGATAGCGTGGCTGACAATAGTGGAGCAGAAGAAGCCGGTATTAAACCTGGTGATGTAGTGGTAAACATAGATAAAAACGATGTAAAAAACACTGCTGAATTAATGGGAATAATAGCCAGACAACGGCCAGGTGACGAGGTAAATGTAGTAGTAAATCGTGATGGTAAAATAAAATCATTTGATGTGACTTTGAAAAACCGGGAAGGCAATGCAGGTTTTATTGCCAAAGAAGAAACCAAAGCACTAGCAGCTTTAGGTGCCAATTTTGAAACTGTAGACAAAGAGTTGGCACGAAAATTGGAAATAGCTGGAGGCGTGAAAGTTATAGAGCTTGGATACGGCAAGTTGCGCAAAAGTACGGATATGAAAGAAGGATTTATTATTACTAAAATAGACAATAAGCCAGTAAAGTCTGTAGAAGACCTGGCGGAATATGTAGAGAACAAAAAAGGTGGTGTAATGCTGGAAGGAATTTATGAAAATTATCCCGGCAATTATTATTACGCCTTTGGATTATAACTCCCGGAATATAATTACAAATAAATATAGATAACCATGAGGATGGATGAGCCCGAGACAGGGGATTCCATCCTTTTTTTTTAATACAGTACACCAACTAAAAATCTTAACATAATAATATAAAAGAAAAGAGAGGTGAAAATAGTGAGTGAATAGACTCCATATGATTTCGTGTGAAAGAATCATAAACTGTTCTGAATGAGAAAACTATACACTTGATTAAATGCAATATTATCACAGACTTAGAAAGTACAGTAGCTTCAATCCACCCCTGTCCACCATTGGCGAACCATAGATTAACGCCTGTTCACCCTTCTGGCCTGTATAAAATTTGGCTAACGGCTATGGGGTCAGGGGTTCAGGGGAGATGATTATCATCATAGAATAATTTACTAAAGCTTCGCAAAAGACTCGTATTCGGTGAAAATGGAAATTGAAAAAATAAAGCACCTTTAAGCCACTATTTCTTTTAATCTTCTTGTAGCAATTTGAAGCCCTGCCCATGAAGTGTTAAAATT
>Ga0207419_1002306_pt1 | contig 12770 bp, 12 predicted proteins | sample ElkSloMetagenome_4_FD_184723 | JGI IMG/M metagenome (GOLD analysis project Ga0207419, IMG submission 184723) | Hot spring microbial communities from Elkhorn Slough, Monterey Bay, USA - MD2A (version 2) | ecosystem: Environmental > Aquatic > Marine > Intertidal zone > Estuary: Microbial mat ... | reverse complement strand
GGGCCATTAAATCTGAGCATGAGGTAGCGGCCATACAGATTGCTTGCGATATTACCGCCAAAGCATTTAGGCGTATATTAGAATTTGTAAAACCAGGGGTTTGGGAATATGAAATAGAAGCCGAAATGATGCATGAATTTTTAAGGAATCGCTCAAGAAGGGCAGCTTATGAGCCTATCATCGCTTCTGGTAGCAATTCATGTGTTTTACACTACGTAAGCAATGACCACCAATGCAAAGAAGGCGACGTACTTCTCATGGATTTTGGCTGTGAGTACGCCAACTATGCATCGGACCTAACTCGAACCATACCTGTAAGTGGAAAGTTTACCGAACGCCAAAAAGCTGTTTACAATGCCGTGCTAAAAGCGCAGAAAGAAGCCATTAGCATGCTAGTGCCAGGAAATACGTTAAAAGAATACCATAAGGAAATTGGGCTTTTTATCGAGAAAGAATTAATAGAATTAGGTTTGTTAGATGCGCAAAAAGTAAAAGAGCAAAATCCAGATAAGCCACTTTATAAAAAGTATTTTATGCATGGCGTTTCGCATCACATGGGGTTAGATGTGCACGACTACGGCAGTAGGCACCGAAAATTTGAGGCAGGTATGGTATTTACCTGTGAACCGGGCATTTACATTAGGGACGAACAAATCGGTGTAAGGATTGAAAATGATATTTTAATTACAGACAACGGCCCGGTGGATTTAATGAAGGATATTCCTAGAGAGGCAGAAGAAATTGAAGAAATTATGAATGGTTGAAAAAAAGAAAAGCCAGTCTAAAAGACTGGCTTTTTGCTTAATTATGAAATGGTTTTTAATTACTCACTTACTATCAATTTTTTGGTCTTGGAGAAGTTTTCTCCCTGCATAGATATAGAGAGAAAATATAAACCAGGCGCTAACTTCATTGAAGGTGTTAAAGTTAATTGCGAATGGTCAAATCCAGATTGAAACTCTTCTGACAGTACTACCTTACCAATCGTATTGTACAATTTTATTTGTAGTGCAGCACTTACATTTCCATTAATTTCTAGATTGATGGGGCCTTCCCTGTAAGGATTGGGATATACCTCAAAGTCAAAGTCATCATAAGTTGTGAGGGTCTCACTTTCAACGACCAACTTCTCTTTTGCTGGGGGCATTACCTCAGCATGAAGATAAAATGCTTGTGCAGTAAACGAAACTACCGCAAGCATTAAAATTGTAAATTTTCTAGTAATTTTTCTTTTCATAATTAAGCTTTATATAATTCAATAATAGATTTTTAATTTATATCAAAAAAGAAGTTACTTACTCAAGTCGGTTATTTATTCAATCAAACTTCTTTTTTATTTCTTGTCTCATTAATAGTAACCTCTATTACTAATATGCTAAATGTACATGATTGGTTGCCAGTTAGAGTTATTTTAACTTTTTTTCACATACACTTTAACTATTTTAAAGACTCGCTATTGAATAGACGCCCTTTTTATTAAAAAGGTTGGAAAGGCTTGTACAAAACTTCAAAAACATCGTATTTGTTGGAAATAACCAAAAAATCCTAAACTATAAACAGCCTTTAAGATAGATAAGCGGGGCTGAAACGGTTCTTTTGCGCATATCACTGTATTTCTGCCACATTTTTCTGGATACAATATCATTTTTATTCAAGTATCTATCAGCGATTTTTGTAAAAATCCACCTTCCAGGGTTGGCATTGGCCTCAAGCACTACAGGTTGCCATTCGTTATTGAGCAAAACGTCAAAGCCTAATTCACAGAAACTTCCATAAGTTTTGTCCAATTGCTCAGAAACTTTTAAGCATTTTTCGGTAAGCGCCTGTATTAAAGCGCTTTCCTCAATCTCTTTAAGTAAAAAATCTGAAAGCGATTCTATGGGCAAAGCCTCTCCCCCACCTTTTAAATTAGAAGTATTGCTTCCTAATTTACCTTTTCTAATGCCTATGCCACTAATTTTATAATTTGAACCATTGTTTTGAACCATTACCCGAATATCAAATGGTGCATCGGTTTGGGTAGCAGGAGTTGTGGCAGGCTGTATTATACAATCTTGATTCTTTTTTAGGAGATTCAGTATCATTGCCTCATTGAGTGTTTTCTGACTATCTGCTGATTTTTGCAAAAACCCTTGAGCAGCATTGTTCGCATTAATAATAGATAATTGCACTACTCCCCTGCCATTTGAAGCATTTCTTGGCTTTAAATAAAGCTTTTTATAGTTCAAAAACCAGCTTTTTAACGTATCCCAATTTTGCGCAGAAGCCTCTAAGGCAGGAATCTCCGCTAGTTTTTGTCGCTCTAAAAACTGGTGGAATAACCATTTATCGTTTACAAGCTGAACCATAGGCCAAGGATTGGCCAAAATACAGCCTCGAGATTGGCAAAATTGTACAAATTTTTCTGAAATGGCTTTTTCGGGTAATTCTGCGCTGCTAAATCGGTAGTAGATTATTTGAGGTAAATTAAATTCAACGGGAAGCCAACTCCCATTTTGTAATTTGTAGCCTGTTAAAATATCAGCTTCTTCTTTTTGCCGCAAAGGATCGGCAAAATACAATTTTAGGTCTAGCTCATTAGCTGCCCGTTGCAACTCTTCAAAAAAATAGGTCTGAAAACCAAAAGGCGGAATGTGCGGGTAGGTTTTTCCCGTAACCAATATCTCTCCCATCGGAAGAATTTAATAGCTTATCACCTTACAAGATTTTTTCACCAAGTTTACTTTCTCGGCGAGTTCTTGCCTGTTTTTACCTGTAATGGTAACATGGCCCATTTTTCTGTATGGTTTGGTAATTTTTTTACCATACAAGTGTAAATGCACACCAGGAACAGCTAAAATTTTTTCTATACCTTGGTAGTTGGCCTCTCCTTGATAACCCGGCTCGCCAAGTAAATTGACCATGGCTGAAGGACAAACCAATGCGGTATCACCGGGAGGCAAGCCTAAAATAGCGCGCAGATGTTGTTCGTATTGAGAAGTGATGTTGGCTTCTATGGTTTGGTGGCCGCTGTTGTGTGGCCTTGGAGCTATCTCATTGATCAATACTTCATCTTGTTGATTTACAAACATCTCTACAGCCAATAAACCTACAAACTCTAATTCTTTTACCAAGCGCAGGGCCAATGACTTGGCCTTTTCTTCTATTTCTGTGGCTATATCTGCTGGAGCAATCAAATAGTCCACTAAATTTTGTCCTTCGTGGTATACCAACTCTACCGCTGGAAAAGTACTGGTTTGCCCTTTCGCATTTCTAGACACAATTACTGAGATTTCCTTTTTGATATCTACTGCTTTTTCAAGCAAGCCTTCTCCTGACAAAGCTTTTCCTATGTCTTCTAGTGTGTTTATTTTCTGTACGCCTCGCCCATCATAACCATCCTTTGCACTTTTTTGAAAAGCGGGTAAGAAGGAGCTATGTTGCTTAATATCTTCAGGATTATTGATCAAAATAAAGTCTGAAGTAGGAAAGCCATGGGTTTGGTAGTACTTTTTCTGCTCACGTTTATCTTGGATCATACGAACTATATGCGGTTGCGGATAAACCTGTACGCCGTTAGACTCCAACCAACTTAAGGCTTGGGCATTTACCTTTTCAATTTCTATGGTAAGCACATCCATATCTTTCCCGAAAGCCACTACCGTATCGTGCTCTTGTAAAGAACCTTGGGTAAAATATGGCGTAAGCTTGCTGCAAGGTGCTTCGCCATCTGGGTCTAAAACATGCAAATCGATATTAAAATCAGCTGCGGATTGTATCAACATTTTTCCTAATTGCCCTCCGCCTAATACACCTGCTTTAAGGCTTGTAAATGCTTTCAAGGTATTATTTATATTTTAAAATGAATGGATGAAACCTATTACAAATCGAAACCTATATCTTTTCTAAAGTATCTGCCTTCAAAATGGATTTTTCTGGCTTCTTGGTAAGCTTTATTTAAAGCCTCTTGCATATTATTGCCATAAGCAGTTACACTGATCACCCTACCGCCACTAGTCACCACTTCTCCATTTTCATTTTGGGCAGTACCTGCATGAAAAAGCAAGGCATCTTCAACCTGCTCAAACCCTTGCATTACTTTTCCTTTAGGATAACTGCCTGGATAACCGCCTGATACCAACATAACAGTAGTAGCTGTTTCTGACTTAATTACCAGTTTTTTGTTACCGAGCGTACCCTTGGCTGTAGCTTCCATCAAGTCCATTAAGTCGGAGTCTAGTCTTGGTAAAACTACTTCTGTTTCAGGGTCACCCATACGCACATTGTATTCAATTACATAAGGTGCTCCATTTACGTTCATCAACCCGATAAAGATAAAACCTTTATAAGTAATGCCTTCTTCTTGCAAACCATGAATTGTTGGCTTTACTACTTCCTTTTCTACTCTATTTAAAAAATCGCCTTGAGCAAAAGGTACGGGAGAAACCGCGCCCATACCACCTGTATTTAAACCGGTATCACCTTCGCCAATGCGCTTGTAATCTTTGGCTTCGGGTAGGATCAAATAATCTTTACCGTCTGTTAGCACAAATACCGAAAGCTCAATGCCGGAGAGGTGTTCTTCAATCAGAACACTCTTGCTTGCCTCGCCAAACTTACCTGCTAGCATTTCTTGCAGATTGCCTTTGGCCTCTTCTACAGATTCGGTAATGACCACCCCTTTGCCCGCTGCAAGCCCATCTGCTTTTAAAACATAGGGGCTAGGTTTGGTTTCGAGGTATGCCAAACCTTCATCCAAATTATCGCTGCTGATAGTAAGTGCTTTGCCAGTAGGTATGCCATATTTCTCCATAAAGGCTTTTGAAAAATCTTTACTGCCTTCTAAAGCGGCACCTCGTTTATCTGGGCCAATTACGTGTATATGCGAAAGTTGCTGATGCGTTGTAAAATAGTCTACAATACCTTCTACAAGCGGCACTTCTGGCCCAACAATAATATAGTCGATGCTATTTTGTACCGAAAAATCGCCTAATGCCTTAAAATCGTTAACAGCTATAGATACATTTTGAGCAATAGTGGCAGTACCTGCATTTCCTGGTGCTACAAAAAGACGATTAATTTTTGAGCTTTGCTTGAGCTTCCAGGCAAAAGCGTGCTCCCTTCCTCCTGACCCAACAATCAATACATTCATGTCCTCATTAAATTTTATTTTGAAACAAATATCAAAAAATTACCATCAAGAGGGAAATAATTTTGTTTAAAGTGTTAGTATTTAAATTGCTAAGCTTATTTATCAAGCAGCTATTAGAACGAACCGCATTTTTAATGAAAATGAAAAACATAATTACTCTGGGATTTTTGCTTGTGATTTGCGCTGCACTTACATTCAATTTCATCCAATCAACTACTACCATAAGAGTGGCAGTTGCTGCCAACCTATCCTATCCTATGCAAAAAATAAAAGAGCGTTTTCAAAAAGACCATCCACATGTAAATGTAGAGGTCATTTCCGCTTCATCGGGAAAGTTGACGGCGCAAATTAGCCATCAAGCGCCTTTTCATATTTTTATTTCGGCCAATATGCAATACCCCAACAATCTTTTTGAGAAAGGAATTACCACTCAAAAACCCACTGTAATTACTCATGGTCGGGCAATTGGCTGGTCGAAAAAAAAGCTCTCTAGTAACTTATTGAGCACAAAGAACTTAATTGCACTCTTGCAAAGCGATGTAGTAAAAAACATTGCCATTGCCGAACCTGATTTAGCCCCTTATGGCAAAGCCGCTCAAGATTGGCTCAAATCACAAGGGATATGGGAGAAGTTAAAAAACAAATTGGTGTACGGTGAAAATGTGGGCAAGGTCAATCAATACGTTTATGCGGAGAGCGTCGATTTTGCTTTTACCGCAGCTTCTGCTTCTTACTTTAAAAATATGTCTGAAAAGGGCAGTTGGATACCTCTAAAACAGCAGAAAGGTATACCTCATGGTGGTATGGTTCTGAATTTTGGACTTGAGAATGAAAAGGAAGCCAGTAAATTATTTTTTGACTATCTACTTACAGCCGAGGCGCAAGAAATTTTGGATAACTTTGGCTATGGCGAGGCCACTCACTGATTGATTTTATTTTTAATACGCTGGATTTTTTCCATGCTTTGGTTCATCCTGTCCATCAAATCTATCGAGAAGGGTTCTTCCATTCTTTCGTCTAAATGATAGAAAATGCGTAGTGCTTTCTCAAAGCAGTTTTTACTTTTATCTAGCTTTTCTATAGCAAAGTAAATGTCTCCTTCCATCATGAGTAGCTCGGCCAACACATTGAGTTGAAAGCCATTGAGTTGGCGGTGGTCTTCGAGCAAAATCATCAAATCTTCTATGGGCATTTTTCTGGGCACACTTACATCAAACTCAAAACTGTCTTGGCTAATGTTATTAATAATTTGAAGTGCCTCTGTGTAGTAACCGGCCTCGGTCATTTTATTAATGCTTTTCTGTACTTTTTTAAACTCCCCAAGTAGCTTTTTGGTCATATGCTGCAACTCATCCATAAAATTCCCTTTAAAGGTTTATAAAAATCCAACTTTTACACTAGTTGCTGTTAAAAAGTTGGCTTTGTCTAAATCATTATCATTGATATGCATACAGCTAATTTCTAGAACATTGTAGCTGTCTACTGACTAATAACAGAAGGATATTTCTTTTATGATGATTGGTTCCTAAAATTTACGGATATATCAAAAAAACATCAATAAATAAGTCTATTTTGTATATTGGCGGCTTAAATGAAAATGAGAATAAATGACAAACTTTACAGCAGAATTAATAGGAACGATGATCTTGATTGTTTTGGGTTGTGGCATTAATGCAGGCAACTCGCTTAACAATTCTTTTTCTAAAAATGCTGGTTGGATCAGTGTGGCTTTTGGTTGGGGTTTTGCCGTAGCCATTGCAGTATATGCAGTAGGGCAGGTAAGTGGGGCACACGTCAACCCTGCAGTTACTTTGGCTTTGGCCGTAAGTGGCGATTTACCCTGGGCAGAAGTGCCTATATATATTTCGGCGCAGATTATTGGCGCCATAATAGGCAGCACTTTGGTTTGGTTACAATACCTACCTCATTGGAAAGCCACTAGCGACACCGCCGTAAAATTAGGTGTTTTTGCCACTGGCCCCGCCATGAAACACAATTTTGCCAACCTGAGTAGTGAAATCATAGGCACTTTCATTTTAATATTGGGACTTCTTTCTATCGGTGCCAATGAATTTACAGAAGGTCTTAACCCATTTATTGTAGGTATTTTAATTGTAAGCATCGGTCTCTCCTTAGGCGGAACGACCGGCTATGCCATTAACCCTGCAAGAGATCTGGGCCCAAGGATCGCACACTTTATTTTACCGATAACAGGCAAGGGCACTTCTAACTGGGGCTATGCTTGGATTCCTATTGTTGGCCCGGCCATTGGCGGTATCTATGGAGCCCTTTTCTACCAAGCATTCTTTAAACAAAGCTTTAGCACTTTGTTTTGGGCCGTGAGTGCTATTGTAGTAATTGTGCTAGCCTTAGCATGGTTAAACGAGAAAAAAAGCAAAACGGAACAGTAAACCAATAAGGTAATATCTTTCGAAGGGCTTCATCTTCCAATTTTATTTGCACCTTTTTCAAAATAGACTATTGCGATTTGCTTATTTTTGGTAGATAGTTTGCCACAAAAACATATCTTTTGGGGCAAATATTTGCTTATTATTAAGTTGAATTTATCTGAAACTTCTATGTTAGCTAAAGCCCTTTTCTCTTTTGTGGTCTGCATAATCTTTTTGCCAAGTCTCGCCCTAACAAATACGGGATACGACCCCAAAGACCCACATTCACCTGCCCCGAAAAAAACACTGGCCTATCCCTATTTTAAAAAATATGCACATCCGCTTTTAAGCCCTTTTAGTTACCATATAGGTGTTGGTATTACAGCTTACGCAGGCGATTTGAGTACTCCTCCGGATTTTGCCAATCAAAAAAACCATTTAACTCCTCTGCTTAACCTAGGTATCTCTTACAGATTGACCCATTTTATAAGCCTAAGAGCAGAGCTGAGTGGGTTTCAGTTGTATTCACAGCCAAAAGAAAACAGCAATCTATTTACAGGTTTTAAGTCTTTAAATGCCGAAGGTTCTTTGGTTTTGGTGCACGAGTTTATACCAAAAAGTAGCATAGAAAGCTATTCGAGTACTTTTTCTCCATATTTGTTTGGTGGGGTTGGTTACACGCTATTCAATCCAAGATCCATTGAAGATGATAGAGACCTTCTTGCCGTTAATGATACCACCGTAAGCAATATGGCATTGGTAATACCCGCTGGTGTGGGTATTAAATACTATCTACACGAAAGCATCAATATAGAGCTAGAAGGCGGCGTTCGGTTCGCCCGAACCGATGTATTGGATGGCAATGTGGGTTTAGACAATAACAGAAGAGACGATATGTATTTTTTCTTTGGAGCAAGAGTAAACGTGCAGTTTATGACCAAATATCGTTATAGGAGGCATCTCAAAAGATAAGTGGGCAGCCATTAATGTCCAAAATCAGCTGATACACGTAAAATGTTGAAATAGCTTGTGCGTTAGAATTCCATCTAAGTCTTGAAGTTTTTATAACTGTGCATTGCAGCGGAATCCAAGACATTTTTTCTTTAGCAGAGCTATCTTTTTAAGCTGATACCATGACAGAAGCATCAATCTCTATTTCTACAAAAAATGGCAGTAGTCAAACCTGTGATGATATATTTATTTCTTATTCTAGAAGAGACCTTGTGTTTGCCAAAAACTTAGTTGAAAAATTGACCAATGCTTCTTTAAAGGTTTGGTTCGACCAAAACAATATACCTGAGGCCGTTAATTTCAGAACCGAAATTGAAAGAGGCATCATCAATGCACATAATTTCATTTTCATTATTTCGTCCGATTCTATTGGCTCTCGGTATTGTAGAGAAGAGATAGAGATTGCATTGAAATATGGCAAAAGGATCATTCCCATTTTATGCCGCATGCCCAATGCCAATGAGATCAAAGACTCGATGCATCCCGTAGTGCAAGACCTCAATTGGATCTATCTTAAAGAAAGTGAAGGTGCGCTTAATGTGCTTTGCCAATCTATAAGCAGTGCTTTAAACAAGCATAAAGCCTATGTTTAAAGGCATACCAGCATTTTGCTAAAAGCACTGGATTGGATAGCGCATAAAAAGCAGAACGATTACCTGTTGGTGGGCAAAGAACGCCTTGAAGCAGAAGCATGGCTAAAGCTACAATTCGACAATGAACATCCGCCATGCGAGCCTTCTGAAATACACGCAGAATTTATCTGCGAAAGTGAAAAGAACGCCTACAACCTAATGGCCGAGGCCTTTATCTGTTACTCAACTGAAGATAAGGACCGAATGGAGGTAATCAGAAAAAAATTGATGCGGAATAGCTTTACGGTTTGGACCAACCGAACCGATATACGCTCGGGTAAAAAGTTTGAGGAGGAAATCAATACGGGTATTGAAGGCGCTACTAATTTTATCTATCTGATTTCGCCAAGCTCAGTAAAATCAGAGTATTGCTTAAAGGAATTGTACTATGCCTATGAGCTAAACAAGAGGATCATCTCTATTGTAATTGAAGACACGCCCTCAGAGACCATTCCTTCTTTCATCAATTCTATACAGTTTTTAGATTTCAGCCGCTCTTTCAATAACAAAATAGCTCTTAATGCAAGATGCGATCAATTACTGCATGCATTGTATACAGATTCTGAGTATGTAGAAAGGCACAAGCAACTGCTGGTAAAAGCTTTAAAGTGGCAAAAACAAAATAGCAACATGAGCATTTTGCTCAGGGGCAAAAATCTCGAACTGGCACAAGCTTGGTTAAAAGAAAGCGAGAGCAGAGAAAATTACTCTCCCACCAATGTACACAGAGATTTTATTGTTGAAAGTGAGCAAAAGAGTTTTTCTTTGCCTATAGAGGTTTTCATTTCTTATTCTAGAAGCGACTCAGACTTTGCTCGCAAACTCAATGAATACTTACAGCTCAATGGTAAAACTACTTGGTTTGATCAAGAGTACATTTCTGCAGGCACCGATTTTAAAAAAGAGATATTTAAAGGCATTAAAGAAGCAGATAACCTGGTTTTTATCATTTCTCCACACTCTATTCGCTCGCCTTACTGTGCCGAGGAAGTAGAATACGCTGTAAGCTTGAACAAGCGCATTCGAATGGGAAGCAGCCAATAAAAACAAAGAACTGCTGCTTAGAGAGTCTGAAATCGCGCTTGCCGATAAATGGTTGCAAGACTGTATGGAAGAAGGTAAAGAACCACCACCCACAGAGTTGCAAAGGCTGTACTTACACGCCAGTAAGCAAGCTATAGAAAAGGAAAAGAACCGTGAGAAAAATAGACAAAAAATACTAACGGGCATTATTTCGGCGGCCTTGCTTATTACCATTGTCTTCTCCATTATAGTTACCAATGCGTATAAAAACATAAGTGAATCTAACTTGCAGCGCTACGAGACTGTAATGAAGATCATGGGGCAACTCAAAGCAAAACAAGTAGAAAGGCATTTTAGCCAATTGGAGGCCAATCTCAACTTTATAAAATATTCGCCCATTATCCTGAACGATTTTAGTAGAATCACTTATTGGAGCGACGACCATGCTTACAACCTGACCTACAATGCCACTTATAATGAAAAAAGGTCTGATTATAGCCATATTTTAGCGCCAATTGTCAATAGTAATCATTACACAGATATTATAATGTCGGACCGTTCTGGCAGAATCATCTATAACACCAATGAAGAAAGTCAATTTAAAATCAATGAGCCCAAACTTGACTTTACCTTTTTAGGAAAGCCTGAAAACAAAGACACCATCAACTACATTACCGACAACCAACAAATGACAGTAGTTACCCCTCTTTATGATAAATATGATCAATGGATTGGCAATGCAGTCATAGTGGCAGATGTAGAAGAATACCTTAAAGAATTGTTATTGGACAACAGTAAGGTTTTGGGCGAGACAGGGGAAATCGTTATTTGTAGCAAAAATGGCAGCGATATCAAACTGCTCACACCAATCAATCATTCGAGTGTCACTGAGGTTCCTTTTACCATTCCGCCAGAGCGGGCTGGTTTTGATGCAATGAAAAGGGCCGCTTACATGCAAACAGGCTCCGATATCTTTATCGATTACCGTGGTAAAAGAACCCTAAATTTCTTTACGAGTATCCCAAAAATGAAATGGGGCATTGTGATTAAGACAGATTTGGAGGAGATTGAAAAAGGGACTTCTGTTTTTTGATTCCCCTACCGCATCTCGCGGCTAAAGTCGCGGGCTATTTAACCTCGGGCATTTGGTTTGGATCATATCAATTTCACCCCCAAACCTGCTTCTCCATTGATTCTCATTTTTCCCTCTTCTAAAATAAAGCCGCCTGATACCACATCTTTGGCGAGGTCTAGGCTGCCGTCTAGGTCTATGTATTTGGTATGAGGGCAGGCAAAAGCAGCATGTAAAGCAGCCGAAATACTAATAATGCTCTCATCGTTACAGCCCCACATTAAGTCGATGCCGCTGTTTTGGGCAATTGTGGCTATTTCTAAAGCCTTGCTCACACCGCCGCACTTCATCAATTTAATATTAAAAATACCACACGCAGATGGAGGCGAGGCCAAACTAAACGCATCTTTAGGAGAAATAAGGGACTCATCCGCGGCAATCAAGGCCTTTAGGTTATCAGGCAATTTTCGCATTGGAGCTATGTTTTTAGCATCAATCGGCTGCTCAATCAATTCAATCTCTAAAGATTTGGTCTTTTCATGAAAATCGCTGATTTGCTCAAAATCATAGCCTTGGTTGGCATCTATGCGCACTAAAATGCTATTGCCATATTTTTCCCTAATTTTTGCCAAGCGCTCAATGTCTTCTTCAAAAGATTTGCCTAGCTTTACTTTTAAAATCTTAAAACCGCGCTCTACATATTCAGTTGCTTCTTCTAAAGTCTCTTCTACATTTTTAATACCTATGGTAATAGATGTATAAAGCGATTCGATTTTTTGACCTAGAAAAGTTGCCAATGGCATTCCTAAATATTTGGTAAATGCATCGTAAAGCGCAATATCTAAGGCAGATAAAACGCCTGGTTGTTTTGGGTAGCGCTGATGTAATTCATAAAGTAGTTGCTGAAATTCTCTAATGTCTTTGCCAAGCAACCATGAAAAATCGTCGGCAGCCAAACTGGCCATGGTTTCCTCTAGGGTTTCGTTTACCACGTAAGGACTAGGATTGCTTGAACCTAAGCCATAATTGCCATCTTCCAATTCGATTTTTACCAAACTTACTGCCACAGAATCTACTGTCTTATAAGCTATGGAATAAGGTCTTAATAATCCGAGTTCTTTTTTTTCAGTCTGTACCGAGGTAATTTTCATGATTTAGTTGTTGTAAAGCGTTAAGGAAATTTAGTGAAATTTCTCCCCTACCTTTTAAAGGGATGTTTAAAGTTAGCCACCAATTCTGCAATAGAATTTGCCAAGGTATTTACACCATCTTCGAGCGGTAAAATCACTGGAATACCCAAAGTTTCTTGTTTTTCTTTTTGGTATTTACGAGCCTCTTCTAAAGTCATATTTTCTGCATTAACCGTTACGGCCATAGTTTTTACGCCGTACATTTCAATAAGTGCAATTTCTTGCTCTAAAGTTGGTATTTTTCTTTTGTAACCTTCCGTTCCATGAAAATACACTCTAGTAGGTGCGTGCTGTAGAATAACTGCATCGGCATCAGCAGAA